>Ga0116148_1004029_pt1 | contig 13087 bp, 11 predicted proteins | sample AD_UKC055_MetaG_FD_89786 | JGI IMG/M metagenome (GOLD analysis project Ga0116148, IMG submission 89786) | Active sludge microbial communities of municipal wastewater-treating anaerobic digesters from USA - AD_UKC055_MetaG | ecosystem: Engineered > Bioreactor > Anaerobic > Digestate | place: USA... | reverse complement strand
GGTTTTCCACAGGTCCGAAAGGAGAATTTCGGTGCCGGACGGGATGTCAACGTTGATGGGAACGAGTGTCGTGGAGCCGTGGGCTCCGCCGGTGTATGCGTAGATTTCAAGGAGGGCGCTGAACCGCTGCGGCGTGAACTCGGACAGCGTCCAGGTAACGACAAAATCCCAAGGCGCATGGAGCTCAAGCTGCGCCGCCTGCGCCGCTGCCTGGAGAAAATCCCGTTCTGCAGCGCGAATCGCTTCTTCGACACGGGTGTTGATGACGGGCGCGGACGGTATGCCGGCGTCGAGCACAGGGAAGGTTTTGTGTACTGTGTATCGGGCTGTGTGCAGTTCGACGGAACGCGAACGCAGCAGCCGGTGATCGGTCTGTGCCTCGGTTATTATTCTGCCGTCAGGCGCGTGAAGCGGGGCAAGCGTCGTGCAGGAGGCGGAAAAAATTGCAGCGAAAACCGCAGCAAAACTCGCAGTAAAGACTGTGGCGACAACCGCAGCGCGACGCATTCTGGCCTGCTTTTTCAGAATACTTTCCTTGATCCGGGCTTGACGGCAGGTGTCCTGCCTTCTTTGCACAGTTCGCACCCGGATGCGTCCCAGAGTACTGCAGGCTGGCGAAGCGCGGCGTACAGGGGCCAGGGGAAGGGGTCTGCTGCGTCGGCCGGCCGCCGGTCGACTACACAGATCGAAGCGACAATTACCCCGCCCATTGCCTGTATCTGTTCGGCGGTTTCAAGCGTAGACTTGCCGGTTGTTACGACATCTTCTGCAATGATTATGCGCTCTCCGGGCGTCACTTCGAAGCCGCGGCGAAGCGTCATTATTCCGTCCTCGTTCCGTTCGGTGAAAAAAGCGGGGAGTCCGAGCTGCCGGCCCAGTTCGTAGGAGACGACGATGCCTCCCATAGCGGGTCCGATAACGGCATCAGCGGCGAACTTTCCCGCAGCCTGGTCGGCTTTGATTCGCTCGGCGACGCCGGCGATTACCTGAGCCGCCTTGTCCGGATATTGCAAGAGGCGTGCGCACTGGAAATATTGGGACGAGTGTTTCCCGGATGACAACAGGAAATGCCCGGACAGCATTGCCTGGCATTCGGTAAGTATTGTTGCGATATCGGACATAGCAGCCTCCAGCGGCATAAACGCCGCGTGTTGAATTTCGACCGAGTATACCGGATAGCGCATAAAAAATCGAGAGCTACATGGGCACAAAAAAAACACGGACAGAGGCGATTGCTCCGTCCGTGTTTCGTTCTCTTGAGGGGGCTCCGAAGTGCGAACCGGAGGTTCGCGTCGATATCGCCCCTGTTAAGGCGTTGTGCCTCGATCTGTTAGTACAATGGTATCAGGTTTTTTTGATGTATTTCTGGGCGTCCATTGCGACGGCTGCAACGATGATGATTCCCTTGATGATGTACTGCCAGTACATGTCGATTCCGATAAAGGTCATTCCGTAGCTGATGACGGTGAACATCAGGACACCGGCGATGGCGCCGGACACTTTTCCGACTCCGCCCGAAAACGAGATGCCGCCGACAACGCAGGCTGCAATAGCGTCCAGTTCGTAGCCGTAGCCGGTTCCGTTGTTTGCGCTGCCGATGCGCGCCGCTTCCAGGAAGCCGCCGATGCCGTACAGTGCTCCGGCGAGTACGAAGACCAGGATGGTGGTCCAAAAGACATTGACGCCCGACACTTTCGCTGCTTCGGGGTTGCCGCCGATTGCGTAGAGGTTTTTGCCGAAGGTGGTTTTGTTCCAGAGAACCCAGACGACCACGCTGACGATGGATGCATAGATTACGAGATTCGGGATGCCGAAGGTGGAGCCGATGACTGCTTCGGTGTAGCGGGTGTCGAATCCGCCGATCGGCTGGGGACCCGGGTCGCCGGAGGCGAAGTAGATCGAAAGGATTCCGTACAAGGTTATCATCATGCCGAGTGTGGCGAGGAAGGGATGGATCTTGAACTTGGCGACTACCCAGCCGGAGACGCCGCTGAAGAAAGCGCACACGATGCAGGAGATTACCAGGGGGACGAACAGGGGCAGCGGCTGCAGGTCGGTGTAAAAGCGCGAGGCGTAGTCCAGCCGCTGCAAAAGCGAGCCCGAGATGACTGCCGCAAAGCCGACCATGCGCCCGAGCGAAAGGTCGGTTCCCTGGATGATGATGATGCCGCCGACGCCGAAGGCGAGGATCAGGCGGACTGCGCTTTGGGTCAGGATGTTTTTGAATACCGTACCGGAAAGGAAGGCCGGTTCCTTGATGATGATGCCGATTATGATCATCAGGATGACAATCACGATGGCATTCTTCATCAGCAGTTCCTTAACGTCGTGACTGTTCATCTGTGTGAGTTTTTTTGTTGCGCTGGCGGTCATACTTCTGCCTCCCTTGTCTGGTTCAGATACCTGGTTGAAAGCTGGAAAATTTCTTCTTGGCTTGTTTTGTCGGTGTCGACAATTCCGGCGTTGTAGCCGTTGCTCATAACCATAATGCGGTTGGTGATGCCGAGCAGTTCGGGCATTTCCGAGGAAACGACGATAACCGCTTTTCCCGATTCGGCGAGCTTGATAATTAGCTGGTAGATTTCGAACTTTGCGCCGACGTCGATTCCGCGCGTCGGTTCGTCGAGCAGGAGGATGTCCGGTTCAGTCAGAAGCCAGCGGCCGATGATGACTTTTTGCTGGTTTCCGCCGGAAAGGGAGCGTATCGGCTCTTTTTTGCTCGGCGTCTTGATGCGCATCGACTTGATCGCCTCATCGGCATCTTCGTCCATCTTCTTGTCCTGCAGCAAGCCCAGCTTGTTTTTATACGCCTGAATGTTGGCAATTGTCGAGTTGAAGGTGATGTTTGCCATGGGGTAAATTCCGGTGACGCGCCGTTCTTCCGTCAGATACGCAAAGCGGTTGTTGATCGATTCGTGAGGGGTCAGGTTTGCAACGGGTGCTCCGTTGACGGATATTGTTCCGCTTGCGCGGGTGCGTACACCGAAGAGCGCGTCGAGCAGTTCGGTCCGCCCGGCTCCAACCAGTCCTGCAATTCCGAAAATCTCGCCCTTGCGGACATCGAAACTGATGTTGTGCACGACAGGCGGGTATTTTGTTGTCAGGTTTTGTACCGAAAAATAGACATCGCCGGGAACGTTTGTTTTGGGCGGGAACCATTTTTCCAGGTCGCGGCCGACCATCATGCTGACCAGCTTTTCCCTGGTCATTGTTTTGGCTGATTCGGTACCGATGTATCGTCCGTCGCGCAGAATGCTTATATCGTCCGAAATCTGGAAGATTTCTTCCATTTTATGTGAGATGTAGATGACCCCGACCCCTTGTTTCTTGATTATTTCTATTATGGAAAACAGGAGTTCTACTTCTTTGTCAGTGAGTGAAGAAGTCGGTTCGTCAAGTACGATTATTTTCGCGTCATACGAAATAGCTTTTGCGATTTCCACCATCTGCCGCTGCGAAACCGAAAGCTTGTGCAACGGAGTCGACGGATCAAGATGGATATTGATTCGTTTGAACAGCTCGATTGTGTCCTTTTTCATCTTCTTTTCGTCGACGAACGGACCTTTGGTCGGATATCGTCCGAGCCAGATATTGTCGGTAATGCTTCGCTGAAGGACCTGGTTCAGTTCCTGGTGAACCATCGAAACGCCGTTTTCCAGCGCGTGTTTCGGATCGGTAAAGTTGATCGGTTTGCCCTCAAGGAAAATTTCGCCCTCGTCTTTCTTGTATATTCCGAACAGGCATTTCATCAATGTTGATTTGCCTGCGCCGTTTTCGCCCATGAGCGCGTGAACCGTTCCCGCCCGTACGTCGAGATTCACCTTGCTCAGGACCGGAACGCCGGAAAAGGATTTACTGATGCCCCGTATTTTCAGCAGACAATCTTCCACTGGTTACCTCCCTGATGCTCCTTGGACGTACGAACCCCGAAAAACGTTGTTTTCCGGGGTGTCCGTCCGTCCCGCAGGGTGTTGTTTTTCCCTGCGGATAGTCTCTGTGCGTCTTTGCCGGAAGATTACTTCTTCTGGAAATCTTTGTAGTTTTTCGGGGTAACGGGGAGGTACGGTACGCGGACAGCCTTCGCACCATCAGTGGTCAGCTTCCATGCGGTGCCTTCGGTTACCGGGAGACCCTTTGCCGCGTTGATTGCGAGGTCGAGTGTTGCGCGGGCCTGGTTAACGCCGTCGTTAAGCACTGTTCCGTTCATTTCGCCGTCGGCGATGTGGGTCAGGGCCTGGTCAAGAGCGTCCACGCCGTACAGGGGGAGCTTCTTGCCGGCAGCCTTGAGGGCGTTGATTGCGCCGAACGCCATACCGTCGTTGTTGCAGATTACCAGCTCGATGTCCTTGCCGAAGCTGGAGGTGAGCCATGCGGCCATCTTGTCGTTTCCGTGCTGGGTCGACCAGTTGGGATCCGCTTCCAGAGCGAGCTGCTGAACTTTGATTCCTGCATCTACGAATGCCTTGACGGATTCTTTGGTGCGGGCTTCGGCGTCGGGGTGTCCGGGTTCGCCTTTGAGGAGCACGTACTGGACAACGCCGTCCTTGTTCAGATCCCAGGCAGGATTGGCTTTCCAGTCGGCAACCATCATCTGGCCCTGGATAATTCCGGATTCGGCGGAGTTGGTTCCGACGTACCATACCTTGTCGTAGGACGCCATTGCGCCAGCTTCAGTCGCTTCTTTATTGAAAAGAACGAGCGGAATATTTGCTTTTTTCGCTTTTGCAATGATTGCGCTGGCTGCGGCAGGGTCTACGAGGTTGATGGCAAGTACGTTAACCTTCTTGGTGATGAACACGTCGACCTGGTCGTTGAGCTTGGCTTGCTGACCTTCGGAGTCTACGATTTCAATCTTGACGCCCTTTTCTACGGCATAGCGCTCGAATTCGGGCTTCATGACGCCGTTCATAAAGTTGTCGGCAAAGCTGTAAATGTTGGCTCCGACTACGAGTTGCTTTGCCGCTCCGGTATCCTTGTTTCCGCCTGCAAAGACAAAAGCTGCCGCCAAAACCACGAGTGCTGCTGTTGCGATTACTCTTTTCATGTGTCTCTCCTTTACGATGTGCGGGCGTTTTACTAACGCCCTATGTACTCATCGTACGGCCGGAATTTTGCGCCAACAATGGAAAAATCTGCGAAAAATTTGCAATTTTTTGCACAAGGGCGCCGGACATGCGATTGTTATCGGGAAATATAGGGCTGATAGTCAACCCAGATGTACTTTCCGTCCGTCAGCGGAACAGACAGTTCCTGTTCGCTCCGTTCGCCCAGCAGCATTTCGGTCAGTTCAACAATCGAAGCGGCCATCTGCAACGAATTATTTGTTACCGTCCCGTACAGGTATCCTTCCGCAATGGATTCGCGGGCATCAGCAATACCGTCGATACCGACAACCGGAATCCAGCTTGCATCCTTTTGGTCGATGCGGCCGTTGCCGTTTGAATCCTTGAACCAACCTTCTTGCCGCATGCGGGAGATGACGCCGAGCGCCATGTCGTCGTTGTTGGAAAGTACCAGTTCCAGGGCGGGTTTCCATGCCGCCAGAAGGCTTCCTGCCTTCGAATACGCTTCGTCCCTGTTCCAGTTAGCAATTTCCATACCGAGAAGCTCGACTTTCCAGCCGGCCTTCTCGAAGCTGCGGAGCACTTCCGTGGTTCGGGTTTCTGCATCCTGATGCCCCTGCTCGCCCTTGAACAAAATCGCCTGTATGACGCCGTCACCGTTCCGGTCGTACTCGTTCGGCGCATCCGGATTGCCGCCAAACAGGTCGATAACCATGTGAGCCTGCAGCTGTCCCGACTGTTCCGGCCGTGCCCCGACATAAAAAGTCCGGTCCCACAGCGCAAGATCCGCGGCGAGCGGTTCGCGGTTGAAAAAAATCACCGGAACGTTTTCTGCCTTCATTTTTCGGATAATCGCAAAGGCTCCAAGCCGGTCAACGGGATTCACCAATAGAATATCGCTTTTTTTTGCGCGTTCCGCTTCTATCTGCTCGTTCTGGATTAGCTGCGAATTGTTTGCGTAGTACAGCGTTGTTGCGAACCGCCCCTTTGCCTGCCGCACAATCTGCTCGGCGAACTCGTGCATAAACGGATCAGATTCGTTGTACACAAAAATTCCGGCGGCTGGCGTATGTGCCGGACAGGAGGAAAAAGCGAAAACTACCGCGATCATGACAACGGCCGAAGCGACAATGCCGGGCCTGCGGAAATTGAATTGACGTACCGGGTTTTTATTCATCGCGTTCTTCCTTCGGCTCCAGCGGAATGCGCAGGGAGACCGTCGTGCTTTCGTCCTGGATACTCGTGATAATCACCTCCGCCTCGTCGCCATAGTAGAGCTTCAGCCGCTGGTACACATTGCGGATACCGACGCTCGGCTTTTCCGGATTTCCGCGCATGGTTTCGTACATTTCCCGTATCTTCTCCTCGCTGATGCCGTAGCCCGAATTCCACACGCGGAACACCATGTATCCGTTTTCGATCGTGCCGGTAATCTTGATCTTCCCGTCGTCCTCGTCCCCGATCCCGTGATAAATCGCATTCTCCACAATCGGCTGCAGTACCAGTTTCATAACCCGGTAGCCGAGCAGCCGGCTGTCCACCTGGATGTCGTAGGTAAATTTGTTCACGTAGCGGATACTCTGGATGGTCAGATAGTTGCGTACGTGTGAAATCTCGTTGCCGACGGGAATGAAGGTTTCTCCCTTGGAAATACCGATCCGGAAAAAATGGGCGAGCGCGACGACGGTGGTGATGACGTCCTTGTTCCGGTCGTGCTCGGCGAGCCAGACGATCGAATCGAGCGTGTTGTACAGGAAGTGCGGGTTAATCTGGTTCTGGAGCACCTGCAGTTCCATCTTTCGTTTTTCGCGCTGCTGCGATACAAGACGCGCCATCAGCTCACGAATCTTCCCGGTCATAGCGTTGAACGAATGGGCGAGCGAGACGATTTCCGTCTGTCCTGAAACAGACGCCTGCCGGGAAAAGTCTCCTTCCTCTACTTTGAGCATCGCAGTCTTGAGCTGGCTTACCGGGCGCGAAACCTGCAATGAAATGACGGCAGCCACTGTTGCGCAGATTGCGATGGACACCGAATAGATCAGCACGATGATCAGCGCAAGCCGTTTTACCGCATTCCGGATACCGTTGATGTTGCTGACTGTCGCAATCAGCCAGCGCGTCTGGATAAGCGTATTCACGTTGATGAACATATCGGTGTTCCACAACGTTACCCGGCGGCTTCCCAGAAAAATGGACGAGGCTTCCTTTGCGCTCAGCAGTGTCATGCGGGGTTCTCCCGTTTCCGAGGTATACAGGAGGCGGCCCTGATCGTCGAGAATCATCAGATGCCCGTACTCCCCGAGGTTCGTCTTGCGCGCAAGGTCGGTTATCATGTCGTAGTTCAGTTCGAGTAAAAGGACCCCGCTTTCCTCCCTGCCGGCCCGTTTGAAGCGAATCGAACGGGACACCGTGATAACCTGTTCGCTGCGGTTTTCGGCGACGCTCGAGCCCTGCTCCGTGCTGAAGTTGTAGATTTCGGGAATCCGGAGGGCGGTCTGGAACCAGTCTTTGTCCGCGACCGAGCCTCCGGTGGCAAATTCCAGGGTCGGACCGGCAATTTTGCGTCCTGCGGTGTCGAAGAGAAAAATCGACACCATGTCTTTTTTAATTTCCGTGTTCATTCGGAACAGGGAGTCGATAGTCGCTGCGTCCGTTTCCGCATCCAGGTTGACGCTGCCGAACTGGATGTAGTCGGCAGTTTCGATGATGCTGTTGATGTAGCTTTCGAAGTTGAGGACGATCTGCTTGTTGATTTCCTTCGCCTGCGTCTCGATATTTTCATGCACGATGCCGGTGAATACGGTCAAAAAGACGATGCTGGTAAGGAGCAGTACGACAGAAGCCAGGCTGAACGTCATCAGAAACACGTTCATGCCGATGGTGATGGGCTTTTTAAAGAGTTTCATCGCGGTATTTCTTCGGGGGAACGCCGGTATATTTCTTGAAGCTGTGGCTGAAGTAGTAGACGTCCTGATACCCGCACTGCGCCGCTATTTCCACAATCCGGTCTCCCGAGTTCTTGAGCCGGTCGATGGCTTTTTCCATGCGGATGGAAGTCAGGAATTTGACAAAGGTTGTCTCGCGGTGTTTTTTGAACAGCTGGCTCAGGTACGAAATGCTGATGCCCATTTCCTCGCACACCGATTCCATGGTCAGCTTCGGGTCGTCGAAGTGCGTCTGGATGTACGCTTCGGCCTGTTCGAGCATTCGCCGCGCATTGCAGCTGCGCGAGGCGAGCGAGTGCTCGCGGGTTTTCCGCACGGCGGCGAGCATCCAGGCAAACAGGCTGTCGAAGCTGCGGAGGGTTGGCAGGATGTCCAATATATCCTCGCCGGCGATTTCGTTGATGTCGGTTCCGGTGGAAGCCGCATAGTTTGCCACGATGCCTGCAAGATTCAGCGCATACAGGTTGAGCGCGCCCGATGAGCGGGCGTCCTGGACGGCAGCATTCTTGAGTTCGCCAAGAAAATCCAGAATTTCGTCTTCGCTTGCGTAACGCAACAGGTGTTCCACGTTTCGGGCGTCGGCGTCGCGGAATATGGCCGGTCGGGCTTCGCGGTCTACGGTTTCGCCAAAGAAGAACACGCGCGAATCGGTGCCGAACTTGCTTGCGGAAAGCGCCGCCTCCGCTTCTCCGTACGCGCTGCCGAGCTCCGGGAAGCCTGAGTGGTTCAGGCTGACGCCGATATCGATATTGACGGAAAGGTAGTGTGCGGTGGTGCGGATCATCTTGTTAAAGATCAGTTCCGTTTCCTGGCCAAAATCGGCACCCTTTTCCTTGATGATGTACACGAGATTGGTTTGGAATGCGAAGCTGTGGTATTCGAACTCGTACTGCGCAAGCGTCGAATCGAGCCGGGATCGTACCGACAGCTTCAGTTTTTCAAATTCAATGATTCCCCAGTGCTCAACGTCCCGTTCGACGCGGATGCAGGCCGCAATGTAGGCTGAATCGTCCAGCGAAACCCCGTACTGGCGGAGCTGCGCGATGTCGTCCGGATTCGCCGCCTTTCCGGATGCAAGAACCGAAACAAACCAGTTGTCCACAAGCAGGGGCAAGTATTGCTGATAGCGCTGCGCGATGCGTTCGCGGTTGTAGTTTTCGGTGTATTCGGTGTCCAGATCCTGCTTGAGAGAGACAAGACAACTGGAAATGTCGTCCTGGGTGAGCGGTTTGGTCAGGTAGGTGCAGGCGCCAAGCTGGACGGCCTCGCGTGCGTAGTCGAACTGGTCGTAGCCGGTGATAAAACCGATCTTGATAGTTGGCCAGTCGCGTCTGATAATGCGGGCGAGTTCTATCCCGTCGATATAGGGCATCTTGATGTCGGTCAGAACGACGTGGGGTACGTATTTTTCGATCAGTTCGAGCGCGTCGTAGCCGTTTCCCGCCGTACCGACAACCTCGAAACCGCTTTCTGCCGAAATTTTGGAGGAAATCCGCCCGCGGACTTCGTCTTCGTCGTCGACCAGAATGATTTTGTATAGATCGGACACACAACCTCCGAAGCACGGTATCAGTGTACGGCGGGATTGGCGGTTCCGTCAAATTGCCGATTTGTCGGCGTCCGCAGCAAGGCGGATAAAGGTGAGTTCGTTCTTGTTGGCAGTCAGGTGCACGATTCTGCTTCCGGGAATCGCCGCAAACGCCCGGGTGGTTTCGTGGTCGGCCTTTCCCTGCATCTTGATCGTGCAGATGAAGTTCCCGCACAGTCCCGAGTCGAGCCAGGACTGGACCCATTCAAGAAGCCGGGGCGGGTAGCAGATGACGTCCGAGCACACCCAGTCCTGCGGGCCGAAATTCTCGGGCTTGAGGGTAAAGGCGTCGTGCTTCAAAAAGGTGATGTTAGGCTTTGCCATAAGACGCGGATCGAGTTCGCTCCGGTCGATGGCGGTAATCGAGGCGCCGAGCCGGTCGAGGGCCCAGGTCCAGCCGCCGGGACAGGCGCCCGCGTCGATGCATTTCGAGCCGGGACCCGGAAGCGCACAAGCGCCGGGTTGCGCACAAGCGCCGGGCGGTGTCCCGGCCAGATAGTGCACCCAGGCGAGCGCTTCGTACATTTTGAGGTAGGCCCGACTGGGCGGATTCACGCGGTCTTCTTCGAACCGCAGTTCGCCCGCCGGAAACGGACTCGATGTTGCGGCCGAGGCAAACAGCGTCTGATCGTCCAGAAGACTCCAGATGCCCATGGGCGATCGTGGAACTTCGTACGGAAAGGGTCGTGGATTTTCATTTATATAGGGAAGCTTTTCCTTGATCAGTTCTGCCCGGCGGAAGTTCGCGACCGGATGATGCGCCCAGTTCCGCTGGATGCCTCGCAGGATTTTTGCCGCCTCGCCGATGCTGGAAAAGTGCGCGATAAAGGGTTTCTGTAGTATGCAGCGTTGCCAGTAGGTTTCCGGCCCCGGTTTGTCCGAATACAGGTAGTCGCCGTAGAACGAAAAGCCCTTGCCCGGTTTTGCGGGATCGACAGAAAGTTCGTCGAACAGATTTTGTTCAAAGTCGGGAACGGGGAGCCAGGCTTTTCCGGGAAGATAGTCCATCAGGCTTCCTGCAGCTGTTCCACCTCAAGGCGCGAAAGCAGTTCAACGTAGCGCCCGTAGAGCTGGATGCCGGGGGAGGGGAGAACGCAAAAGCCTATTTCGATGGAATCGGCGCTCGCTTCGGTCCATTGGGGCTGAACCCGGAGCGAGAATTCGCGGAGGCCGGAGCGGAGCGTGGGCAGAATGGACAGGGTATATTCACTGTCGGTATCGATCTCGAACGAATGCGGAAAGCGCACGCGGCAGCCATGCAGGCTGATGTCTTCCAGATATCCGCTCATGTGGCACAGTTCGTCGAGCCTGGCCCGTGCAAAATCGCGGAAGCGCGGTGCGCGCCTGTTGTCGATACTCATAGGCTTATGAATTCATCTTTTTTCCCGATTTGTCAAGGAGCAATTAAAAGAGCTATACTACAAGCACCAACAGCATGAAGAAGTTACGGCACTCCGCACAGAAATATACGCACTTTTCCCTCCCCGGCGCAGTGAAACTCGCCGGCGCAGTGAAACTCGCCGGTGCAGTGAAACTCGTCGCCGGAGCCCTGCTTTTCGCTGCGCTCCTGAGCTCCTGCGAATATTTTACCTATAAACGGCCCTTTGCCGACCCGTACTACGACAACAACTTCATTGCCGGCATCGGTTTTGACCGACTGCTCGCCGCCGTCGACCTGCCGCCTGCCGATCCCGATACCGGATTCCGAACTCCAGCCCACGGTGTATGGGATTTTTCCTACCGTTACGACGGCTGGGATGGCTTTGAGTACCTGGCTCTGGAGGAAGTCTCCGATACAGGCTATGAAACCGCCGGCGGCGCGGGCTTTGGGTCGGTTCCGGAAGGCCTTTCGCCCGCGGCTCGCGTGTACCGGCTGGAAATGCACAACCTTGCCCAGGGCGGAGATTTTGAGGATGCTGCGGACAATCCGGACTCTTCGGGACTGTGGTCGACACCCCTGAACGACGTTCCTTCAACTTTTAGTTTGTTAGAAACGGGAGCGATCAATGGACATTCGATAGTCCTTTCAATCGAGGCGAATCTACCGGTCAGCTATCGGATCTCACCGCTGCCGGGAGCTATCGTCCCGGCAGGGCTCTATTCACTCGATTTCCGGTGGCTTGCAGGCGATTCGTTTCCCTCGGGTGATGCGAACAAGATACGCATGAACCAACAACCCGAACCGTTTTCTGCCAATACGGAGACATTTCGCGCATCGAGCCAGTTCAAGGCACAGGATTCGAAAAAAGATGAGCTTGTTTTTGATGTCGGGCCGGGGTGGATCGTCACTATCGACGACATAACGATCAAAAAAGTCGGCGGCCTGGAGCTCAGGCTTCTGCTGGCGCAGGGCGACACGGAGCCCGAGCTGAAGGACCTTTTGTACCGTTTTTCGGTATGGGTCCATGCGGATCCGTCGGTCGGGGCGCATTCATCGCCGTACCGGCTTGATTCTCTTGAAGTTCAGATGCAGGCAACGCCGGTTTCTCTTGTTTCCACCAAGCCCCGCTTTCGGTACGACCCGTCTGCGGCCGGCTGGCAGCGGGTAGAAGTCGAGGTGGAAAACGGCAACCTGATGTTCCCCGACAAGTCGGCCGAGCCCGTGATGGAACTGGTTATCGACCTTGACGGCGCGCTTCCGGGGCGGGTGCTGCTCGCCCAGCCGGAGCTCCGCGCCTATCCCGACGGATACCCGGAGTAAGCGAAAAGGTTCTGCCGAATAACCAGGACCGGTTCCCGCCTGATCCGAGTCCGCCCCTCGTTGAGCTTTCGCATGAGGGGGCTCCGAAGAGCGAACGTTCGCCCTTCGTCGAGCTCCCTGCTTCTTGTACTGTGAAGTGCATTTCTATTCTTTAACTACCAGTACCTTTCTGATCTCGTCCATTTCCGGTCCGATGACCCGGATAAAGTACATGCCGCGCGCCACGGGATTGCCCGAGAGGTTTGTGCCGTCCCAGGAGTAGGTGTAGGTGCCGGCGCCTTTTTTGTTGCGTTCGAGGGTGCGTACGATGTTGCCGTCCATGGTGAAGACCTGGATGACCAGGTTTCCCGATTTGGGCATGTCGATGGTTAAGAGGGTTTTCTCCTTTTTGAGTGAGTCGATGACGTTGTTGAGAATTGTGACGCCGCCCCGCTGCATGCGGATGCCGGAAATATCGAACCGCCAGGGATCGACGCTCGTGATGTCCGAGGGGTCTTTGAGCCGCGCGCAGTAGAGGTCTCCGTACTTGAACAGGAACTGGATTTCGTTGCCCATTTCGAGTTCCGGATCGTTCGCCGAGATGATGAAATTTCGTAAGTTGCGGTTTTCGTCTACCGTTGCTTTCGGGCTTTCGGACCGCGCGGCGAAGTTGGCGTTCGCGTTGAACGAGGGCAGTATGGACGGTAGCCAGAGTTCGGCGTTGCGTCCGAGCCAGTCGTTGTAGACGGTGGGCATAACGTCCTTCGTCGGGTTTGCGTCGAAGAAGAGCTGGAGGTCGTCCGGTGTGAGC
>Ga0116148_1004024_pt1 | contig 13094 bp, 13 predicted proteins | sample AD_UKC055_MetaG_FD_89786 | JGI IMG/M metagenome (GOLD analysis project Ga0116148, IMG submission 89786) | Active sludge microbial communities of municipal wastewater-treating anaerobic digesters from USA - AD_UKC055_MetaG | ecosystem: Engineered > Bioreactor > Anaerobic > Digestate | place: USA... | reverse complement strand
CCACCGGTGAATAACTAGTAATTATTCAATAACGTTTTTTATTTCTTTTATGCGAATTGATATTGTATAAAAAGAACCATCATTATTGTAATGATAATAATAATTTCGATAACCGTTTATCCTTGCTTTTTGAGGATAAAAAATTGTTAGATTTAAATTATCATTCCACTCTATATACATTCCATGTGCCTTATCAGCAACGAACGTATATCCCTTATTTCTCTTAGTTACCTTTTCATCCTTATCAACTAAGTATACCAAATAAACAAAGCTAGTTGTTGCTCCTGAATTTTCTCTCATTAATACAACATCAACTTTTCCATCATGAGATGTAATTCTTTGCATTTCTTCTAGTATAGTAGAACAACTTGTAAATATAAAAAAGAAAACGAAAATAATAATTGAATATATAAATTTCAATGATTTGCTCCTTAATGAGGGTAATTTGAAATGGGATATTTTAATAGAGGCAATGACTTTTCTCTATTTATTCTTTCAATATTTTCTTAATAATATTGAATACCTAATTTAATCATTCCTTGATCTTTTGGGTCATCCCCATAGGGAGCTTCTCCCAAAGGAACACCGTTAGCTAGATTATAATTTGAACCAGCAAATTGTACTAAACCTGCAGCACGCAATAGCTCTTCTTCTGTAAGACCCTGAGCTCTTCCTGTAGCACCATACTCAAAATTACCGTAATTCTCATAAAGTTCTAAATCAATTAACTTATAATCCCAATCCCCTCCAGATCTTACATTATCAAGCCAAACAATAAATGGCAGTACCTGAGACTCATAAATATGATCATCTAAAGATACTCTGGGGGGAGCGTTGGGAGTTTTCGAATCCACAGGACTCAACCCCCACAAATCTCGGAAGTTCACCGGAGTCTCCCTAATTGCATATTTTACAGGGAATTGGGCTATATTACAGTATATATCCTTACGCCTCATTCTTCAAGCAATTTTGCAAAATGGCGGACATAATCGCTGTCTACCGTTTCAAATAATTCAAGCTCCCGCGGATGATATTTACATGGTATTACTTTTGTTACGGAGGTTATTTATGAGAGCAGAATATGATTTTACAAACTCAGAAAAAAATCCCTATATACATAAACTTAAACAGAAGATTACCATAAGACTTGATTCTGAGACCATCTCTTATTTTAAGTCTCTAGCAGAAGAAACAGGGCTTTCGTATCAGAATCTCATTAATCTATATCTTGCAGACTGTGCCAAGAAACATAAAAAATTGTCATATACGTTTCAATAGTTTGAAATTGACTTTAGCTATTTTTCATAGTTTAAATGGCTGTCGATGTATTAATGAATGTTTATGCGGCAGTACTTTAATCAGTTACAATGGGCATTATCACTTTTTAAAAATATCGCTATGAGTTCCAGTATCAACTAAAGTCAATATCAAAATATCATTATCCTTATAATACAAAAGCAGCCAATCGGGTTTAATATGACATTCCCAAATTCCCTTATAATTTCCAGTTAGTTCATGATTATGATATTTTTGTTCAAGTAATTGATCAGTACGCAATTTCTCAATCACTTCTTCCAGTAATGATATATCAAACCCCCTCTTTCTTGCCAGTTTAAGACTGGACTTGAATTGAGAGGTTTTCTTTAGTTCATATATCATGCCTCACAATCCCTGAGCAGTTCTTTTGCACTTGAATAGGATTTTACGGCAGGATCTCTGCTTATTTTCCTTGCTTCTTCTATTGCAGCAATTGTTTGTTCTGAGAAATTTTCCTGCGGCGGTACTATGTCAAACGGGATTCTCTGCTGATTAATAGATTGTTTTAAGAATAGCCGTATTGCTGTTGTTGTATCCAATCCAAGAGATTCAAAAAGTTCCTCTGCCTCCTTTTTGGTATCAACATCGACTCTTGTTTGTAATACTGCAGTTGCCATATACTCCTCCTTACTAATACACTATATATATACTACATTTATACCTTTTTTGCAATTTTTTAGTACTATTTTAGATATTTCTTTGAAAAATGATGAATAATTTTATCTTTTTTTGAGATATATGGTAATTAGCAAATTATTTCGTATTTACGTTATTAAGAAGCGAATATTGTCGATCATCCGCATAGTGCATTCCGGCTTATCTGGATCAAGATAAGCCCCATAGGCTTAACTTGTAATCCGGTACGGATTATCAAGTTGAAGCCTCACCTTTTATTGACTTTAGAAAGCCGACGAGATTCGAAGTATCTCAAGACCGCCTTACCGGGAAAGCCCGGTCAGCAGGGACTTGGTTTCAAAATAAAAAACGGAAGCCATGCGACTTCCGTAGATAAACTTTTATACATGTCCGCAAGTTTTGCCTGCAAAACTTGGTAAGCAAACCGCAGGTTTGCGGCGTGTACAGAATTATGCATTATGGGCTGACAGCCGAGAGGCAGACTGATTATAATGCAAATTCTGTTTATGATAATTACTAGAAGAGTAATTGTTAGAACCTGCATAGTTTCTAAATCAAATTAAAAAAATCAAACTCTATATGAATCGACTGGTATCAAAAATACTAATTCTCTCTACTACATTATCATCATTAAAATCAATTTGTATGATATCTGAGATTAATGGATTATATTCTTTCTTTTTAAAACCATATTCAAGGACTCTAACATTTCTAAACTCATTATATAATTCTGTTCCTTCTCCAAGAATGTTTATCACATCATTGAGGTTTGTTACAAAAGGAATAATTCTAGAACCGTTATAATAAATATAATACTCATCACTTGTTAAAACAATGCTTATAATTTGTCTTTTGCCTTTATAAAAACTCACTCTTAATCCTGAATTTGTATCCCAAAAAATTGTATTATATTCAGGCTTTTCCTCTGAAAAAATATGTTCCGTTTCTAAACAAGATTCAGAGAAAAAGGCTTTTACTTCATCAACATCAAGTCCTAGATATACTTCAAAATCTCTATCTAGAAAAATCTGTGGTGTAAATTCTTGACTCACACATATCGAAAAACAAAAAATAATAAGTAACCAAAAAAATATTTGCTTTTTCATTCTGTATAATACTCCGTATAAAATAATTGAGCAGGATTATCTGATGTATCAGTTCTTGAAAAATCGCTGCCCTATTTTAGGGGATCTCCATTTGAATCATATCCTAAATGCAAGTGATCACCAGTTGATTTACCTGTACTTCCAACTGTACCAATCTTTTGTCCAGCTTCTACTTTATCACCCTTTTCTACAATGATTGTATCCTGATGGGCATATAATGTTTTTTGATCATTTGAATGAGCAATTATTGTAACCTTACCATAATCTCCGTTGCCTATATCATCAACGTATATTACTTCTCCATCCATGACCGCATTAACTCGTGTACCTTTAGGTGCAGCAAAATCCATTCCATTATGACCTTCCTTAGTATCGCCATCTTTTGTAGGCATAGACGGTCTGTAGGGTCCCCACTCTGATGTAACAACCATATCATCGAATGTATTACCTACTGGAGTTGCAATTCCATTTCTTACTTCTGCTTTAGAAGCCTTATCACTTACACACTCCAGCCCCCACAAATCTAGGAAGTTCACAGGCTCTTAATTTAGGGGAGGGACCCGTATGGCGCACAGAGGCAAATATCGCCGCTGTCATTACTCCGGAATGTATGGGTTACAACAGCAAGTATCGCTGCGGCGCTGGCTAGCAGCTCACAGCTCGCGGCTCATGCGGTACTTAAAATATTGTAATTGTTACTTAAAAATCGTTTCTCCGTATTTCTGAATGAGAGTTTCTTTAGTTTCCAGAGGACAGCCGTAAAAGGCGCGTTTTCCAATTGAAACATCTGCATTTAATATTGTAATAACTTTTAGGTTACTGCATCCCGAAAAAGCAAACTCAGTAATTTTTGTTACAGTCTTAGGAATCAATAAAGTTGATAGACTTGTACAACCAGTAAAAGCTTTCCCTATTTCCCGTACCCCATTGTTAATCTGGAGGGCTTCTGCCATGAGAAGTATAACAGAAATCCTTAGTGAAGGGCAAATACTTTTACGCATTTCGTTTAAAATTCATAAATGGTTTCTCTCAAACAACCTAACATACTTATTTTACTATCACTATCCTCCAAAAAGTGATATACTGACTGTATGATTACCACTGAATTAAAAGAACAATTGTCGGACCATTTTGATGCATGGGACGAGCTGTCAGATGCAGAGCAAAGACAGATGCTCGAAAACAGCCAGCTTCTTACCTACCCCAAGGGAACAAATATTCACGGGGGGGACAGTACCTGTGCAGGGCTCATCTTTATTTTGAACGGTACCCTGCGCACCTACATGCTTTCTGAGGAAGGAAGGGAAATTACGCTCTACCGCCTGAAACACGGCGATGTCTGCGTTTTATCTGCTTCCTGTGTTCTTTCCACTATTACCTTTGAAGTTCATATTGATGCAGAAGAAGACACACAGGTTCTGCTCATCAGTTCGGCTTGTTTTTCAGAAATGTTTGAATCAAACGAAAGCATCCGCTGTTTTTCCTATAAACTTGCAACAGAACGGTTTTCGGATGTTATGTGGGCTATGCAGCAGATTCTTTTTATGAGTATGGACAAGCGCCTTGCAGTCTTTCTGTGGGATGAACTTGCAGCCTTGGGAAGTAAGGCGGAACCGGTAATTCACTATACTCATGATCAGATAGCAAAATATACCGGCAGCGCACGCGAAGTTATAAGCCGCATGTTAAAGTATTTTTCGGAAGAAGGTATTGTAGAGCTTTCCCGGGGCGGCATAAAAATTATTGACAAACTAAAGTTAAAGAAAATTATCGGGTAATGAGAAAATTTCAAAAGCAGACGAGTTTTGAAAGGGTTCAAATATCAGTGTTTTTTTGCAGTTAAATCCTGTTTAGCAGGTACCGGCTATTAAACAGCTGATTGTTGTGTACAGAACATCAACATCTATTGGTTTTGACAGATGTGCATTCATACCGCTTTCCTGTGTCTGCTTAATATCTTCAGAAAATGCGTTTGCAGTCATTGCAATTATTGGGATTCGTGCGCTGTCTTCATGCTTTGAACTGCGGATAAGACGCGCAGCGGTTAAACCGTCCATAACCGGCATTCTAACATCCATAAGAATTGCACTATAATAGGAACCAGGAGATTTTTCAAAAAGTTCTACAGCAATTTTACCGTTTTCTGCAGTATCTACCGTAAAACCTTTACGAACAAGAAGCTGCTTTGCAACATCTATGTTCATTTCATTATCATCAACAAGCAGGAGCCTTTTTCCCTTATAAAAATCACTTGCAGTATTAATGTGCACAGAAGAGGGTTTAAGAGATTCTTCCTTACCGGATTGCGATTCCTCCTTGTTTTTATTTGCAGTAAATTCATCATAAATAGGTAGAACAACCTCTATAGTAAAAACTGAACCTTCCCCTTCCCTGCTTTTTACACTGATAGAACCTCCCATCATAGTAAGAATATTTTTTGTGATTGCAAGTCCCAGCCCGGTACCCCCGAAGTTTGTTGATATGCTGTTATCCTGCTGGGTAAATGAATCAAATATGAGAGGAAGATATTTTTTCTTTATACCTATACCCGTGTCGCTCACCGTAAAGCGCAGCTTCCTTTTTTGTTCAGTATTCAAAAAGAATATTTGTTCAACAAGTAAAGAAACAGAACCCCCTTTGGGCGTAAATTTAACCGCATTGCCAAGAATGTTAACCAGAACCTGTTGAAGTTTTAATGAATCTCCGACGAACGAATGGAACACAGAATCGCTTATACGGCTTGTGTATTCCAACCCTTTTGCTCTTGCTTGAGATAGTATGATTGAGTCAACCTTTCCTATAAACTCTGTTATATCAATTTTTTCTTTCTGGAGGGTCATTTTCCCGCTTTCAATGCGGGACATATCAAGTACATCATTAATAATGGAGAGCAGGTACTGTGCAGAAGACTGTATTTTCTGCAGATTTTCCTGAACTGCCGGTTCGCTCTTTATCTGCTGCTGAACAAGAGAAATAAGCCCCATTATTGCATTCATGGGAGTCCTCATTTCATGAGACATCCGCGAAAGAAATTCTGTTTTTGCAAGACTCGCCTGTTCTGCAGCGGCCAAAGCATCCCGTAATACATTTCTTTTTTCCTGCTCATCCTCATATATTTTTGTAACATCTGTTCTGGATAATCTGATAAGTTTTTGCTCTTTTTGTATGTAGGAATAAGAAAGTTTCTTTCTGCTTATTCGGCCGTCCTGTTCATTAATTCCTAAATACACTGAATATACCCTGTTTTTATCCAGCTCCCTGCATACTGTTTTTAAACTCATCTGTTCAAGTACACGTTCTCTATCTTCTTCAAGAACATAGAGGTTTATGTTTTTACTTCTTTCTCTTTCATATGAATTACTCTCAATTAACGGCATGGGAGAACCAGATTGAGCATGAGAATAAATGGAATAAGTATCATTCTCTGCATCTATGTACATTATGTAATCATATTCATTTTCTGCTATGTTTTGAATTAAGCTCTCTGAAATTTTCCTGTCATGTATATCTTTAATATAACAATACGCCATAAGTTCATTGGTTAGAGGTTTTAATAGTAACCTTGTATTTATATGAATCCACCTAACAGATCCGGTTTCTGTGCGTATCCGGTAATCAAATCCCGACTCTGTTTTCCCCTTATAAAATTGTTTCTCAATATTTTCAGGCTTAAAAAAAGCAATAATCGTTTCCTTTTCCTGAGGATCAATTATGTCTTTAAAAAAGTTTTCTATTATTGTGGTATCAAAGGGAATTTTATCAACAAAAACAGGATTTATGGTAAAACGGTGATATTCTTCGATTATCCGTTTTGTTACATTTATACGAATTGTCGAGAGAATATCAGACTTTTGATTATGATCTGCACCTTCGGTTTCTGCATAAACATATTCTGCGTGTTTTTCAGATTCAATATTTTCTGCTATTCCAATAAGATATTGGCCGCCGTTTTTCTTATCTTTGACGCTTCTTAATACTGCCCTATACCATGAATAGCCTGTTCCATTGTAATCGCTTACATAATCCAAGGTTTCTGAGTTCCTCGTAAGCATAACCCTTTTAACAAAATCTATAAAAAGCTGCCTAAAATCCGGGTGAATGACAGAACCTTCCAGTTTCGACGAAAAAAATTCTTTAACCTTGCGGTTTTTCCGTTCCCCCGATATTGTGGTATACGTTACTTCCATAAGTTCGTTTTGGACATCAAAGACAAAAATGACACTGTGAGTTTCATCCAGCAGAAGCTGCGAGACATCATCTCTCTTTGTTAAACGAATCAGAGATGATTCGTTATCATGTTCATCCATACTAAATCCTTCTGCTGCAGAAAACACAGGAATTCATATTTCTCTCTACTATAGTATAAATCTAAATGATGCCCTTGGCAAACGTATTTTATACTATACAAGCTTGACGCACCAGAGTACCTGTCATACAATAGACTGACCATGGACGATAAAAATTCCTTTGACCACCTTGTTAGTACACTTTCTCATAAAGAACGTCTGGATCTTCTAAAAAAACTGCAGACAGACTCGGATCTTGAAAACCAGACCCTTAAGGTTGATATTTCTGAACAAATTGACGATGAAGATCTCATGATCCGCTACCGGTCGGAATCTTTTTTCCTTAGACTTTGGCTCCGTTTAAAATCCTTTTTTTCTTCTGTTGATATTGAAACGCTTTATAATGAGCATTTGGTAACAGAGATTGCATTGGACATTGAAAAAAAATACCCGGATATTTTAGATTATAAACATAGAATTTTCTGTACCACCTTGTATACAAAACTTGCAGAGCTTAAGGCTGTTTCCGATTTTTTTAAAAGCGGTGTAAATGCTTATGAAGAAAATCAAGGGGCTTTTTATGTATTTCTGGGATCGCTCATTATGCCTGAACTTTCAGAAAGAATCGATAAAGAAGTAAGCCCCTATAACCTTGGTCTTGACCGTGAAATTACCACCGAGCTGCGTGCTTCCCTTATCCGGAAATTGGAAGAAATTTTAAACGACATTCCTCAAGCAGACAAGGCAGGTCTCTATGCATCTGTAAGCGGTCTGGAGTGGTTAAAACACTTTTGCAGGCTTCCCTTTGATAAAACATTAAAAAGATTCATTTCTTTACTCTCCGGAACGTATACCTGTCCAATAGATTCTGCGGCTTCCGATTTTGCTTCTTTCACCAAGGTCCTATGCAGCGGATCAATCATCAAGGCGGAAGTAATCGAAGCCCTTTATTTGTATTCCCGTCAGAATTTTAATACAAGTGAACACGATGGAAATACCATCCCCCTGGCATCCGATAAAGAAGAAAGTGCAGCCGAGTTTCTTGAAAAAAGCACGAAACAGATTAAGATTGTTAAGATGTTCATAAGCTCCGTACCCATATTAAAATTAACGGCTGTGGCTAACAACTGTTCAATCTGGCATGCAGAAAAAATACCAGGCGGCGAAGACTGGTTTGTACGGTACAAAGCCCACTGGAGAAAGCTTTTTGATCAAAAATGGGAATCATGGATTTTTGACAAGCGCAGAAAAGATACATTCGACAAAATAAAGGCGCTGCTTACCTGCAGCGATTATCCGTATATTCCAAACAGACCATGGAAAGATGTATGGGACGGAATTCCCTTCCCTCTTGATCATTCAATAGGGTTTATGTTTGCTTTTTTTCAGGATATATACCCCATTTACAGCAAGGTATTAAAATCAGTGCTGGTTGAAGGGGAATTTACCCAACGAGAGAACAGAGTTGAATTTACCGACACCTATAATCTTCTAAATCATCTGGCGCAGAGTATAGCAGTCTTTAATGATAAACTTTCTGTAAAGGGTATTTACGGCAGTTCGTTTTCCTCAATTATTAGTGAATCGCTGAGGACCATACAAGGACAGTCACGCATAGATGCCTTAATGAATTCCATAGCCTCAGAAGCACGCCTGTTAATATCGCAGTTTGCTGATGCATGCCGTTCTATTCAGCTCATAACGGGAGGCATTCTCCATGAATCAAAGGATCCACGCTACGACACACTTTCGAATATAGCATCAATTATGGGAAATCAAAATATGCAGTTTAGACAGCGCCTTCACGATGCGAGAATTGGGATGATCAATGCCTTAGATATTATAAAAGAACTCGAATCCCTGGAAGTCTTAAGCGCAAAATGACAGAAAATGTAACATATGTATCATTAACTGATATTCTACCTTCTTCTACTCCATCTGTTGTTACGCTTCCTTTTTATTCGCAGGGAACTTTATTCACAGCTGAAGAAGCACCCCGGGCACTATTGACGCTTCTTCCTGCCGGTTCTATGCGTTTCCGCTGGAATGAAGTCAACGCAAACCGCGTATCAGTCTTTAACAGACTGATACATTCACCTCATCGTCTTTTTTCTATTGAGCTTATTCATTCGCATACTGTATTTTCTATTGACAAAAAAACAGATTTGCACGGTATTCAGGGCGATGGATTTATGACCTCTGATACAGCGTGTGTTCCGGTTATAACTGCGGCAGACTGTATGCCCATCTACCTGTATAATCCTAAAGATTTTTGTTTCGGCGTACTCCACTCGGGATGGAAGGGAACAGGAATAGTTTCAAGCGCATTGGAACTTGCCAGGAACAGATACGGAACAAAAAATGAAGACTTCCTCGTAATTCTAGGACCTCACATTCAATCATGCTGCTACACAGTCGACGATGAGAGGGCTCACTATTTTGCAAAAACCTTTACCCCATCATGCATTGCCCCTGATACTAACGGAATTAACCATCTTTCATTAGCAGAGGCGAATATCAGTCTTCTGGAAAAAGAAGGTATTCAAGCCGGAAATATTGTCTGCTTTACCGACTGCACCTCCTGTTCAACCCTTGAGGGCAAACCATATTTAGGTTCTTTTAGAAGAGAAACAGCCGGTTTGGACAGCAGCTTATCAGCAGAGGAAAAAAGCCTGAAATTCACTCCGATGGCAGCCTTTATGTACATGAAATAAATTTTATGCTACACTCACCATTGATTTTTTTAATGCGGAGTTATACATGGCAGATTTGCGGTCCCTTAGTAAAGAATTAGTAGCGCGTGCGCTCAATGAATTAATAAGCGAAAAAAACATAGAGCTTGGTAAGATCGAAGGCAGTTCAATCGCTGCAGAAACTCCTCCTTCTCCCGACATGGGCGATATAGGCTTTCCCCTTTTTCAATTTGCGAAAACATTTAAAATGGCGCCTCCCCTTATAGCTAAAGAAGTCTTAGCAAAAATTGAGTCCTATACAGAGTCCTCTTCTGCAGGAAGTTTTTTTTGTGCAGGTCCGTACTTAAATGTAAAACTTCAAAAAGCTGCCGCATCCGGCGCGGTTCTTGAACGTGTAAAAACACAAGGAGCCTCTTTCGGATCTTTTAATGCAAAAAACGAACAACCTCTTAAGGGCACTCGTGTTATGCTTGAGTTTTCAAGCCCGAATACCAATAAGCCTCTTCACCTTGGACACCTGCGTAACGATGCATTGGGAGAAAGCGTTTCACGTATATTAAAACTCTTAGGGGCAGAAGTCTTTAAGGTTAATATTATCAATAATAGAGGCGTCCATATTTGTAAGTCGATGCTCGCCTATCAGAAATTTCATCAGAACACGAACGATACTCCGGAATCCATGGGACTCAAGAGCGACCGCTTTGTCGGCGACTGCTATGTAGAGTTTAATAAATACAGTAAAGAAAACAGCGGAGCAGAAGCCGAGGCTCAGAACCTTCTCATTGAATGGGAAAAGGGTAATCCTGAGGTTAGAGAGCTGTGGAAAAAGATGAACGAATGGGCCTTTAGAGGTGTTAAACAGACTTATGAGAGAACCGGCGTATCCTTTGACAAATTTTATTTTGAGAGTGAAACCTATTTAAAAGGAAAAGAAGAAATCCTGCAGGGACTTGAAAAAGGCTTATTCTACCGTGAAGAAGACGGCTCTGTGTGGGTGGATCTTGAAGAAATTAAACTCGATAAAAAAGTTCTATTGCGTAAAGACGGCACCGCTCTGTACATGACGCAGGATATAGGCACTGCTATTTTCCGCCATAACGACTGGGCTTTTAATCAGCTTGTCTATGTTGTCGGCAGCGAACAGATATATCACTTTAAGGTTCTTTTCTTTATTCTAAAAAAACTCGGCTACGACTGGGCAGAACGCCTTTACCACCTTTCCTACGGTATGGTAAATCTCCCCGAAGGAAAGATGAAAAGCCGTGAAGGCACCGTTGTAGATGCGGACGATTTAATTGACTCCCTGCGCGACGGAGCACTGGAAGAGATTAAAGAAAAAGGACGGGAAGAAGCTGTCGGGGATGCAATGGATGTTGCAGAAAAAGTAGCACTGGGAGCTCTCCACTACTTCCTCTTACAAGTGTCCCCTACTAAAGACATGATTTTTAATCCGAAAGAATCCCTTTCATTTAACGGAAATACCGGTCCTTATCTGCAGTACATGGGTGCTAGAATTTCGTCAATTGTAAGAAAGGCTGAAACTGACGGATTAACAGACTCCAGCGGAAAGGCAGATTATTCTCTTTTAACACACGAAACAGAATGGGAAGTCATTAAACAGATTGAAACATTCCCCGCTGTCCTGGAAAAGGCGGGAGCAGATCTGGATCCTTCGGGTGTTGCAGTATATGCATACGAACTGGCAAAATTATTCAGCCGTTTTTATCATGACTGTCCTATACTCGCAGCAGAATCAAAGGATCTGGCAAAGGCAAGACTTGAACTTGCAAAAGCTGTAAAAACAGTACTAAAGACTGCAATGAATTGTATTCTTGTCCCGTTCCTAGAAACTATGTAATTTTATCAAGTTCACTGAGCCAAAGAGAAGCTGAAGCATCGCTCGGCATTCTCCAGTCTCCTCGAGGCGAAAGTGACACTGTTCCAACCTTTGCCCCGTCTGGAAGGCAGGACCTCTTAAACTGCTGGGCAAAAAACCTCGTGTAAAAGTTCTTTAACCAGCTGATAATTATCTTTCTGGAGTACGGGGCATTCTTTGAATCACTCTTAAAGGCCTGTTCTGCAAGATAGAGAATTTTTCCCGGTGTGTAACCCCAGCGTACTACGTAATAAAGGAAAAAGTCATGAAGCTCATACGGGCCGACAATTTCCTCTGTTTTTTGTGCAATGTTGCCGTCTACAGGCGGTAAAAGTTCGGGGCTCACCGGAGTGTTTAATATATCAGTCAGGGTTTCAGAAATTGACATTCCCCATTCGCTGTCCTCTTTTGCAAACTCAAGAGCTTTATGCTGTACAAGGTAGCGTACAAGAGTTTTAGGAATTGAAGCATTTACTCCGTACATGGACATATGATCCCCGTTGTACGTCGCCCAGCCTAAGGCAAGCTCGGAAAGATCGCCGGTGCCGATCACCAGGCCGTTTACCTGGTTTGCAATATCCATGAGAACCTGTGTCCTTTCCCGGGCCTGTGAGTTTTCAAACACAACAGAATGATTGTCTTTATCATGGCCTATGTCGTCAAAATGCCGGAGAACAGATTTTTCAATATTTATTTCTTTAAAACCTGTTTTTAATGAACGGGCAAGCTTTACGGCATTGTTATAGGTTCTGTCTGTTGTACCGAAACAGGGCATAGTCACCGCATACAAGCCGTCATGACTTAGGCCGAGTATAGAAAAGGCATCATAGGCAACCAACAGAGCAAGCGTAGAATCAAGGCCTCCCGATAATCCTACAACAGCAGTTTTGCATCCGGTGTGTTTAAGCCGCTTTGCAAGTGCATGCGACTGCATCTTCATAATTTCTTCACAGCGGCTTTCTCTTTCGGAGTCTTCTGCCGGAACGAAGGGCGCTGTACTGACATGACGGGTTAAGGTAAACGACGGTTTTTCTACGAGTAAATCAACAAATACTTTTGTATATTCAATATTTGACGGAGTAAAGGTTGTTTGTCTCCGTCTCTCCGTCCAAATACGGTCAAGATCTATTTCTGTATATATAAACCCGTTTCCAAACCGTTCGCTTTCCGCAAGAATTTT
>Ga0116148_1004018_pt1 | contig 13111 bp, 9 predicted proteins | sample AD_UKC055_MetaG_FD_89786 | JGI IMG/M metagenome (GOLD analysis project Ga0116148, IMG submission 89786) | Active sludge microbial communities of municipal wastewater-treating anaerobic digesters from USA - AD_UKC055_MetaG | ecosystem: Engineered > Bioreactor > Anaerobic > Digestate | place: USA... | reverse complement strand
TGGGTAACCCAAGCCGGTATCGCAAGTCTCCGGCCGCAAACGCCGAAATACCGTGCGCTATCTGCCGGGCCATTTCCTTGAGCGGACCGTCGAGTTCCTGCGTGAACTGGTCGGTCTGTTTCAGGCTTTTAATAGAAAACAATCAGCGCAGGCAATTGCACAAAAAAATGGCCGTTCCCGTTTAATAGCCGTCCCCGCTTCCCAAGCTTTTCTACACTTTTTTCACAAGCCACTTTCCGGTATTGAACCGGTGCCGGATCATTCCGAAACGAACCGTCTGATCGACGAACAGCGCACACCAGGCGCCAAAGAGCCCCCACCCGAACACCGTAATGCTCACATACGACAGCACCGGCCTGATAATCAGAATACCGACGGCGAGCGATATTGCTGGATACAGCGAGTCTCCCGCCCCCCTGAGCGCGCCTGCGTAAATCTGGAATGACGACTGGAACGGCTGGATAAGCGCCGTCAGGATCATGATGCTCACTCCGAGCGCGATAATCGCCTGATCGTCCGTAAAAAGCGACACCAGCTGCCGGCGAAACAAAAACATCAAAATTCCCATAACAGTCGCGATAACCGAACCAATCCTTCTGCTCGCCGCCGCAGCCGCCTTTGCTCCTTCAGGGTCTTCCCGGCCGAGCGCCTGCCCTGCCAGACTCGCCGCCGCGATACCGAAGGCCTGTCCGGTTACAAAAGACAAGTTGAGTATGGTGAGCACAATCTGGTGAGCGGCAAATACCGCCGTTCCGAGCCCGGTAATGGTAATCGTATACATGAGCAGACCGACCCTGAGCGCAGCCTGTTCGGCCGCAGACGGAAGCCCGACGCGTAAAAGTCTCCACAGCATCGGAAAATCCGGCGTAAGCGTCCACCGGTTCAGCTTGAGCTCCACAAATTCCGAGCCCCGCTTTCCGTTCCGGTGGAAACGTGGCCCAAGAATCGCCCAGAGCGCAATGCCGCTTGCGACGACGTTGCCGATCACCGTCGCGATCGCCGCACCTTCCACGCCAAGGCGCGGAAAACCGAAATGCCCATAAATCAGAAGGTAGTTGAAAATGACGTTCACTATATTTGCAGCCGCAGAATACTGCATGGAAAGCCGCGTTTCCCCGACACCGCGGAGCAGCGCCGAAATAGTCAGCGGGAGCGCCGTAGGCACAAAACCGAGCATAATGATCCTGAAATACCCCGCCGCCGCATCGACCGTATCCGGCCCGGCACCCATAAAAAGCACCGCACTGCGCGCACACAGAAAACCGGGAACCGACAGAATCCCCGCAACACCTATTGTCAAAAAAAGAGATTGCACCGTCACTATGTCCGCATCGCTTTTATTGTTTTGCCCGCGGAACCGCGCAACAAGCGCCGTCGTTCCCACATTGAGCGCGACGAACACCGAAAGCAGGATGAATTTCGGCTGCGTCGTAAGCCCCACAGCCGATATCGCGTATGCGCCGAGCTTTCCGACCATTATAGTGTCAACCAGCGATGTCAGCGACGTAAGCAAAAGTTCAACAACTGCCGGCGCCGCAATGGCAAGAACCCGTCGTTCGAGGATGGAAATTTTCATGGATGCCGCCAAGTGTATTCCTCCTGCGCAAAAGAGTAAAGTGCGGCTCAGGATTGTCAACGTAAAAAAGACAATTGAAATTGAAACCTTCAATTGCCCATCGATTCGCAATGGGGTAGACTGTGTAGAATGAAAAACGTACTTTCACGACTATCAGACGCGCGCCCCGCGCGGCCTGCACACCCAAAAAAGATTTCTTCCATGACTGCTTTTGTTGTACGGTTAGCGCTTTCAGGCGCTGCCTTTTTCTTCCTGACCGGCTGTCCGCAAGAACCCGAAAGCCCTCCCCCGAAAACCGAAAAAACTATGGACATCGCTTTCGACGGGTCGTCGCGTGTGTTTACCTTCGATCAGAACTACGATGTGAATACCTTCCGGTTCACAGGCCTCGGCGGCCGCTCCGTCGTACTGGTAAAATCGAACGCATCGAATTATATCGTTCCCGCCGGGAATACCGGCGTCGTAAAAAGCGAGCGATCCCTGCTTGATTCCTCCGATTCCCTGTTTCCTTCTCCGTCGGCTCCCCGCGCCCCTGCCATTCCGGCGGGCACACCGGTCCGATTGGACCATACTCCGCTTCCGCGAACCGCAGCGTCCGGCGCCGACTCTGCTCGTAGCATCAAGAATCCCGCACTCCGCTCCGCTTCCGAAACCGGTACCGATTCGTTGGCTGTTGGGAGTATCCGGAATTTCTGGATAGAAAATGAAGCCGGAACCGATTATGTCGAAGTACCTGTTGTTCTTCGGGCTCGCGGATCGAATTGTTATGTATGGGTTCCGGACCAGTGGTTCAATATGGACGAAACCGGAACCAATCCGGCTGACTGGACAGTGAACGACAATATGCTGAACGAAGCCCAGTGCGCCGAGCTTGCCCGCGTCTTCGACGGCGTATATCCGCTTGTTACAGGCGTTCTCGGGTACGAAAACGGCGGGGGCGAGACGGGTGACGGCGGAGTGGACCGCGACAGGAGAATCCACATTTTCGCGTACGATATCGATTACGACTGGTATGAAGCCGATTCTGAAGGCAAACCGCAAACCGGCGGCGCATTCGGATATTTTGATTCTTCTGACCTCATGAATTATACCGATAGCAATAAATGTGAGATGTTTTATATCGATGCGCATTTTACCGATTTCTTTCCGAATATAATGTATTCGACGCTGGTGCACGAGTTCCAGCATATGATCTACTATACTTCAAAAAACCAGAGCATTTCTCCCTACTGGTTCAATGAAATGCTTTCCATGCTGGCCGAGGACTTTATGCAGGATCATCTACAATCTATTGTCGAGTCGCAACCCGGAACAACCTACAGCATTGAGCAAGCCGGTCCCATCGACGGTCGTATTCCCTTGTTCAACGGTTTCTATGACGAGTCGGGAGTTACCGACTGGTTAACCGGAACATATCCAATTACAGATACTGAGGATATTGATAAAGTACTTTTTTCTTATTCTTCGGGGTATGCTTTTGGCGCATACCTGGTACGGAACTACGGCGGTATCAGGCTGGTATCCGAGATGGAGAAGAATTGTACAGTCGGGGCGCAGTCGGTTACCGAGGCTCTGCATGCGGCGGGCTTCCCGAACGAGTCCTTCGAGTCGGTTTTTGCCCGTTACGGGGAAGCGCTGGTATATAACGCGGCGACGGCTGGAAGTTCGGATGTTCGGCGTTTCGATATACAAACTGGCCCGACCGAGTTTCCTGATGGCAGTGATAAAAGCTACTCCTTTATGCCTTTTATCATTCATGATAAGAAAAACGAAAATACAAGAGTTCCGATTGAAACCGGTCCATGCGTATGGAATCTTGAACCTTGGCCTCTGCGCCCCTGGGGCTTGTCGCTCCTTTCGTCGTCTGCATGGCATGCGGTTGCGGACTCGGTTTCGATTACACTTGAAAAACCCCTAAATCCGTTGGTGCAGCTGCAGCTTATGGTGGTAGGACCGTGACGTTCAAATCCGCCGCCGGTCTGTGCGTCCTGCTTTTTCTGTGCGCGATATCTGCGTCCTTCTCGCACTATAAGCCGGAAAAACTTGAGCCTGCGGCGATTTCTTCCGATGACGGCGGCGAAACGCCCGCTCCCGACAAACCTCTTGTTCGGCTGAAAGGTCGTGTTGGCGCATTCGGGACAGGCGAACGGCCTGTCCCCGGAATCATTCTAGCGGACGACAGTGCGGTATACGGTATCCTTCCGGCCGAGAAGGGTGAGTTACTGTTGGGACAGCAGGGCTTTTTGATTGAATTCGAAGGAGAACTGCTCCCTCCTGAACAAACTCCCAAAGTTTCAGTCGGGGAACGCAATACGTCCCGTGCTTCAGATTCAGGAATACTATTTCCTGACGGAATACTGATCATCAGCTCCTGGAGGGTGGTAGAATGAAATCTTTTGCTGCCCGTGCCGCTGTCTGTTTCTGTATTCTCGCAGCAGTCAGCCTTGCATCCCCTCTCCGGGCTCAGACTTCTCCGGACGTCTCCGCTCCTCCAGCGATTCCTGCTTTGAGCGATCTTGACGGCGTGTGGGAAAACGGAGATCGATTCGTCGAGTTTTCAGAAGCAGGTATGCGAATTGTGCTCAAGCCGTACTACGGTTTTGTATGGGAGGATACCGGCGTTCTTCCCGCAACAGTTGCCGGCGAAAATGGGCTGTTCACGATTACAGCCGGTTATCCCGGGGAAAAAAACGAAGCGTCGATTCCGGTGGCGGTTGCCGGCGACGGACTGTATCTTGCGTTCATGCGCCGGGTCGACGGCTCGGCAGCCGGTTCGGCGCCTGCGCCTGCGTCAATCGCCGTCAGCGGAGCAGTCGGCTCGTCATCGTCCGGGGCGGAATCCCGGTTGGACGGCTTTTGGCTGGCGGGCGGGAACTCCGACGGAATCCGGCTGTACCGGCAGGCACTCAAAGAGGAAATATTTGCGTATTATTTTGTCGGTTCATCGTATTGCAGAATCCGGTACTGGGCAGTTGAAGCGCTGAAAAAAGACATCCAGGCCGAGTTCTTTCTGAGCGACGGCAGCCAGGGCGTGGTGCCGAAATTCCTCGAGATCGGTGAAGTTCTGTATACCTGCATTACCTCCACCGGCCGCGTTTTGCGCAACTATGAGCGCGGATCATTCACCGTCGACGGCGGCGCTCTCCTGTTCAAACCGGAAAATGTCGTGTACGAGGGCACTGCGGCTTCGGTCTATGAACCTGTGCCTTTTGTCCTGTCGGAAGACGGCAGTACGCTTGCACTCGGAAAGCCGTACCTTGTCCGCTCAACGATTACCAATCTGGATGCGGAAATTGCCGTTCACAACGGCAAGCGCCGTCCTCCCCGCAAGCCGGTGTTCGGCTACATGGAACTGGATTTCCGCTGGGACGAAATTGACCGCATCCGGGGAAACGAAGCGCCCGAGCCGTTCAACTCCGAATCCTGGGTGATCGAGAAACCGGAGCAGTAGACGCCCCCTCAGGCGATGGCGTGACGTGTTCGCACCAGCGACGAGCCTTGGGCATCAGTGTGTCTCTTTTTCATCCCGAAGCGCGCCGCTCCAGAGTTCTTCAAGAAATGTCGACCAGTGCAGGCAGCGGATACCGTCCTCTGTTTCGCGGTTTTCGGTATCGAAGGATACGAGGATGTATGTGGCAATGATCCGTTCTTCCGCAAGCGCGCGCAATCCTTTCAGGTGCTTGTCAGATATGGTGTGCGCCGCTTTGACTTCAATGGCGATTTCCTCACCGACCAGGAAATCGACCTCTGTTCCCGATTTTGTCCGCCAGTAGCGCAATTCCAGGCGGTTTCGCCGGTATGATATCCATGCGCGCAATTCAAGGGCGATGAAGTGTTCGAATGCTTTTCCGTATTCGGCTGACGAAGGTTCCAACGATGTACGACCGCACAGAAAGTTCGCGACTCCGGTATCGAAAAAGTAAAATTTTGCCGTAGCCACAGCCTTTCGTTTTTCTGAAGCCTGCCAGCTTTCGAGAAGGAACCCGGTGAAGGTGTCCGACAGTATGTCGAAATACGATCGTACGGTGCTTGCCGGAATTCCTGAATCGCTTGCGATATTCGAGAAGTTGATTTGCTCGGTGTTGCTGACAGCGGCTGTTTTTAGGAATCTGGAAAACTGCGGAAGATTTTGAACCAGCGCTTCTGCCTGTATTTCTTCCTGGAGGTATGTGCGCACATAAGCATCAAGTTCTTCATCGGGGTAATCGCTTGCGTATACTTGCGGCAATCCTCCGTATAACAGATACCGGTCAAGGTTAAAGTCGGTTATCTCGGGGGAAACAAGCGGGAAAAGATTTGCCTGCCATGCCCTGCCGGCAAGAAGATTGACGCCGCTTCGCTTGAGCTTGCGGGCGCTCGATCCGGTTAGTATAAAGTGTATGTTCGTTGTTTCGATCAGATTGTGAATTTCGTCCAGTAATGCTGGTAGTTTCTGGATTTCATCAATAACTATTACCTGATTTTTTTTGGATCGTTCCCGTATCATATCTGCCAGACGGGAAGGGCTTGCGGCGAGCGGTATATACGTTGAGCTGACAAGAAGATTAATGATGGCATCTTCAGAAAAAAGCGACCGCAATAGTGTTGTTTTACCGGTGCTGCGCGGGCCGAACAGGAAGAAGGATTTTTTTAGCGAAAGAGAGTGAACATCCAGTATCCGATTATACATAATGTAAGGATAGTATTATTCAGGTCGAAATTCAACAGGTACTCTGCTGAAAATGCTCGAAATTCAGCAGAGTCGCCGCTGAATTTCGAGTATATACCGGAGTAGTGAAAGACCGAAGCGAAGGTTTTCGCTTTTGCCCTTTCAAAAATTCCCGAGTTTTGAAAGAGCTTCGCTTAAAGGGCACCTCTAAAAACTTCAGTTTTTAGAGGTGTACCTTATTGTAGATGTAAATGCTGTAAGGATTTACAAAGGCTCCGAGAAAAACTGACCGAGTTTTTCGAGGTGCCCTAAATATTGAATTTCTTTATGGCGCCTTTGTAGAGTTCGGTACGGAGCTGTTTGACGTGTTCGTCGGCGATGTAGTCGTCGAAGCTCATCATGCGGTCGATAATGCCGTTCGGGGTGATTTCGATGATGCGGTTGGCGATGGACGCGATGAACTCGTGGTCGTGGCTGTTGAACAGAACGACGCCGGAGAATTCTTCGAGGGCTTCGTTGAGGCTGGTGATGGCTTCGAGGTCGAGGTGGTTGGTCGGTTCGTCCATGATCAGGACGTTCGCGCCGGAGAGCATGAGCTTCGAGAGCATGCAGCGGACTTTTTCGCCTCCGGAAAGGACTTTGACCTGTTTGAGCGATTCGTCGCCGGAGAAGAGCATGCGGCCAAGGAAGCCGCGCACGTAGGCGTCGTCCTGTTCGGGAGAATACTGGCGGAGCCAGTCGGTGATGTTGTAGTCGTTGTCGAAAAATTTTGTGTTGTCGCGGCCGAGGTAGGCGTATTTTGCGGTTTGGCCCCAGTATACGTCGCCCGATTCGGCAACGGCGTCTCCTGCGAGGATGTCGAACAGTGCGCTTTTGGAGTTGTGTTCCATGCCGACAAAGGCGATTTTGTCGGTCCGGTTGACGATAAGATCAAAATCTTTGAGCAGCTGGACTCCTTCATACGAGTAGTTGATTTTTTCGACGCGTACGACGTTGTTGCCCAGTTCGCGGTCCGGCTTGAAGTTGACGTAGGGGAATTTGCGGGTGGTGACTTCGATTTCTTCGAGCGCGAGCTTGTCGTATACTTTTTTCCGGCTTGTAGCCTGCTTGCTCTTGGATGCGTTGGCCGAGAAGCGCAGGATGAACTCCCGCAGGTCTTTCATCTTGTCTTCGCGTTTTTTCTGTTGGTCGCGGGCCTGGCGCTGCATGATTTGGCTCATCTGGTACCAGAAGTCGTAGTTGCCCGAGTACATGCGGATTTTGCCAAAGTCGATGTCGCAGATGTGGGTGCACACCGAATTCAGGAAGTGACGGTCGTGGCTGACGACGATGACGGTGTTCGGGAATTCGATAAGGAATTCTTCGAGCCAGGTGATCGATTCGAGGTCGAGACCGTTCGTAGGTTCGTCGAGGAGGAGTATGTCCGGCGTGCCGAAAATAGCCTGGGCGATGAGGACGCGCACTTTCTGGCTTTCGTCGAGTTCGGCCATCTGCTTGTTGTGGTGTTCTTCCTCAAGACCGAGGCCGGAAAGCATCTGTTCGATCTGGTTTTCGGCTTCCCAGCCGCCAAGTTCCGAGAATTCGGCTTCGAGCTCGCTCGCGCGGATGCCGTCTTCTTCGGTGAAGTCGGCTTTTTCGTAGATTGCTTCACGTTCCTTGAGTGTGGAATAGAGTTTGGGATATCCCATCATGACGGTGTCTTTGACGGTGTATTCGTCGTAAGCGAAGTGATCCTGCTTGAGGACGGCCATGCGCTGGCCTGCGGGAATGATAATGTCGCCCTTGTCGTGCTCGATTTCGCCCGAGAGAATCTTGAGAAAGGTTGACTTTCCGGCGCCGTTCGCGCCGATGATGCCGTAGCAGTTGCCCGGCGTGAATTTGAGGTTGACGTCCTTAAAAAGGGGTTTTTCGCTGAAGGAGAGACTGAGATCGGTTACGGTAATCATGAGTGAAAGAATACCGGAAATGGCCTTTCCATGCAACACGCCAAACCCGTCCGTCCGGTGGGCAGTCCGGGGCGCTCCGTCAGCTGCTGAAGCTTTTCAGGACTGCTTCCATACGGTCGATGGTGGAGGCTGTCCGTCGGGCGAGGGCGCCGAGATTGCCTGAATCGCTGCTGAGCGCGTCACTTGCGCTGCTCATTTGTTTCATGCTGTCGCGGATGAGCTGCGTGCTTTCCCGGAGCCTGACTATTTCCTGCAGTACAGTGCGGTTGCCTTCGCTCATTTCTTTCGAGGCGCTCTGTACTTGCTGGGTGATGGTGTTCATGGAGCGGAGCGCTTCAAGCACTTCCATGGAGCCGTTTTTTTGTTCGACCATAGCCTGCTGTACTTCGCGGACAAGGGTGCTGGTTTCCTGGATGAGGGCGACGACCTGGGAATATGCCTGTTCAGAGTTCTGCGTGGTTCCAACCATATCGGAGATCGCCGTTTGCACCTGGGCAATTTCCTGCCTGATGTTTTTTGACTGTTTTGCCGAGGTTTCGGCGAGGTGGCGGATTTCGTCGGCAACGACCGAGAACCCGGCACCTGCTTCGCCGGCGTGGGCGGCTTCTATGGCAGCGTTCATCGCAAGCAGGTTTGTCTGTGCCGAGATTGCCGCGATTACCTGGTTTGCCTCGAACAGTGTTTTTGAGCGCTCGGCTATCTGCTTGATCCTTGTTTCCGATTCTTCCTGCGCCTGTTTTCCCTTTTCGGAAGCCGCCGAAAGGGCATCGAAACGGTCGGCCATTTTTGTTGTTGACGTATTGATTGAATTGATGTTGCCGACCATTTCTTCGATAGACGCCGAGGCTTCCGTAACACTGCTCGCCTGATTGCTGATGATGGAATCCAGCGATTCGATGTTTTTAGCAATTTGCTCGACTGCACCCGAGGATTCCTGGACGCTGCCTGCCTGGACTGCCGTCCGTTCGTTTACTTCGTCGACTGCGGAGACAATCTGGGTGATCGAGGATGCGGAGTTCGTGATGCTTGCATTGAGGTCGGTGCCCAGCGAAGAAAGTTGATCTTGAGATTCTTTTAGTTCAATAAAATTCTCCGACAGTCCCGTGCAGAATTCATTGATGCGTCCGGCGATAAAGCCGAGTTCGTCGACAGAAGCGACATTGACGCGTCCGGCCAGGTTTTTTTCGCGTTCGGTGAGGGCTTCCAGCTGTTTCATCAAGGACTGGAAAAGGTTGTAGTTCCCCTTTGTCCACAGGGCAATCAGGACGCACACGACGATGAGATACACGGAGTAAAAGAGTATGGAAGAGATGTCGATGGTTTTGATTTCTTTGTTCGTATGCAGGGCGAGGGCTAGATGGAGCTGCTGCATGGAAGCGGCGTTGGTGAGTGTCATGAGTGCGATAAAGAGCGGAATTATGAAGTTCTTTGTGGTCTGGCGGGGATATTTGAGGTTTTTGGGATAGTACTGCAGTTTGGCGGCAAAGAGGGTTTTGGATACATCGATATCGCCGAGTACAAAGATGAATGCTGCGGCCAGCATGCTCATGCCGATCATGAGAATGGTGAACGTGGATGCGGCTGTTGCCGGCAGTCCGAGCGCTCCGGGAATAAACCGGAGCGATACACTGTATACGGCAGATACCAGGACAAATACCAGCAGAGTTTTGAGCGGAATGCGGCCGAACTCGTCGAGTGTGTGCCGGTATGTTTCGCTGTCCGACTCCAGCGCTTTGAAGTCGGTCTTGAATGCGTGTGCAAAGCGGTCTGCGGCCAAGTTGACCAGAACGAGGTATGCAGCCGATGCGGCCAGGAAGGGGAGGAGAGAGCCTGTAGCTGTTTCTGCGGCGTTTCTGGCCCAGGAAAGCACAGCGAAGGTGGCGGTTAAAAACAGCATGGAAGCAGCCAGTACGAGCAGTCTAAAATAGTGCCGGTATTTGTTCATACGTGTGTAGTTTTCCTTGGAATTGGTAGTGCAGTGAGCTTTATGCAAACGGACTTTCGGAAAAACTCGGTGAATTATCCGGGGGTCCTATAATTGGATGCTTTTGCACGAAGCTCTTGCGTTTAAATAGTAGTGGATGCATTGTGGTTTTACAACTGTTCTTTCCCGGATTGTCCTTTTTTTAACGTAACCAGGCTAAAGCCTGGCGGAAACCTAAGCTAAAATGCAGCGGTAAACCCGAACGTCCAGAAAAAGCCGTTGTTGATAAAGCGACGGAACGGGCTTTCGGCAGCGATGACGCTTGCGCTGACGGTAAAGCCTTTGATCGGGGTGAAGCTTGCGGTGAGCGCAGCCTTGAAATCTGCGGAGGCTGTCTCTTCGGTATCGTCGCTCCGAGTTGTGCGCATTGTGTTTCCCTGGACTGCGACCGACCAGAGATCCGATAGTGCTGCCTGTATCGAGCCGTAAACGCCGATTGTGCTGTTTCCGGTGCGTTCAAAGCTTTCGGGAGCAAAAAGTCCTTCCGCCCGCAGCGACAGGCTTTGGATAAGGGGCGGCGCAAACAGTTTGAAAAGCCCGGCCGAGATGAGCGGTTTGGCATCGGCAGCTTCTGGCGGGAAGTCTGAAAGTGCATTGTGCGGCAACGCGACTGAAGCGGCAGCGTACCAGTCGAAATAAAGCGAGCCGTCGGCGCACAGGCTGAGAGTATGCGCACCGCCGCTGGCGATACCGCCGGCGATACCGCCGGCGATACCGCTGCCACTGTCGGTGGTGCTTGACTGTACCGGTTCGCGTGCGAGGTAGTTTATTTCGATCGAATGAAGTACGCCGAGCGCAGGCGTTGCAAACATGCGCACCCCTCCTGCAGCACTTTTTGTTGTGCCTGTTGTAGTTACAACAGAATTGCCCGGCATTAACAGCAGTTCAGCAAAGCTGAAATCTCCGAAGGGGACATACGCGCCTGCAAGCCAGTCGGTCGCCGTGCGGTATTCGCCCGAACCGAACGCGTCAATCGCCGGAACTGGGCCAAACACGGGGTCCGCGGCATTGAACAAAAAGCCCCGACCCCAGGAGACCGGCGCCTTGCCGGCTGTCAGCCTGAGCGACGAGTTTTCGGTGAACCAGGGGAAACGCGTACGAAGCCATGCCTGTTCGAGCGTGATCGCAGAAGCCGCCCCCTCCGCAATCGCGAAGGCGACCTTTCCCTTGACCGCGTCGTTTTTCGAAGAATCAAGACTGATGCGGGCAATCCCGACGAAGTCCGCAATCCCGTCCCCGGAGAGCGAGGGCAACGTAGTTTGAGCTTCGATCCGGGCAGATGGACTGATATCCGCGAACAACGGTGTCTGCATACAGGCAAGTGCGAGCGCACACACAAAAGCAGTTGAGGCGGCAGGAGCCGTTGAGGCGGCTGTGCGTCGGCGGTTTACCATGAAAGTTCCTCGCGGTTAAAATAACGGTCTGGGATTTCGATGTCCACTTCCGCCTTTGTAATAGTCATGGTTGTACAGGTGTTTTTCTTGAGGAGGTCGGTCATCACAGTGGTGAATGCAAGATAGCGGCCGCCTGTCTCCCGTATGTCCGAGGCGCTCATGGAGCGTATCGCTTTTCCTGCCGCACTGTACAAAAGAGCTTTTCGTTGTACAAAGCGGAGTTTGTCTACCCAGATGTCCTGTAATTGGTATGTTTCTTTCTTGCTTTTTGCCGTCAGCTTAAGCTTCCAGCACTCGGCGCCATCGACTGTCTCGCTTCCGAGCACTTCAGCGTTGAAACGATCGAGCAGGGTGCGGTCGTCGGTCAGGTCCTCGTAGGAAAAGTCCGAACCCATAAGCGAGTCGCGAAGCGCAGTTCCCTTGAGCCAGATGACTTCGTCGGCGTCCGGATAAAAAAGGTAAATGTTCGATCCTTGGCGGAGCACTTTCTGCCCGCGGTCACTTCCGCTTGTAATCTCGATGAGTGCATCTCCTCCCTTGCGCGACCAGGACGTGAATGCATTGTCGGCGACGCCGAAACGGTTTGAAACGGCGAGCGTTGCTTCGATCATGCCGGTATCCCAGCTCTGGTTGCGTTCGAGTCGGGTCAGTATTTCGACTGCGCTGGATTCCGGGGCGTTGACAGCTGTTTCTGCGGCGTAAAGCGGCGCGCCGCGGGCGCCGATGAGCGCCGCTGCGGTGAGGCCGAGAATCAAAGCTACGATGAACTTGAACCTGGTTGGATGTTCGTATCCGGATTGCTTTGCAGGTTTTCGCGAAGCGATTTGATTTGCAATAGTCATTGTTACAATCTCCTTATTTGTCGCGGAGGGCTTCCGCGGGTTCGACCCGAGCCGCCATGCGTGCGGGCAGGATGCATGAAGCGACAGCGATGGCAACTCCGAGCGCAAGGACGGCTACGACGGTGACCGGATCGACAGACGGATATATTATTTCAGATGCGCTCAGGCTGGCAACGGAAGCGCCGCCCATTTTCTGGAAGTCGAGTCCGACTGTTCCGAGGACGGCGATGCCAGCGAGTCCTGCGGCTGCACCGGAGAACGTGCCGATGAGTGCGATCCACAGGGACTCGGCCAGGAAGAGCACCATGATCCGCGCTTTTTCCATGCCGAGTGCGGCAAGCGTTCCAATTTCTTTTCTGCGTTCGAGGACCGACATCATGGTGGTGTTGATGATGACGGTGCCCGCAAGAAAATAAAAAATGGCGCCGATAAATAGGTACAGTACTTTGGCGATTTTGAAAAAGCTGAAGGTGCTGTTGATTGCGTACCAGGGCCGGATATCCAGGATGTGCCGTCCGTCTGCGGCTGTGTATGGAAGATTCGCCGCTTCAAGACGGGATGCGAGTCTTTCTGCAATGGCCTGCGCAGTTTTGTCCAGGCGCGTCGTCGGACCGGACGCGAGGAATACTTGTATCTGGAGCGCATCGCTTCCCATGCGGAGAAAATCGCCAGCGCGCTCGATGTCCATGAACAGCGCCCGATTGCGGTAGGCGGTGTCGGC
>Ga0116148_1004012_pt1 | contig 13123 bp, 9 predicted proteins | sample AD_UKC055_MetaG_FD_89786 | JGI IMG/M metagenome (GOLD analysis project Ga0116148, IMG submission 89786) | Active sludge microbial communities of municipal wastewater-treating anaerobic digesters from USA - AD_UKC055_MetaG | ecosystem: Engineered > Bioreactor > Anaerobic > Digestate | place: USA... | reverse complement strand
TCGCCGCCGCTTTCGCGGATGACCGGCGCCGACTCGCCGGTAACGGCTGATTCGTCCACGGTCGCGATCCCTTCTATCACCTCGCCGTCGGAAGGGATGATATCGCCGGCGCGGCAGATGACCACATCACCGGCGTTCAATTGAGCGGCAGGCACCCACTTCTCCTGACCTTCCCAAATCAGCCGTGCGCGGGTTTCGCTGCGACTGCGGCGCAGACTGGCTGCCTGGGCTTTGCCCCTTCCTTCCGCCAGAGCCTCGGCAAAATTGGCAAAAAGAATGGTGAACCACAGCCAGAAGCAAATCTGTACATTAAAGCGGTTCCATCCCTCCTTCTGCAGGAGGACAAAGGTGGTTGCCAATGCCCCAAGCCAGACGATGAAAATCACCGGATTTTTAATCTGCCAACGGGGATCGAGCTTACGCAGGGCATCTGTCAGTGCGCGGCTGAACAAATCTCGCGTCATCAATTTACTGAAATCAGCATTCGTGTGCATGATAACCTCAGAACAAAATTCCCATTCTGACCAGGGCATGTTCCAGCAGGGGGCCGAGGCATAGGGTCGGGAAAAAAGTCAGGACACCGATGATAAGAATGACGCCCAGTAACAGCCCGGCGAACAGTGCGGTATCAGTCCGCAGGGTACCCACGGTTTCTGCTATACGCTTTTTCTCCGCCAAGCGACCAGCCATGGCCAGGATCGGATAAATCGCCGCGATTCGGCCCAGCAGCATCGCCAACGCCAGGTAACCGTTGTAAAAGGGGGTATTGGCGTCCAAACCGGCGAAGGCGCTGCCATTGTTACCGGCTGCGGAACTGAAAGCGTAGAGAATCTGCGAAAGACCATGGGGGCCGGCGATGGTTCGACCTGCCAGGCCGGCCTGAGTCGAAACCGCCAAAGCGCTGCCCGTCAGGATGAGCAGGATTGGCGCCAGCATGATGATCATCGCCATTTTGACTTCCAAGGCCTCGATTTTTTTGCCCAAGTACTCCGGCGTTCGTCCCACCATGAGACCGGCGATAAACACTGTGATTAAAACAAAGACCAGCATACCAGTAAGTCCCACGCCGACTCCGCCAAAAATCACCTCTCCAAGCATAATGTTGAGCATGGCCACACCACCGCTCAGTGGTGTGCTGCTGTCCAGCATGGCATTGACAGAGCCGTTGGATGCGCAGGTCGTTGCGATGCTCCAGAGAGTACTGACACCAACGCCGCAGGAAAGTTCAACGCCCTCCAGCGATGGCTGATGGTCGCAGGCAGGAACCGGTCCATAGGCGCTGCTCAAGGCAACAGCCAGACCAGCCAGTAAAAGGAACAGCATAACCAGCCAAAGGATCCATCCTTGTCTTTTCGAGCCCACCATCAGACCAAAAAAGAGCACCAGAGTGGAGGGCGCCAGCAGAATGGCCAGCATTTCCAGAAAGTTGCTCACAGGGGTTGGGTTCTCAAAAGGATGGGCGCTGTTGGCGCCGTAATAGCCGCCGCCGTTGGTGCCGAGCTGCTTGATGGCAATCTGGGACGCGACCGGTCCGAGGGGTATGGTCTGCAGACGACCGCCAGGAACCGTTGCGATCGGGTCACCTTTCCAACTCTGCACCACTCCCTGGCCGGCCAGCAACAGGGCCAGTAGAAGAGCGAGTGGGAGAAAAACATAGACCGTCGTGCGGACGAGATCCTGCCAGAAATTGCCGATGGTCGTAGATTGTTCCCGAATAAATCCCCGAATCAAGGCTAGAAGCACGGCCACTCCTGTGGCAGCGCTGATAAAGTTCTGCACGGTCAGCCCGATCATTTGCGTCAAAGGGCTTAGAGTGGTTTCACCTGAGTAGGCTTGCCAGTTGGTATTGGTGACGAAGCTTACGGCCGTATTAAGGGCTAAGCGCCATGGAACTGCAGCTCTGTGTGCCGGATTGAAGGGCAGATGTCCCTGAACAAGCTGCAAGATCAGCAGCAAGAGCAGACCAAAAACGTTCAGCAGTCCCAGGCACCAGCCGTATTCGCGGGCGGTCATTTCGCGTTCTGCCGAAACACCGGCAGCCCGGTAGACCATTCGTTCCAACCACCCCAGCGGACGGCTGAGGAAATGGTTTTGGCCGGAAAAGAGATGAAAGAATAATTTGGCCAGCCAGGGTGAAATCAGCGCCAGCAGTATAAAATAAACAGCGATTTGCGCCCCAGTCGAAAAATCCATGATCCACCTCAAATTTTTTCTGCATTGATGAGGGCGTAAATCAGATAGCCTGCCAGAAAGAGCACGATTAAAAATACCAGTATCTGCATAGGGTCCATTTGCCTCTCCCTCTTCCGTTGAACCGGGCCAAGGTGAAAAGCTTCCATGACCCAGCTTGCGAAGTATTTTTCTGCTGGCATAATTTAAGCGGTAAAGGATAAATAATCTATTAGCAAAGGGGCAGAGGCGTATAAAAAAAGTATAAAGAGGAGGACTAGTCAGGAATAACCCTTTAACGTTATGAACGGCTTGATGGTTATATCAAACCGCTGATACTTGTCAAGTTTTTCTCTGATATCCACCTGCACCGACAGCCGCGTCAGCCTTTTCGATTTGGTTCTTTGGTTGTCGGCAAACAGTCGCCTGCGAACCCGGTCTTGCGAAAACAAAGGCAGAACGGCTGCACTAACCTCGAGAGGCGAATGTATTATCTTGGCAAATAGATTAAGGCCGAAGCTTGCTGCTTCGGCCTTAATGTCAACTTCAGCCGTAGTTGCGTCAGGCCTGAAGAAATGTGTTCTCGAACTTTTGATAACGCTTTTGGGAGTGAATCAGTTTAAAAGTGAACCCGGCAAAGACGATGCTCACGGCACCCGGGTAAACCGGTAAATCTCTCCGCCCGGCTCGAATGAGCCCTTTGCGTTCATTTGGCCGTATTGCAAAAGCAACGTGTTGATGTCCTCAAACCACCAGGCATGGACAAGCGGTTTTTTCCCCTCTGCTCTGTTCCTTGCCGCGTTGATAACGATTTTCTCCTCACCCACCTCAACAGTTCCCTCGAGCAGCTCAGCGTCGACGTTCCAATACCAAATGCGGAGTTGCTGGCGCAAAGGATCCCACCCGTAGAGCCCGAATCCTTTTTCCACAGTCTGATCAGCCACCTGGACGGTCCAATCCCATTTCAATATATTGCGGTTATTCGCCCAATCACAGTTAAAAAACAGTTTTCTTTCTTTGCCCTCCTTGGTCATGCTTTTGCTCAGCCAATGGCCGGCCAGGTATTTGGCCCAGGAAAATTTCAGGTAGGCGGAGGGAGTGACGGTGAAATTCAAAAGGGTCCGTTCTCCCGGTTTCAGATGGATATCCGCAAGGGATCCGATCAAACTGTCTTTTCTGGCATAGAGCCGGTAGCATTTACCAGGCTCATTCAGGATGAAATGATATTCTCCATCAGCGTTGGTTTTATTCTCTAAAAAAGTGTCTTTGATATACGGAATGCCGCTGCTTAATTCTATGCTGACACCTGCGAGTAGTCGCTGTTCCGGATCCGTCACCACTCCGGACAAAATCGTCGGCTTGATCTGGTCAGCCGCAATGAAGCGAGCGCCGCGAATGTCGCCGTGCCGGCCGTTTTTCGACAGATCTACGAGCCGGCTCTTTTGCACCGAGGCGGGCGTGTACAGCATCAGAGTTTTGGCGTCGGCCGTCCAGTCAACGGCGGGCTGAAAACGGTCCTGGTAACGAACTACCGAGGAGATGCGCAGCGATTTCAGGTAGCCCGATCCATAACCCCACGGCAGTTCGGGCCTGCTCATCTCTGTGGCACCGATCGTCAGTTTTCTGCTGGCGTCGAACGGACCGGGCTTGGGCGCCTCCTGTTTTTTTACCAAAGCCCCGTTGAGAAAAACGGATTGTGTTTTGCCGTCGTATTGCAGGGCGATGTGCGTCCACTGATCGGGGACCAGTGAACCGATGTTGATCGCATGGTTTTTGCCTTGATCCGATTCCCAGGCACAGCCGTCGGTCGGACCCTCATCCGTGCTCAGCCAGATGCCGTTCTCCGGATCGCCGGCGCCGCCCTGATTGACGATGTATCCGCCCCAGTTTTTAACCCAGACTTCGATGGTGAACGCCTTCAGCTTGTCAAACGCGATAAAAGGACAATCGACAAAATCATTGTCGCCGTCGAAAAAGAGGGCTTTTTCCTCCGCTGCGTCCGCAGGCATCACCAGGCAGAACAGTAAAAGAAAAATCAATGCCAGAGAAAGAATCGATGGGGTTTTCATAAACGACATCCTTTTTAAAATGGGCATCCCGATTTAAATCTTAATGATTATCGCTGAATCGTGCAAACCTTGATATACGATGAAAAACCCTTCATGGAGTTAAGCCGATGCCGCTGGTCACGGCGGGATACGGTACAGCCTGTGCGGCCATGTGGAAGGAGGTTCTTTATTTCTCTGCATTCGACCGTGGCGCATGTGATGGCCCCCTGACTGTCGCCATGATGATGAAAAGGAGATCGGCACAGAAAAAGAACACGCAAAGCTAAGGTCTTGAGGATGGGTCGAAATCCTGGGAGTATCAGAATAGGCGTGGCCGTTGAAAGGAAACCCCGAAGAACAAAAGATGAGGAAAATCCCTACATATAAATGATATCACCAAACGGGCACAAAAGCAAGAATATTTTAACATTTTTTTCAGGGTTTTTCAATCCGATCAGAAAGAGCGTCGTATGACCATAAAAAAAGGCAGCCGCGCACCGGGCGGGCTGCCTTTTTTACAGGAGATGGACAGGCTACCTTTTTCCGCGCTGCTTCCGAGTGCCGAGGTCGTCCAGAATGGAATAGACCACCGGCACAATGAAAAGCGTCAGCAGGGTGGAGGTGATCAAGCCGCCGATCACCGCCTGGCCCATGGGCGCGCGGAACTCGCTGCCCTCGCCGAGGGCAAAGGCCACGGGAATCATGCCAAAGATCATGGCAAAGGTGGTCATCAGAATCGGCCGCAGCCGGATGGCGCCCGCCTGAATGAGCGCCTGAGTGCGCGCCACCCCCTGGCGGCGCAGCTGATTGGCATAGTCCACCAGCAAAATGCCGTTCTTGGTCACCAGGCCCATGAGCATGATGATGCCGATCATCGACATCATCGAAAGCGAGCTGCCCCACGCCAGCAGGGCCAGCACCGCGCCGATCAGCGACATCGGCAGCGCCAGCATGATCGAAAAGGGATGGATAAAGCTCTCGAACTGGGCGGCCAGTACGATGTAGACGAAGATGATCGCCAGGATCAGGGCCATGAGCATATTGGCAAAGGTTTCGGACTGCATCTGCCCCTGTCCCACCACTCCTATCGCATAACCGGGCGGCACCTCCATCCGGCGGGTCTGCTGCAAGACACCTCCCATCACTTGTCCCAGCGTCTTGACATAGGTGTTGGATTCGATGCGGATTTCACGCTGCCGATCGAAACGGTTGATCTTGGAGGGACCCGATCCCTGCTGGATCTCCGCGACATCGCGGATCGGCACCATCAGCCGCTGGCCGTTGCCCATGTCCTTGCCGCTTTTGATCAACAGATTGCCCACGTTCTCCAATGAAGTACGGTCCTCCTTGTTGAGACGAACCCGCACATCGAACTGCTCGTCTCCTTCTTGAAAGGTGCTGGCGACATAGCCGTCGACCATGGCGCGCGCCGTAGTGGCGATCAGAGCGGCATTGGCCCCGAGGTCCGAAGCCCGCTCACGGTCTATGCGGATGCGCACCTCCGGCTTGGAGGTCTCGAGGCTGTTTTGCACGTCAACGGCGCCGGGGGTCGCGCGCACAATCCGCTCGACCCGATCGGCCAATTTTTTCAGGACATTCAAATCATCTCCGCGCACGCTCATGATCAATGGCTTTTGCGCGCCGCCCATGCCCTGCTGGATGGTAAAACCGATGTTGGCGCCGGGGATGGACTGCAGCTCACTGCGCAGCTCGCCGAGGATGGCCTCGACGCCCTTTTCGCGTTCCCTCTTGCTGACCAGCTTGGCGAACACCGTCCCCTTGGTCACCGGATCGGTGCCGGAGCCGATGGTGGTCAGCACCATGGTCACATCCGGACGCCGGTGCAGAGTCTCTTCGATCTTGCTGCAGATCAGGCCGGTCTGCTCCAAAGAACTGCCGGGCGCCGCATCGACGGTGACCGTCAGCTGGCTCATGTCAAAGCTGGGCATAAAGGCCGTGGCGAGGAAGCGGATGAGAAAGAGGCTGACAAAAAAGGTCGCCATCGCGCCGAAGACCATAGTCTTGCGGTGATGCAGGGACCATTCGATCGCTTTTTTGTATTTCTCGCTGAGAATCTCGAAGAAATGGTTGAACCAGTAGAGGCCCCGGCGCAGCAGCGAGCCCTCGTTGGTCAGCTCCTCGTCCTCCTCCCGCAGCCAGCGCGAGGAGAGCATCGGCGTCAGTGTGAAAGCAACAAAGAGCGAGACCAGCACAGCGGCCGAAACCGTGATGCCGAACTGGTAGAAGAAGCGGCCGGCGATGCCGGGCATAAAGGCCACAGGGATGAAAACCGCCACGATGGTGAAGGTGGTGGCCATGACCGCCAGGCCGATTTCGCCGGTGGCCTTGCGCGCCGCTTCCATCGGCTTCTCGCCTTTCATGAGGTGCCGGTAGATGTTCTCGATGACAACGATGGCATCATCGATCAGCAAGCCCACAGCCAGAGACAGGGCCAGCAGCGTAAGAGTGTTCAGAGTGAATTTGAGCGCGAACATGATGATAAAACTGGCGATGATCGAAGTCGGCAGCGCGATGGCGCTGATCAGAGTCGGCCGGTGATTGGCCAGAAAGAGAAAGACCACGATCACGGCCAGCAGACCGCCGTAGAGGATGTCAAAGAGCACATCGCGCACCGAATCTCGGATGAAGGTGCTGTTGTCGCGCACCGTGGCGAGCTGCACCTGGGGCGGCAGCTCTTTTTTGATCTCCGCGATCTGGAGGGTGATGCCGTCCGCCACGCGCACGGTGTTGCTCCCAGACTGCTTGAGGATGCTGAGCACCACCGCAGGCTTGCCGTCGACGCGCGAGAGGCTGGTGCGCTCCTCGACCCCGTCCACCACTGTGGCGATTTCGGACAGGTAAACGGGCCTGCCGCCGGGTGAAGCGACGATGACCTTGTCAAAATCGGCGACCGCGGTGTACTTGCCCATGGTGCGCAACAGGATCTGGCGTTCGCCCTGGATCAGGTTGCCGGCGGGCACCTCGACATTGGCCGCGGCAATGGCCTGCACCACCTCTTGAATCGAGAGGTTGTAGGCCTGCAGTCGCGCGGCATCTACCCGGATTTCTATCTCACGTTCAGCCCCGCCGACCAGATCGACACGGCCGACTCCGGGCACATTCTCGAGCCGTTTCTTGACCACATCTTTGGCAAAGGTGGTGAGCTCCTTGTCGCCCAGGCTCCCTGATAACGCCAGAGTGTAGATCGGCGTGCTCGCCGGATCGAGGCGCTGGATCACCGGATCCTCAATGTCGTCGGGCAGATCAGCGCGGATGGCCGCGATCTTTTCCCGCACCTCCTGGGCTGCCTGCTTGCCATCCACTTCCAGCTTGAACTGGATGATGACGATCGAGACATTCTCCTGGGAGAACGACTGGATATGCTCGAGCCCGCCGATGGTGTTGACAGCGTCCTCGATCTTTTTGGTGACATCGGTTTCGATCTGTTCCGGACCCGCTCCCGCCAGAACGGTGGTGGCGGTCACATAGGGAAAGTCGACATCCGGGAACAGATCGATATTCAATTTCATATACGAAAAGAGGCCCAGCACCAGCAGCGCGAGGATCATCATGGTCGCAAAAACCGGGCGCTCAATAGAGACATCAGCTAATTTCATGGAAAGGTATACTCCTTTTATTCGGCAGAGGCGATGACGTCAGTTGGCCGCCGGGGCGATGCTCACCAGGCTGCTGTCACGCAGATTGGTGGCTCCGGTGGTCACTACCATTTCCTGATCCTGCAAGCCCTGAAGGATCTCCACCCGGGATCCGTCCGAGATGCCGGTGAGGACGGGCTGCGGAATCGCGCGGCCGCCGACCACCTTGTAGACTTTAGTGGTCAGACCATCGCTGAGAATCGCGCCGGCCGGTACGACCAGGGCGTTGCTGCGCGGCGAAATCGTCAATGCCACCTTGCAGAACATCCCGGGGCGGTACCGCTGATCCGCCGTGTTGGAGAACAGCGCCTTGATCTCAAAGGAGCGGGAGCGCACATCGGCCGAGCGCGAGATCTGCACGATCTTGCCCTGGACCGGCGCTTTCGGTCCGCCCTCGGACCAGATTTCAACGCTCTGGCCCGGGGCGAGCTGCATGACATCCGCCTCGTTGACGCTGAAAATGACCTTCATGCGGCGGATGTCGGCCACCGTCGCCAGCACCGCACCCGGCTGCGAGAGGTCGCCGAGGTTGACATTGAGAGCGGTGATGACGCCGGAGATGGGTGAGACCAGCTCGACCGCGCTGCGCGCTGCCTCGAAATTGGCCTTGGCCACATCAAAAGCGGTCTGGGTAGCGTCGAACAGCTGCTGCGAAATCGCCCCCTCCGCCAGCAGCGCCTTCATCCGCTCCAGATTCTTCCCGGCATTTTTATAGTTCGCTTCGGCCTGAAAATACTGGGAGGTGGCGCCGCTTTTGTCGAGTGTGATGACGGTCCGGCCCTTTTGCACGGACTGCCCGACGCTGCCGTAGACGGCGGTAATTCGCTCTGAAATCTTGGCGACGATATTGGCCTGGGCTTCGCCTTCGAGCGAGCCCGTATAGCTCTTGGTCACCGCCAGCGCCTGTCGTTCGACACGGGCGGTCTCCACCGGAACGACCTCGGCGCCGCTGTTCGCGGGTTTTGCCGAGGCTTGCTTTTCCGCTTTGCCGCACCCTCCCATCAGCGCCAGGGCTGAATACGCCGAAACAAGGATCAATCCACGTTTTACAACAGATGTGCTTTTCATCGTTTGAACTCCACTTGATATCCTGTGAATGAAGGGATCAACGGCTGGTCCCGGTTGCAAACTCCCACTCGGTCTTGCTGACCAGATAATCATAAAGCGCCTGGGCGTAATTGGTTTGACTGCGGGTCATCGCCACCTGGGCGTCCAGCAGTTCCAACTGCGTGCCTACGCCGCTCTTGAAACGGGTCTGAGCGATGCGTACCGCCTTTTGGGCCTGCTCGATGTTCTTCTCCTGACCGCTCATGCGCTTACGAGCTTCAACCATGCGCAATGCACCGGCCTGGATCTGCACTTTGAGCCCTTCCTCCACTTTGAGACGAGTGTAGTGCACCTTGTTGCGCTCCACCTTGGCCTGTTGCACGCGGCTCCGCGTGCGAAAGCCGTCAAAGAGGGGATAGGAGAGCGACACGCCCGCGTTGATGGTGTTGGCCCAGTTGTAATTGTCGAACTTGTAACTATTGTCCTGCGACTGCCAGATGTAGCTGCCGATGGCATAGAGGGTGGGATAGCTGCCCGCCTTTTCGAAGACGATGTTCCTGTCGAGCATCTGCTCCTGCAAAGTCAGCTGTTTGATCGTCGGATTAGTCGCCAGGGCTTGAGCCTCCGCCTGCTGTGCCACATCCTCCGGCAGTTCGGCAAACGTCATTTCACCCTCGATGGCCACCGGCTGGTCCAGAGGAAGCGCCAGAAGATTCTTGAGAGCGTTGACCGCCAGTTGATAGGCGTTTTCCGCAGAGATCAGCAGAGGCTCGGTGTTGGCCAGCTGCACTTCGGCGCGCAATAGATCATATTCCGCCGCTGCGCCCACACGATACTGCGCCTGCACATTATTGTAGTTGGCCTGAATGACCTCCAAACCCTGGCGATTGACCTCAACCAGTTTTTTCGCCAGCAGAACTTGATAATAGGCTTTGCGGGTATCGCGGATCACAGCCTGCTGTGCGGCCGTGTACGTCTCCTTGGCCAGCTCGCGATAGGTTTTGGCGATCTGCAGGGCGACCCCCACTTTGCGGCTGAAGAGAGCCTGGGAGAGCTGCAGTCCTCCTGAATAGGCGTTGTTGGAGCCGATCTCGAACAGCAGGGTTTTGTTGGTCGGATTGATGGCGTTGCCCGGGGGCAGGAACATCACCTGCTTTTTGAGATAACGCATGTACTGCCCGTTGGCGGTGAGTTGAGGAAACGCTCCTGACTTGGCTTCACCGACCTGGGCGTTCGCCTTGACGCGTTCTTCTCCGGCGATCAGGAGGTCGCGGTTCTGCTGCAAGGCCATGGAGATGGCAGTGTCCATGGTAAGCACCAAAGGCTCCGGTGCGGACGGTACAGGTGCAGCCGGAGCTGGCCATGCGCAGAAAAAGAGGGCGATGGGCAGCAGGAGATGTGGGACTTTAATCCTTGACATGCTTACTTTCCTTGATTGGGTTTTCCGATTCCGTCAAAAAAAATGGTTGTGATCATGTTGGCGGCCTGTTCGATCTCTTCCTCGGGCATCGAGTGCAGGGGTCCAAACCGGCTCATGTTATAGGTGCGCACCAGCCCCTCAAAGAGGATGGCCAACGTCAGCGGATCGTAGACGCAGCCGCCCTGCTGTTCCTGTTCCATTTGCACCGGCACACTGCCGGCGTGCCAGATGTTTCTCATGACCGCGGAAAAACGGGCCATATAGGGTTTGATTTTCTCCCGGCTGATCTGATGGATCCGGTGCATGACCAGGGCGATCAGCTTGACGTTGTCGCGCGAATAATGAATCATCGCGCCGGCATAGGTCGCCAGGCGCTGACGCCCCGGTCCCTCGCCTTCGATGAGCGTCCTGCGGGCGATACCCTCCATCTCACCGATGAGCTGGTCGCAGATGGCGAGGAAGAGATCCTCTTTGGAGGCGAAATAGTTATAGATCGTGCCCTTGCCGAATTCGGCGTGGTGGGCGATCTCCTCCAGGGTGGTTTCGTGATAGCCCTGGTGGAGGAAAAGCTCGCGCGCCGCTGCGATGATCTCCTGCTGTCTGGCCAGCTTTTCCCGCGCCTTGCGGCTTAACGGGCGGTTGGACATATTTGACCTCATGGTTTTTTAAATGACTGATCAGTCATTTTTTGAATAAGAGTCATAATTTAGTCATCTTTTCGCTTAAAAGCAACAACTATTTTCTGCCGCGGGCATTTTTCGCCGCGGGAACAACGGCCGGCAAGGGGAGGCGGCGGGGCGCCAAATCGGCGGCCTGCCGCTTTTATGCTGCGGCGGACGACAGCGCCTGCGGTCCGCCCCGTTCAGAGGCACGCCCTTGATGGAAAAACTATAGCATCAGCCTCTTCTCAGGTCTTTCTCGGCCTAAAGGAGGATGTAGAACGCACACCGGGCATCACTGAGTCGGTGATTTTCCTTGAAACGTGTTTCGATCCGTATGCAAGCTATGCGGGCGCCCTTCGCGGTGATGTGGAAAGCGGCGGAGTTCGCATCACTTTATATGACACCGACAATCCCGAATACTCCACCAAGGACAAGAACCCCATCGATCTCATGATCCTGCAGAATTTTTGCCCCTGGGAGAAAAAAGCCGTCTGTTCGGGCGGCGATAAAAAAGCCTACCGCAGAAAAGAGCGCATGGCGGATGCACTCATTGCCAAGGCGGAAAAGCCCTGTTGCCGGGATTGGCCAACGCCATCCAGGTGAAGAGGATCGGCACGCCCTTGACTGACCGCGTTGCACTGGGCCGGCAGTGCCCCGCAGGGTTGACCCAAGGTTAATAAATTTTTCAGAAATTTCTTGTCTCTCAGTGCACACCTGACTAAATTCACGGTAATTTTAGTGAAAGAGATTGCTGGAATGCTCATCAAGGGGAGAAGGGCGTATCACAGCATGCCGCTTGAGCTTCACCGGCTTTTACCCCAGTGGCCAAGCGACGGGGAAAAGATCTTTCTATTTAGCGAGCACGCCGTCTCTGCTCACTTGGCCCATCCAGGCGATCGGCAGATCATGGTGACGGCGGCATGCTTGATTCAGGTGAGAAGGACACGTTCCAAGCTTCCACACAAGAGACTGAAATGGGTAACGGTTCAATAGTGACTGCGATAAGCGAACAAACTATCGGAAGGAGGCTTTTATGAAAAAAGTGCTGCTCTATGTAATTTGCCTGCTCCCCTGCACGCTTTGGGGAATCACCAACATGAAGGCCAACGGCCAGACTGAGCTGACCATCACTTCTGTGCCCGCACTGCTGGAGATCACCGCGGATCTGTCACGCACCGGGGCTGTGCTCAGAGGCGGCGTTTATGCCGACGTCAATGAGAACGGAATTTTTGACCCCGTGGATTACAGCTGGAACTGGCGCTATGGCTACACGATTGACGGTGTCGGTTGGATCATGGATCCTGCCAGACCGCTGGCCTCCATCCTTGGCGATGACGGCGTGCTGGATGGCAAGCTGAGGGTGCTGTTCCCCCTTTTGCGCCAACAGGTAAAGCTGTGGCCCAACGGTATGATCTTTATCTTTATGCAGGATGAGGATGGCTCTTCGGCGGTGATCAAACTCAATCTGCACATCACGGTGAGCGCGCCGGCCATTGTCGGCAAGGTGACCTCATCCGCTACCGGTGCTGCGGTGGCCGGGTTGGCCCTGATGGCGGTGAAGGAGAACGGCGGCGCCGCCTTTGACTTTGTCAATGGCCGCACGGATGCAGAGGGCAAGTATGCTCTGTTCCCTGACAGCGGAACCTGGACGGTCTATGCCGATGGGGCCGGCGAGGGCACCGGCGCTTACATGCCCGCCCGTTCTGAAGCGCTCTCCCTTTCGAGCAACGAAATCCTGACCAGAGATATCGCCCTCACGCCGTTCTCGGCTGTGTTGAAGGGCCGTGTTTTGCATGAGGATGGCACGCCGGCGCGGCGTGTGTTGCTCTATGGCACCGGAGGCGGCTATCTGATGGCCAAGACCGATGACGAAGGCCGGTATGTCATGGGAACGGATCCCGGCTTTGTCCAACTGGGCATTGCCCACAACATGCTGGCTAATTACATGCATTTGTCGCAGTACTATGAAGAAAAGGCCTTTGTGAACGTCAACGCTGTCGCCGGTGAGAACCCCGGCCTGGATTTTGTTCTGAAGAAATACCCCTCTTTTATCCGCGGCCGTTGCTCCCTGAATGGACTGGGGGTGATGGGCGCTGAGGTGACGGCCATCTTTACTGATCC
>Ga0116148_1004010_pt1 | contig 13128 bp, 16 predicted proteins | sample AD_UKC055_MetaG_FD_89786 | JGI IMG/M metagenome (GOLD analysis project Ga0116148, IMG submission 89786) | Active sludge microbial communities of municipal wastewater-treating anaerobic digesters from USA - AD_UKC055_MetaG | ecosystem: Engineered > Bioreactor > Anaerobic > Digestate | place: USA... | reverse complement strand
TGCCTTTAACACATTTCTTTAATAATTCAAGATCGATATTATTAGGATTTTGATTTTCTAATAATATTGAGTTATATATGGATTCTAGAGATTTCATACGTCTAAACTTCCTAATTCATCATCCTTTAATACACCTTTAACATCCCTATCTCTTCTAATTTTATCTTTATCTTCGGGAATAGTTTTAGATGAATAATAAATATTACCTTTAACATTATCAATTATCTTAAATAGCTCTGTATATGAGAGATTAGGATTATCGTAGCAATAAAAATTACCACCCACGAAATTAGGCGCTCCATCTAGAGATGTGAGGTGATTATTAGAACAATAAAAAAAATTACCACCCACAATATTAGGTGCACCTTCTAGAGATGTAAGTTGATTGTTAGAGCAATAAAAACTACCGCCTACACTATTAGGTGCACCTTCTAGAGATGTGAGTTGATTGTTAGAGCAATAAAAACTACCACCCACCGTTTTAGGTGCACCTAATAGAGATGTAAGTTGATTATCAGAGCAATTAAAATTACCGTTTACAATTCCAAATTTGAATGGAATCTTTGCTATATTTTTAATGTTTACATTTACACTACCCTTCACATCTATAGACCCATCATCATTAATAGTATATTTACCAGGCGTACCGTATACATATTTCTTTAATAACTCAATATCTATATTATTAGTATTTTGATTTTCTAATAGTATTGAATTATATATGGATTCTAAGGATTTCATACATCTAAATTTCCTAATTCATCATCCTTTAATACACCTTTAACATCTCTATCTCTTCTGATTTTATCCTTATCTTCAGGTAAATAATCCGGGGAATAATAAATATCATCTTTCACATTATCAACTATTTTGAATAGCTCAGAATAAGGAAGATTGGGATTATTATAGCAAAGAAAATTATCACCTACTCTATTAGGTGCCCCCTTTAGGGATATAAGATTATTACATGTACAATCAAATCCACCACCAACGGTGATAGGTGCACCATCTAGAGATGTAAGTTGATTATCATAGCAAGAAAAATTACCACCAACCGTATTAGGTGCTCCATCTAGAGATGTGAGTTGATTATCGTAACAATAAAAATCATCACTCACATTTCTAAATTTGAAAGGAATTTTTGTTAGTTTTTCATTAATTAAAATTACACTACCATCCACATCTATAGATCCATCATCATTAATAGTGTATGTACCATCAATACAATCTGTGAGAGGTATCTTAGATTTTTTATTCTCTAATACGATTGAATTATAAATAGACTCTAAAGACTTCATTAATTACGGTAATTTAGATCCTTTATTACTAACAGACTGTACAACTTCTTCAGTTTCTTTAGTTGGTGGTAATTCCATGTTAGTGGTTGAAGATTCCTGACCACCAGCTTCTGGTGGTTCACCTTCTGGTGTTTCACCTTCAATACTTGTACTACCACCCTTCGGTCCGGGTCCAAATGCTGGTGGTATTTTACTACCACTCCCGCCACCTCCATTTGATTCGGAACCACCTGCGCTACCTTCACTTGCTGCTTCTCTCCAATTAGGTCCACCTTGACCTATTTGATCTATCTCCCACTTAAATGCTGCATCTTTACGTAACCATTCACGGTTAGCTTTAATCTCACTGTCTGACAGACCTAACCACCGTTTTTGTGCATATGTATTAGATATAAATTCATTTTCACACATCGAGTTGTAGTTATTAGCTTTCATCTCGAATATTTGCTGACTTCTTAGAGTATTGAATGATGACGGTTCATTAAATTTTAGTTTAACATCAGTTTCCTTTAATTCATAATCATCCCACCACCCACGTAGTTTGAGGTGAGTTATAAACGAATCTTTTAATCCAACAGCAAATTGTTCTTGAATACGAATAATGAACCTAGCGAATTTTAACTCTTCTCTGGTAATTTCAGCACCATCAGCATACGGTGTATCTGGATTTAATCTATTAGCTGGTACTTTTAATGATTTATATAGTTTCTTTTGAAAATATATTAAATCTTCTAGATTACCTAGATTTTGACCACCAGGTAATACATCTACAGTGGTTCCTTCAGAGTTTGGTCTTTTAGCAAACCAATAACTATCCAACATTGATTGAGGGTTATATACATTAGCATTCGTACCTTTATCATTATCATAAGTCTTTTTAGACCAATACTTCTGCATTAACCCTTGTAAGAACTGTTCAGCTTTATCTGTAGGCATATTACCTACATCTACTTTAAATACTAACCGCTCTGGTGCACGAACTAAACGATATATTACGATTGAATCCTCAATCATAGATAATTGCTTATATGCACGTCTTGAGTTTTCTATAAAAGGTAACCTTATTGTTTTATCTTCATTCCATATACCAGAATTAATATATGTAACTTGAGTTTTTTCTAGTGGTATTAATTGCTCACTAAGCACTTTTTGACTCTTAGGATCTATAATGGGTTTTTTTAATAAGAACCCTTTTATTAGTAGATTTTGTACATTATCATATAATGGATTAATAAGCTCTGGTGGCATGCTTATTACACCTAAAATACCTAAATCTGGTCTATTTTGATTTATTACGTTTTCAAAAAATAATTCAGAATCTGTTAATATACCTCTAGCATATTCCCAACCTTTATTCTCTAAATCGTAATAGTTTATAAATTTAGTAAACTCTGTTTGTAGTTGTTTCTTAATTTCATTATCTAGATCTTCTGGAAGTTCTAATCTTACTATATTACCTACATCATCTTTTACTATAAATTCATCACATATTTCATCTAATGCGTTAGCTAATTCCGCATATGCAGCCATCATGCGATACTCTCTAATACGCTTACCTTTATCCCTATCTACAGATGCATATAATATGTCATTATACCCACGCTCAGACATAGTATTAACTATCGTAGCAACATCTTGACCGGTGTATGGTACAGAAACAGATTTACGCTGAATCTTTTCATCTCTATCTGATCCAGTTTTATAAAAATGCTTATATGCCGGATTGATAGTATCTACATTATCTATTACTCTACCTCCAGAATAATAGGGCATGTGTGACATTACAGCACGTAAAAATTGTTGACCTATAGTACTAGAACGATCTACAGCACTACCAGTAGGTATATTATATTCTGCCATATTACTATTTATCAATATTGATGTATATTACTACACTATTTACGATCAGATGATATGAGTTTTTCATCAATTACATGCTCAACCTCTGTATCCTTTATTTTAGTTATAGACCCATCTTTATTTTTTGTCACAATTGTATTCCAATCCTCTAAAATCGGTTTAATATGATTATCAAATACGTCTCTATTTTTATCTTTAATATCCTGGATTACATTTACTAAATTTTTAGATACTCTACTCTCTATATCTACTATTTTTTGTGTATTTTTAGATGATAAAACATGTTTTATACCTACCCATATTAATAAACCAAAGAATATAATACTTAAAGCTGTTATTACCATCCAAGGTTCTATAAATGGTAGGGATATAGCCACACCACCCATAATTCCGGATATAATTGCTGATTCTTTTCTAAATGCGGGTAAGTATACTGCAATAATCAAGAAAATAACAGATATTATACCTGCACCGATTGTCAATTTACGTATTAACTTTTCTCTATCTTTACTTTCATTTAATGCTTGTTGTTGAGCATCTAATATTTTTTGAGCATCAGCATCTTTTTGATCTTGAATTAGTTTAATTTTTTCATCGCGTTCTTTTTCTGCCAATATTTTATCTTGTTCAAGTTTAATATTTCTATTAACTATTTCATTTTTATCTTTAATAATTTGGTCAGCTTTAGATACTTGCTCAAGATATTTTGAATTTAGTTCATTAAGTATAGTTTTTGTCTCATCAAGTTCTCTACTTACTTCAGATAAATGCTTATTAACAGCTTCAACCGATGGTGGCATCTTTAAATATTCTGTAGCACTACGAACGTGATAATTTACAACTATACTGTTACGATCAGGTTTAAGATTAAGAGAAAATGCATAATTTGCAGCAAATAATTCATCAGCAGCTCCTTGCATTTGATTATTAAGAGCTTCTATGAATTTTTTCGTCTCGATATCTTTTTGTCTTTGTATTTCTAATAATTTATTATTTGATTCATATTGAATCGATGATATCTTTTTATTAGCTTCATCTATTTTTTGATATCCTAGTTTATTAAATCCGGTGTCAATGCTTTTACATCCAGTAATCAATAAAATAGATAATAATATTAATAATTGTATTAATAATTGTATTCGTTTATTCATATCTTCACTTTATGTAAAGATACTTAAGATTCAAATACATTAATACCTGAACTATATTGATTTGTTAATTTATCATATCCTACTCTATTAACAAATATGACATCTATATTACCAACATCTATAGGTGATGGTATATCTATTGTTATACTATTTTCAGTGTTTATACTGAAATTAATAGGTATACCATAAAATGGTGGATTATCAGCTGATAGAGTTCTACTTGAACTAAACGGATCTACTATTATGCTAGATGCTTCTGGATATACTGTATCACCGCTTATATATGCAGCAGATATACCACGTATAAAATTACCATATACTGTTATCTGAGTATTATTACCGGTTAATATATTATTTGGGTAACAGCTAACTAGAAGCGGATTACCTGATATGGTAATAGTTTCTGTATTATCTTCTGTAATTATATTTTCTGATATCTTTCTACTTATTGCAGAAAGTGTACTAAATGATGCCTCTATGGTGCGTATTTCACCTGAAAAGTTTTCATCTTCTTTAAATATCCAACCTTCTATTGAAAATGATGTATCCCCTGTAATTCTAGTAGGTTGATTATCGTTAATATCTATTGGGTAACTTAAATTAACATTACCATCCCATAATACTTTATTACGTATTTCTAACAGCGGTAAGTTAAATCTATTCCAGCTTATAACAATATATGGTTGAAAATATGATACCAGATTACTAATAATCTGATCCATATCTGTTTGAAATTTTGTTAGTATAGATACACTAACATCTATTCTTACCGGTAATGGCTGTGGTATATGTTTTAATTCACCATTAACATATTGATCACTACCATCTAACTTATTGAATAACCTTTTATTATCAAGAGACACACCCTTTAACCAATAAGCTACTACTGGTAATGTTATGTGTTGAGCTTTGTTTGTTAAATCATGTAATGCACGCTGTTTAGGTGCATATACATAACGTACAGATATCTTATCGGTTGATGTTCTATCCCTATTATAACGTTTTACCATGCAGCCATCGATTGCTGTTAAAAGCATCTTAAGCTGATCTTCTAATTCAAAATAAAACGGTTGCTGCTCCATTTTACATACTTATCATATAAACCGCTGTAAGAAATATTTTGGTAATAGATCTCTACACCTTTGCATTATATTAATAATGCTACCATCTAATACATACGTTACACTATGATCCTCTTCTGATCTTGTACTCCGACCACACATTTGTACGAAAGATGTTAACATCTTTCTAGTATACCATCTAGGATCTAATTCGGCTAATTTCTTAATACGTTTAGATGCTAATGATGAATATGGCATTTTCATAATGATTTGCCATCTAGCAGCATCATCTTTCAGATCAACACCAAAAGCCATAGAAGGTGATACCAATACTGTGGGGTCAGTTCTAAGTCCGTGTTCGGATAAAATATCTTCATTTGTAACACCCTCTTCTCTATATAAGAACCTCTTACCGTGTAGTTTCTGTTTAAGTTTCTGTGTAATAGCGAAAGTATATGTATGTATAATACCCTTCTCATTATTATGTTTATCAGATATTGATACTGCCATATCTATTACTTTAGGTAGATTACGATCCATTGTCTTATATGATAACGGAAACTTATCACTACAATATATAGGAGATTTTTTAGGGCTGAATGTAGAATCTACTTCAATATATTTATAATCCTTTATACCTAACGATTTAGCATAATTTGCATGATCAATGATAGTAGCGCTCATTAATACTACACGTTCTGCATAATCAAATAAATTTTTTGATAAATAGTCTACTTTTAGTGGGATAGCCTGAACCGTTTTATCATCCTTTTCAATTACATATTCAACACAATCCCAACAACCTAGCACCTTCTCGATAGAATTGTGTAATTGATTAGCATACCGGAGACGTATTGTATCTTTTTGTGTTAGATTTATTTTACTAGCAAACTGTTCCATTAAGTCCTTACATGTGGATTTAACAGATTCATGTATATCAGTTAACCAACCTCGCGCTTTGGTATCATCTTCTAGTTTCTTATACGATATGTTTAAAATATCGAGATGTTTATATGTAATAGTTACTGAATATGCTTTTACTAGTTCATCTTCAATTTCAGATGCTTCATCACACACAATAATATTTCGGTATTTTATATTATCCTGTAAATGAAAAAATGCGCTATAATTTAAGAATGATAATTTGTTAACAAGTATGTTGTTTCTTGAAGTATAATATGGGCATGAATTTCTAGCCCAGCAACCTCTACGTACCTTTGGTGTTAATACACAAGGACCAAAATCAACAGCAACCTCAGTATTTTCTGTACATTGATAGTTTGTTTTACCCTTTAATACATAACCATAATCAAAAGTATTAGAATATTGATCCTGTAATGTTTTAGTGGTAGTTAACACAAAGCATCCACTATAAACATCGGTAAAATCTGGTCCATCCATTAAATCATAAGCTTTATAAGATAATACAGCATCACGATACTCATTACTTGGCGGTTCGGCTAATTCTGATAATGCTACACCTATTAAGCTTTTACCTGAACCTGTAGGTGCATTAATGATTACAAACTTACCACCGGTACGAAAATAATCTAGAGTTTTGTTTATACATTGAACTTGATTTTCCCTAGGTGTGAAACCTTTAGGAAAAATATCAGTACACGATAAATGTGTAATATCTTTCATTGTATTGATATTACAGTATATTCTAAAGTGTACAACACTAAATCTTAGGTAATAATTTAATCTGTTGGGGTTGGTATGATGGGTCGATGAGTTTTCTCATACATTTACATACATTATATACTCCACGATCTTTATCATGATAATCCCAACCCCTACCATAACAATTTTTTCATGAACAATTAGGACGCTTAATGAGTGGTATTTGACCCTCATCTAAGTTTTTTACTTCTTTATCATACACTTCATATATGATACCCGAAAAAATGCTGTAATATGTTTTCATACTATAAAGAAATTAACGTAACTGTTGTAAAACCTACTATCTCTTTTTTTTGATATACCTTGTATTATTGATAATAAATTACTATCATTATCGCATAGCGAATTTAATGTATATATAAAACTAAAACCATTAACCGTTTTTTCAATATTAAATGGGTATGGTATGTCTATATTTTTCGATTCATTATCTATCTGAAAGGTTAATGTGATAGTATAATCTATAATCTTATATAAAATCAATTTACCGGATATTAATATTTTATCTTTAGATATAATTTGAATATCTTTCTGAAAACATTGTTTCAGTGAATCTTCAATTTGTTCGGTTAATAGAATCATTGTATGATATTAACTTAGATATAATAATAACCTTTTCAAGTACTCAACCTTGCATGAATGCCATTTTTTCAATAGCACTCATTTTCGATAGCTTATTATTGAAGTATTCCCAGAATGCTTCAGGTGGTTTAGTAGGTATTACAGATATAACCTCTACTGCATCTACAGGTACCATTCTAAAATCTTGCATAAAAATATCCCACACACATAGTAGATTATATGCGGTGGGATTATAAGGTGGGTATGCGGTAGGTTTACGGTAATTTAATGCAATTTTTCCTGATATACTATTTAGTAGTAGTAAATCATTAGTAGCTAACATTCTACGAAATGGACCGGGTCCAGATCTACGACGTCTGAATAATAACTCTCCTGCATTAACTTTGAGTAATGAAGATAAACCACTTAACGACAATTTCACCTAATTATTTATTGCTTAGGTGATACTATACCGAAAATTCGCTGCTCATTTAAGAATACTACTTCTCTCCGACCATTTACGTTTTTAGCTTTTAATCCTTTATCGTGAGGAAACATTACATATTGACCGGATTTAACTGTAGCTTTAGGTCCAGCAATCATTACCTTACCTATACGCCATACCGATTGTGTAGCGCCGGTAGGTACTAATATACCACCAGTCATTTTATTAGATGAATCACCATCAGCGTATTCAACTAATAACACATCATCTATTAAACTAGTAATTTCCCAATTTAATAGATTAATATCACTACCAGCATAATTACTTAATTCTATTAATCCTCCGTTATGGTTGGTTTTAATATCCTCTTCCATACGGTCTTTATCTACTGCAAATGGGTCGTTACTTATCATTTTTAAATGTTTTCTTTAGTGTTGATATATCGATATTATTATCTGATATATATGATTTAACCTCTCTTATCGATAATTCAAGGTTATGAGCTAGAATCTCATATACTTTATTATCATCACTAACTACCTTCTTCTCTTTACTGGACTTCTTGATATAAGATAGTTTAGATGGACGATATCTCGGTATAACACTTAAATTAAATCTATACCAATCGTTTTTATTTTGTAATACCGACCACCATTTATTGTTATATTCATTAACAATAAATGCACATTCAGGTGAATGCATAGAAATCCACCTATTTAACATATACGGATTTATATCAACTTCATTATCTACAGACTGTAATTGATCACCGCGTTTGTTGAAAAGTATATCTGACAGCACATCAAAAAGCATTACGATATATTTGTTAAATTATCGTGTATTTTAGTATGAATCAGTAATCTATCAACATCTTTTAAATTGAAAGATGAAATTACTACGATTGGAATATTAGATAATTTCTTATTTTCGTGTATAGCGTTAAGTATTTCAAACACATCAGCCACCGGTAATACAAGATCGATGACTATAACTTTAAGTTGGTTAAATTTTAATACGTCTATAGCAGTAGTACTATTACATGCTTTGATGAAATTCCACTTATTACGTTCAGCTACTGCATCTGTGGTCTTATGTGTATGTGGATCATCACCTACTATCAATACACTATCAGAATCATTTAAATGTCTCTTAAGGATATTTTCTATTTCAAATAGTTTAACAGGTTTCTGTATATAATAATATAACCAAGTATGTGGAGATAATGCATCTCTTAACCGTTCCTCTAATTCTTGAATCTTTTGTTCGTATTGGCGTATCTGATCACGTAATACTTTAATTTCAGCTTTTGCTTCCGTTTTTACTTTATCTAATTCTTCTCTAATCTCTTCCCTAAATCTTTTAGATTCCTCCATAATAGATTTAAAGGATTCAACCTTTGATGCTGATTTGCTTTTAAAGTAAACATGTAACCCGGTATACGCGGCACCTATTACTCCAAATATACTAATTAGTATTGACCACAACTCCATATCCGATATTTATCAATATGATACAATAAAAAAACTTGAGTGGATGCTAATAATTTTTTAACACCCACTCAAGTTTGTTATAAAACCTTAATATATGATATATTACCTAAGCTGTATTTTTGTTGTAGCAACAAACATATCATCACACATATTATAGAAAGCTTGAGTTACATCATCGATGAAACTCTCAACTTCATCATTAGTAAGTTTTGTGGAGAACGCAAAAGCGGGAGCTTTCTTACCAGCTGTAATATTAATAGCAGTATGACCGAGCGCTACACGATCATATACGTGAGTTATACTGACACTAGCTTTACCCTTTTGCTGTACAATACCACCCTGATCATGTTCTTTATGTACCATAAGGTCATCACCCTTCATTTCAATAGGTGCTTTAATATATCCGTGTAGTATTGTAGCTATTTGGGTATTAAATAGTCGTTGAAACGCTACTGCACCCATAGCGTTATCAATCATTGGTATTTCCCAACAAAAATTAATAGCATCATCAGACCAGATATAATCATTAGACATCGAGTCCTCTAAATCAATCAGGTTGGTGGTAACATTCATTGGAGCTCTAAAAACTACTAAATTACCTGTAGCTAGAGTATCATGTTTAAAGAATTTATAAGCAAAACGCTTATGAATTAAACTACCATCGTAAATGTCTTGTTTAATGACCATAATGTATATTATTATATTTTGTATTTAATGCAAAATAGTTTATTAGATAAAGACCAATTAATATCTTCTAGAGACTTTAACCCCGGAGATCGATGGGTTACCCATATTGGCCACGTACCTATTAATAATTTCTTACTACAAGCTTGAATACAAAAATCTATATCATAATGATGAAACTTAAACTGTTCGTCGAATTTAAGTCCAGCGTTATATACTTTATCGACATCTATTGATATAAACAATCCATCGATTACCGCACATAGACTAGGTGCAGGACCAAATGCTGTAACAATATAGTTATTGTTACCATATGGATGACCTACACTACCCGATCTATCACCAGTATTCATTATATGCCACAAAGTAGGATATTTAAGACCTATTTTAGTAGCACCAGCGAGACCTATAATATTAAATCGCTTATGACCTTCATTAAGATCTCTGGTAATTGTTGATATATTATGAGTTATTTGTACATCATCATGTACAAATACTACAATCTTATCTTTAAACTTATCCGATATAAACTCATTGTATATTTTAGATAAACCTACAGTATTATTATAATATACTGTATAATCGATATTAGCATTTAGTTTATTATCATCAAAAAAACGATATATATCAGACTTGATTTTAAAGTCTTCGATGTTATGGGTAGTACATACCACGAAATGAAGTTTTTTCATATTTGTTTACGGTATAAAATATTTGGGTTTGTTTACTGTGGATATCACTGATGTACATATTTTCATTGTATTATCATTAGGACTGAAACATAATAATTGATTTTGTGGTACATCAATTAAATATCCGGGGTTTGATGATGAAAACTCTGTACCGTAATTAAATAGTGTAGTATCATTCCTTGTGATATATATTTTCTTATCTGTGGTATCATATATCCACAAACTGAAAGTACCTTTTAATTGAGATACTACATTTGCTACTAATGATGGTATATGATATGAAGGGCTATACCTTAGAGATTTATCAATTAAATATGGTACAACTCGACTATCTACACCTATATTACCACCATATAATTCATTAGCGTTCTCTATTATACCATTATGAGACACAATAAATCTACCATAACAAAATGGGTGGTTGTCGTCCCAATTAAATTCTGCTGACTCAACAGTCGGGCCTCTAGAATGAAATAGGTAATATTCTGCATTTAGGGGTATATCATTGAGTGATAGTATACCAAATCTCTTATCTATAAAATGACCATTAGGGTATATACATGTTACAGATGAACTGTAGCACCCCCTAGATAGGTTTAATTGATATAAATCGAAGCCACTTTCACGAGACCTAGAACCTGCGATTCCACACATATTATGATTTCCAAGGTATATTATTGATTGCGTATTTTATTGGATCTTTTAATCCAGCATTTATAAATGATTGAATTCTATTCGAGCAAGATACACATCTACCACATGCAATTTCTGTACCACTATAACAAGTGTGTGTATGACTGAAATCTACACCTAGTTTATTACCTAATGTTACAATGTAATCTTTATCATGGTTAATAAACGGAGCCTTAACTTGTATAGTATTCTTTCGATTAAGATTGAATACTGAATTTGTACTATTTAGAAATTGAGAATTAGTATCCCAGTATCCGGAATGTTCATCAGCATTCTGCGCCCCGTAATATACTACATTACCATAATTAGATTCAGCATAAGCTGCAGCAAATGTTAGAAACAATAGATTTCTAAACGGTACATATGTCACTGGTTGAGTATTACCTAGATCCTCTGATGCTTTAGGTATGTTGATAGTAGTATTTGTAATAGCAGAATTTTTAGCTATATCTTTAAACACAGATAAATCAAGTACCTTATGACCTGCTACATAACCTTCTGAGTGTAATAACTCTGCATGGTATTTTGCACATTCAATTTCTCTACTAATGCGTTGCCCATAATCGAATGTTAATACATGTACGTTACGCTCGTTTAGATCCTTACATATATGATGTAATAATACTACACTATCAAGACCACCACTCACTATAATCACATTGTTATTCATTGGAATTAGGTGTAAGTATTATAACATACTAGTAATTTATGTCAACACCAAACCTTTTCGAATCCAAATTTAAGTCAGTATTATCTGAATCTGTAAATCATCTAGGTGAAACAGAGTATACATCATATAAAAGCTGGTTATCAGCGTTAAGACGTAAATACCCTGTAGGTTTAAAAATAGATGGGGATAAAGATATAGGTGGTGCATCTGTAGGTGGTAAATTTGTAGGTGAATGGGATGGGGCTGTGGGGTCTATAACTAATAAAAATATTACAGTGTCAGAAGCACTAGATGATACTGACACCGATACAGCTACAGCTACTGAGGATGAGGATACGGTTGCATGGAGACGTACACTAGATGATAATACAAAACCTGAAGATTTTGATGTTGCATCAAATCCAAAACATTCTATATCTAAACAAAACTTGGAAATCGCCAAACAATGGGTTGATAAAATAGAGAAATTTAAACGTTTTATTAATGGGTTAGATCCGACGTCTCTTGCTGTTCAACTTAATAAAATGGATAGAGATGGTTCCGTGTTTCGTGGTATTGTAAAACAAGAAAGTAAGCGATTAATAAAAATTGCTGAAGGTTTAGGTGGATTTAATGAAATATTAAAGAGTTATATTATTGGTGCAGAAAAAAAGTCAAGAGATTTACAAGCGCAAGCTAGCAAGTCTTAATATTCCAGCTCTACCTTCGTATATGTTATTATCGATGAGTTTATGAGGAAATTCGTCGATCTTATAACGTTGACACACTTCGTTAATGTCCTTGAATTTTTTAAATTCAATAGGCCATATGAATACCCGCTCACCGGATTCTAGTAGTTTG
>Ga0116148_1004007_pt1 | contig 13146 bp, 4 predicted proteins | sample AD_UKC055_MetaG_FD_89786 | JGI IMG/M metagenome (GOLD analysis project Ga0116148, IMG submission 89786) | Active sludge microbial communities of municipal wastewater-treating anaerobic digesters from USA - AD_UKC055_MetaG | ecosystem: Engineered > Bioreactor > Anaerobic > Digestate | place: USA... | reverse complement strand
TTATTCCTCTCATTTGCCACATTTCATAAGTGTTCGACCACAACACCCCATCTTTTGGTGCAAACGGATTTCTTAAAATCATTGGTCTGCCTGAACCATCGTTGCCGTCAAAGAATATACTCTTCATTGGATCTTTGTTTATATAATATGGATTTCTGAAAAACATTGTCACTCCGTTTGGACCGGTGCTGTTGTCTTTAAAAACCGGGGGTTATTCCTTTGCTCCATATTTTTTAAGCAGATTAATCACATCATCTTTGTTTTTCAACTTTTTCATGCTTTCAATCCAAGATAAAGCTGTTTTTTCCGACCAACCAGCGAACATTTTTGCAACGGCAGGATTGTTAAGACCCGTAAGAATCTCTTTTTGGTTCGGATTTGCGCCATTTTCCAACAATAATTTAAGAATGCTAATATTTATGCCTGAATTAAGATCTTGTAAAGCTGTGTAGTATCTGAATGTAAATAAAAACGGCGTATCTCCCCAATATGACAACATGCCTGCCAATTTGTTATTTTGTTTCAATTGTATTTTTATTGCTTCAACATTATTATCCATAACATTCATAAATAGCGTTTTCAGTTCTTGACTTTGCTCTTTTTCCAACTTTTCCAAATAATATTTCCTTCTTAACTCACTTCGTTCTTTTGCAGTTTTCAAATCTCTCCTTTCCACATCATAGTAAAATTGGCAGGCATTCTTATAAAAAAATGTGGTTTCGCTTTCCATCGAAGAAAAAACTGAATCTTTGCTGCCTCCAGACTTCTTTAAAAAAACAAGTCCGTCATGGGGAAAAGAGCCACCCATCAAGTTTACATTATGTCCAAATAAGAATTCTATAGTGTTTCTATCTGGCATTACAATCTTTACAACACGGTTCTTTAAAACCTCATATTTCCCAGTCTGCTCTTTAACAAATTCTTCTCTTTTACTTTTTTCATCATTCCACCAATCTGATTTATAAACAACTGTAACTCTCATATTTTCAAAAAACTTTATTTCCATTTGAACTTCTGTTTCAGCACAAGTGCCGAAACGATATCCTTCTAAAAATCTGTGTATGTTTGAAGCGCTTTCAACTTCTTTGGGGAAAATGACCAGATTGAAAAAAACGACCAGCACGATGATTAGTTTATTCATTTTCTCCTCCAAATATTAAAATATTGATGGGCCGATTTCGCCCCGGTTAAAGCCGGAATGGAACCAGAAATCGGCTGTTGAATTATACGGATTATAATCTGCCGGAGGAGCGAATGGGTTCCGGACAAACATGAAACCTCTTCCGCTGTGACCTTCCTTTATTAATGTTTTCATTGGATCTTTGTTTATGTAATACGGGTTTCTGAAAAACATTATGACTCCGTTTGGTCCAGTGCTGTTGTCTTTAAAAACTGGCGGTTGGTCGTTTTCACCTTGTTTGAGCATTCTGCTAATTATTTTGGATGCAATATATTTCTGAAAAATATCTTCAGGGTCATCAACTCCAGATGAAGCGTCTCCCGGAGGACAACTACCAGAAACACAAACACAATTTTTACCATTTGCATCACACGCTTTTTGATATGCGGCTCCGCTTCCTTCCTCTTCGGGTTCGGGTTCAGGAGTTTCTTCTTCTTCTTCTTCTTCCTCTTCTTCCTCTTCTTCCTCTTCTTCTGTAGATGTAGAAAAATTGTACTGTATGTGTCCGTGGGGAAGCACTTCTGATCCACTTCTATCATAGTCTGTATATCCGTCACTGTTTTTTCTCTGAGTTCCGGATCCAAAATCAAAATAATCTTCATGTACAACCGAATATGATCTATTTGGATATTTTTCGGCAATCATTTTATTTATTAAGTTCAGAATTTTGGCCCATGTTGCTTTATCTATTCTTCCGTAATCTCTGACAATTCCACTCTTTGTGTTTTTCCATGGATGAGAAGACAAATCTATTGCATCTCCGTCTTTGTGTTTGCCAAGTCTGTCTTCTTGAATTGCTGTTGCAACAGCTTCATATTCACTTCCAAGAACTTCCATGAAAGCAATATCAATTATATCTAACAAGTCTTCAATTTCAGACTTTATTGAGCCCGTTGAGCCAAATTTTAATATTTTACTATCCCTGACATCAAATCCAGCCGTGTCCTTAACCAACCCAGTAGGATCACTTGCTTCAATAACCATACCAGCAACATAGGCGAATCCGTTTCCAAGGTTGTTGGCATCTCCCCAGATTCCGATGGGGTCCTGATTGATGAAGCGATGCATATCTTTGTGGTAGTATCTGTTCCTCATCCAGTAGAGGTCGGTTTCCGGTTCATAGAGTGAGCCGCCCCAGAGGAATGGTGAGATTGCCGGTGTGGATTTCGTTGTGAAATTGGAATTAAGCACTTCATGTTCTCCGTAAACATTGTACCTGTAACGCTCGTAGATTATACCGTCACCGTCTGAAATTGCAATAACATTGCCCCGTTCATCTTTATGGAACCAGATCTTTGAAACAGTCGTTTCGTCAGGATCGCAGTTGCCGTTATCATCATCGCAGTCAACTGTCTCCATCATTACATGGTTATCCATGCCGTGATCAATATATCTGTTCAGTTTCCATTCCGTAACCGTGTCGGGATCGTCCGATGTGCAGACGGTTTTTATCTCCTCACTGACAATATTCCAGCCGTCATAAAGATATTTGTGGATTCTTTCGAAGGTATCACTTCCTTCAACATAGGTAACAACTTTCTTTGTTCTTCTGTTGAAAGGAAATACCACTGTGTTACATCAAAAATATTTCTGAAATGCAAACATCATCGTATTTTTTTCCTTCAGTTGTTTCTTTTATTAATATTTTGATTTTACAGGGCTTCTTCAGCAGATAGCTGCTTTGATTTATTGCCCAGATCATTCTGTTTGCCGGAAATGGATTGTTAAGATATATGTCATTCCATAATGGGATATCGGGTTTATAATTTTTCTCTAACTCTAATTTTTCACAATAAACACAGTTGTCTTTTTCAGTGCAATCGGTGATGACTTCAAATTCTGTAACTTTTCCGTTTTCTTCATATGTCTGGCTGCTTTTAAGATAACCGTTCATTATTGAAATATGATGCGGTGCAAGAGGTGGCATCAGATCTATTTCAACAAATTGTTCCTTCCCTCCTTTAAAGCACCAAGCCGTATCATGTTTTCCGTCAAAAAGATTTTTTATACCATATTTTTTATCATTTATAGATGAGGAAACAGCCCGATGCTGAATTGGAAGGTTATTATTGGTTTTTCTATTTTGTTTAAAATAGTTAAACATCTCAAGATCCTTTACATCATATTCTATTAAAAGATTCGGAGTTTTCCTGAAATCAAAATCCTTGCCGGAATATTTAAAAACTCCTTTTGACTTTTCCTTAAAAAATGATGGCGAAATCTTTTCTACCTTCCCTCCAACAGATGTGATTCCATTCGTATTTATCACAATTTCCATTTCATCGGCTTTTCCCATTCCAAAATACTGAGCAGGTGAAAAATCATACACAACTTTTCTATTATCCATTGTAGGCATAGGATTGCCGCTGTAAACGCTTGGGTTTCCGAATGCCTTTATCCTGTATTTTATTGAAACCTCAGTTTTCTTCTTTTCAGTAAATTCTACCTTTGTCACATACCACCGCCTAATTATAACACCATCACGCTCATACAATAAATTAGGAGAAAGCAGTGGAACATATGAACTGCAATCACCATCAGAGCATGTATAGCCTCTTTCGATAATATGATCATATATTGTATCTTTTCCATTCACTGATATTTTAATTATTTCCACATCATGGTGTGTTGGATCTGAGCGACTATCAAACATATCAATCTCAAAATCAACTGGAAATGCAAGGAATATGGTATCGCTTTTACCTTTGTTAAAATATGTATAATTTACTTCAATGTCTGCCATTACCCCATTTATTTGGATATTGAGATTTTCTTTCTTTATCTCTATATCTGACTTTTGCAGAGCCACTAGGTTCCCTGTCAATTTCAAAGAAGATTTTATATCAATTGGTTCTGCATTCCCAAAAATGCTTAAACTATACAGAATTGCAATCAGAAATATTATCCTTTTCATTCCCATGGGTCAACCTCCGGTTGGATTATTCCTCTCATTTGCCACATTTCATAAGTATTAGACCAGATGACTCCATCTTTCGGAGCAAACGGGTTCCGAACAAACATAAAACCTCTTCCACTATGACCTTCCTTTATTAATGTTTCCATTGGGTCTTTATTTATGTAATATGGATTTCTGTAAAACATTGTTGCTCCGTTTGGACCAGTAGAGTTGTCTTTAAAAACAGGGGGTTGACCACCTCCACCCTGTTTGAGCATTTTTTCAATTAATTTTTGCATCAGAAAGTTTTGTAATCTGTCTGATGCACCATCATATGGATCAGAAGGATAAGAAGATGTGGTTCCAAGATTTTCACATCCCGAGCCTTCACATGCTATAATATTGCCTTCGCTGTCAATCATGACTATGGTTCCATCTGCTAATACTTTTGTCCAAGTACCATCATAATTATCATATGATTCTTTATAATCAGTCTGAGAGATTCCACCATCTCCTGCATCAACAGAAGTTGATTTATTTGTTGGATTATATATCGGTGTTGTTCTAGGCACAACTTCTGTAGTGCCAGAATCTTCAAAATCTTCTTCACTTTCTTCTTCAGGGTCTATAGAAATTGAAATATTGACTTCATTGTTTAAAAAATTAAGAAATTGTTGCATCACTGCATTGGTGTTGCCTGCAGAATAAATCCTGTCGCTATTTTTTGTTGGATTTTGATTAACAACATCTGTGCCTATTAAAAAACAGCCGATTCCACTTCCAGCATTTTGACCATTATGTATCTGTCTACCAGAATTATCGTTATTAACCTCTATTCTTAAACGTATTATGGAATAAATTTTTCCATTCTCAAAAGAAGCTTCCTGAAAAGTTACAGAGCCCTGTGTGTTTTCAGCAAAAGGTGGCAAATTATTGTTTCTCGGCGTTTCATAAACCGTTGCCGTGAAAACATCTCCTTCATCATTAATCGCTGTTAACATTCCAAACCTGCCCCCATGCTCTGTGAATTGATTGTCTCTGATTATTGTTATTCTTGCATCCAACCCTGTCGGATCACTAGCTTCAATCACCATTCCGGCAACATAGGCGAACCCGTTGCCGAGGTTGTTGGCATCGCCCCAGATGCCGATGGGATCCTGATTGATGAAGCGGTGCATTCCGATGTGGTAATATCTGTTTCTCATCCAGTAGAGGTTGGTTTCCGGTTCGTAGAGTGAGCCGCCCCAGAGGAAGTTGTGGATGTTTCCGGCGTAATCAGTTGCGGCACAGTTTGAATCACACGTGTTCTTTGTGGCAAGACAGTCCGCTTCACATGTGGGATCTTCGTTGCATGCATCAAAACAGCTTTGATATGTCGTGTCACATGCTGTGTGACAGGAGTTTATCACTTCATGTTCTCCATAGACTCTGTACCTGTAACGCTCAAGTATTGTACCATCTTCGTCTGTCAATGCAACAACATTTCCTCTTTCATCGGTGAGGAAAAAATAAGTTGTGTAGTTCGAGCCGTTTCTTACTTCAATGGCTATGTGATTTTCCATTCCTGCATCAATGATATTGGTGTAACTGGTTGAACTTGTCCAAATCTCAGCTATGTTCCAGTCATCGTAGGTGTAGCGGTAGTTCGTTGTGCCGACTGTTTTGATTGTGCGGCGGTTGAACGCATCGTATTTGTATGAAACAATGGTGTTGCTGCTTCCGTCTTTCACTTCAATAAGTCGGTTGAGATCGTCATAGACATAGGTTCTGTCGTTTGCTGTTCCGTCATGATCTTCAAATATCATGTTGTTTCTTGCATCATAATCATATTCCACTGCAAGGGTTGATCCGTTTTTCTTTTCTCTCAATCTGTTCAGTTTATCAACTCCCCAGTTCCATGTTGTGCTATTTTCCACGCTCTGTTCAAGATTGTGAACTCCGTCCTGAAAAAAGGTATCGGTTCTTTGCGGTGATGACGGGTAATCATATTTAACTTCTTTAAGTCTGTAATATGAATCATAAACGTATTTGTCCGCCTTATTATTTCTCATACCGTCTATCTTTTCCGTAAGATGCCATGCACGGGAATAATCATAAGTCATGTTATAAACATCACTGGAACCATCATTCACGGTGTGATTCTCAAGCTTGTTCCATTCATTGTAAGTAAAAGTTTCTGTCAGGTCGGAATTTAAACCTTTTGTCATTTCTGTAAGATATCCGTATTCTCTAGTGTAGGTGGCTATTGCGGGCGGAGTAGAGCCTGTTCCATAATTTACCGCATCAAGACGACCACCGGTGTAAACTTTCTGCATAACTTTTGTATTGGGATAAGTGAACTGATAAGTCTTTGAGTCCACCATTTTTCTTGAAACTGTTTTTGGATCAGAATCGTTAATCTTTACTGTTTCGTCATAAACCATACCGAAAGAATCGTAACTTCTCGAAACTGTAACTCCTGAACTATTGTCTGTAGCTGAAACAAGAAGGTTCCTGTCAACACCATTATCAATATAACTGAAAGTCTGCGTAACAGGATTATCAAGACCGTTTGAACTTTTCTCTGTGATCCTGCCATAGCCATCTCTTGTATGGGTTACTGTCATTGAATCGTCTGCTTCCGTGTATGTTGTCTCAACTTCATCTCCATAGGCATTATAGGTGTAGGTGTATGTCTGATCCACACTGCCGGGATCTGTGTAATCTCCATCCCCATTGCTTGCTGCAGGCGAGATTTCAATTGATAGGAGTTTGTTTTTGCACCAGTTAATTACTACCTCGTTCTCATCTTCAATATCATCTGTACAATAACTGTAAGTTGTAGTGCCTGACCTGTCATTTGTTCTTGTTTCGATCCTTCCCAGTGTATCATATCCGTAACTTGTGGTTATTTTACTTCCTGTCAGCCAATCGTTTGGATCAGTGCCGCCCCTTCCATATCCGTCATCTGTCATGACATATATCGTTTTTTCTATGTCACCGAATTCATTATAGATATAGTATTTTTCATTGCCGATAGAAACTCCGGTGTAAACATTTAAAGGGGTGTTGCCCGTAGTGTCAGCCTCTTCATCGGCTTCCCATATAACCTGTCCGCCCGTGTTGTAGAGTTTGTAATTGCAGCGCTTTTCATTGGGGTAATCTGTCGCATTGTATCTGCAAGTTTCATTGACCCTGCCAAGAGCATCATGCTCAAAAGAATCCATCTGCCATGTTCCGGCTTCATTATATGTAACGCTCTTTAATCTACCCATTGAATTATAATAATTGTCAATAGATGTCGTTTCCACAAGACCTGTTCCGTCATTTTCATAATTGACAGTGGTATCAAGGCGGTTCAGATTATCATAATCATATTCGGTTGCTGAATCAACAATTGCCCCGGAATAATTTTCAACAAAAACAACATTTCCGATAGAGTCATAGCTCCACTCAGTTTTATAATTAACATTTGTTGCGCTTTCCTGATTCGGAACAAACTGCTTTCTGGTTTCAGTCAGTTTCCGACCGAGATCATCATAAGTCCAGACTGTTTCGCCTGTTTTCGTACTCTCGGAGACAGTAAAAGTAATTTGAGACAGCAGGTTGTCTGAATTGTCAGCATCATCATAAGTAAAATATGTCTTATTCAGGAAAGGATCAACCTGTTTTTTTGATCTGCCCCATTTGTCAAAATAGGTTGTCAATTTCCTGTTGTATTTATTAATTATTTCGTCATATCCGTATAATGCACCTGACTGATAGGTCGTATTGTAAACATATTCCTCTATCTGCAAACCGTCAACTGTCACAATAAGCGGTCTATCACGATGGTCGTAGGTAATTATTCTCTCCTCCCCCTTTTCAATCTTCTTTGTGATATTCCCGAAAACATCATGTTCTGTTTCGATGCATCTTTCCTGAGTTTGGGCTTCCCCATACGGATCATCAAACTGACAGTTTTTCACAGGACGACCGATAAGATCATATGTGGTGGTCTGATAAATATTGCTCGTCGTTTCTGAAATTCCGGGAGTATCGCTGACCAGATATTTTTCTTCAAATGTTGTCCCTACAAGATTATTCATCAGATCATACTCATACTGTCTTGAATATTCACATGTTGCTGTCGGAATTATGGTTGCCGTTGAACCGACAGCATGAAGTTCATCGTTTGAAGGAAACGGTGTCACATTGCAGCCGAAATCCGTCTGAACAATTCTGTTAAGAGAATCATAATGATATGCCGTTGAAATTCCGGCTGAATTCGTTTCTCCGATTTTTCTACCCAGAATGTCATAATAGTAATAATTATTCAGGAGTTCAGTTGTCTGGTTAATTATTGAGTAATCTCTCTTTAAAAAGTATTTGTTCAGAAATTCAAATCCCTTCTTGTAATCACAGTCTTCCGCTTCTCCGACTCCCTGTTGTTCAAGTTGATAATCAGTATTATAGAAATAACATGTCTTCACCGTGTTCTGACTGTTACGACCTGTAATAGTTTCACCCCATACTTTTCCATTAGGAACATAGCCGGGGAAAAAAATTGATGATGAGATGTCATAGTCATAAGTAAATGTTTTCGTTCTGCCGTCAGGATAAGTTATCGTCTGGAGATCATACGGTTTGCCGGAAAACGGACTGCTCCACAGATAGGTCGAAACTTTCTGGTCAGAGGCATTTAAACACCAGTTATTTATATTAAAACTTGAAGAACCAAAAAACACATAACCTTCATACTGATCAATGAAATTCCGGGAACTGCCTTTTTCATATAACGCACTGCATTTTATTTTGCCGGAATGATGCAGACCATTTAATGCGCTTAGACCGTTTGTGGCATAAAAAATATTATAATTAGAGCCGGTTACCTGATCATATTTATTATAAATATCCATTGAAACCTGACCATCTATGCTTTCAAAATATACAGGTGAGCCGTTAACATTATACCCGAACTTTTCGATGGCTGAGTCAGCAGTGCATTCTCCTTCGCTATCTACAGAGGAACAGACCTCTCTTTTAGTCAAATGAAACCAGTCATTGATTGTTTCTGTGATTTTTCGTACCATTGTTTCGGTCCCGGATGTCCGACTTCCTTCAATTTTATAATATGTAGATGCCACTTCATATCCATTATCCATCCCTGAGTTAAAAAATCTATAGGTAGCTGGATATCCAAGCACATTTATACCGATATTGAAACTGTCCGGAGAAACATATGAAGGTCCTTTAAGATCTTTTTTTATCCATTTTTCAGGTGAACTGCTTACCTTGCGGTATTCAATATGCCCGTCTTCTGTAGATTCCCATACGACCATGCCAATAATTTGTGATTGGTCGTCATAGGATGTGAGTTGACGCTCTCCAATATCTTCTCCTTCAACAGATAATTTATATTCATCCATTCTGTATTCATCATCATCTTTATATATATAGGCCTGCATATCGAATCCATCAATTTCCGTGTATCTCACAACCCGTTTTGAAGAAACAATCTGACCGCTCTCAAGAACTCCGGTGTAAATATTCACTTCTGTTTCAAGCGGGGTCATGAAAGTGGTTTTATCGGGTCGCCCGAACAATCCCGTTGCCATTCCGGTTGCAGACACCCTTATTGCTCTGTCCATCGGATCAGTAATTAAAACTTCATTAACTATATGATGTTTATATCCTGTCATATAAACGCCATGCCATGAATCCCACACATACTCAAAGGTTACTTTTTTCCCGTCTCTTGTGGTATATTCAGTAATTGGAATGTAATCCATCACTATAAAATCTGACGGCTTTGGCATTGTTCTTTCAAACTTTGTGACCGAACCGTCATCTCCGTATCTTGTTACTTTCCAGTCTTCCGGATAAGTTTCAATCCCGTTTTCGAAAGATCCTACTTTAACTTTCATTTCTATATGTGAGAAAACATTCTGACCCGGAGAAGGGAACATTTTATATAAATAAAAATTTCCAGCAGTGCAGGTCGCCACATTATTATTTGAATCAACACATATATCTTCAACAATTACTGAATATTCTTCAGATCCCCACGGCATATTAACATAAACTTTTTTATCCCATCCTTCAATAATATATATGGGGCTGTAGTTTTTTGTTCTAAGCTCAACTCTCGGCAAATTCAAATACCATCCTTTACTTAAATAATCTTCTCTGTAATTTAATGTGGGAACAAAAGACGGAACGCCCGGTATCGGTTCAAGTGCAACATCATTCCTTGATATAGCCGGTTCTCTGAGAACATTGCCGGAAGACCATGAAATATCCCTGTATGCCCCTGCTTCACATTTGCCGTCTCCTAAATATGTGAAACCGTAAGCACACTCATAAAGACAAAGACTCTCCTCATTACAAGTGGAGTCACTATAATGACAAGGTGTTACATTCTTACCGGCAGGAATTACATAATTTGAACCATTCCATACATAGCTTGCCGGTTCTCCGTGCAGCTTTTGTAGTTTTGAAAAATTACATCTTACTTCTGCATAATTTAGAACGCACCCTACTCCGTTCCAGTGAGTAAGGACGGAACAGGGTTGTGAATCCTGTATACAGTCTCCTTTATATTCAACATACCCCTCATCACAGACACAGCGTCCATTAATACATGTGCCGCCATTGGAGCATCCTTCATTAATTACAGGTTTACTGTATTTTCCACCAATAAATTCAGGCACAGAAATCCAGAAACAGCCATCCAGACCTTCCTGCAAAAACCATGCTTCCATGGATAAGTTTTCCGGTCTAATAATTGCCTTTGAATCGTAGTTTTCATTACTTATAAAAATTCTTTGAAGACTGGCAATATCTTTTACAGGCGTAAAATCATATATTCTTGTATTGGTTATGTTAAGACTTTCAAGATTTATAAGAGTAGAAAGAATTTCTCCGTCTGTCACCGGGTTTTCAGATAAATTAAGTTCAATAAGTGACTCTTTCTGACCAAGCGGCCAAATATCATCTATATTATTATCAGATACATCCAGAGCAACCAGATTTGGGAACAAATGAATTCCAACCAGAGAAGAGATATTCAAACCTCTCAGATACAGATAATTTATGTCATCGAACATGTATGTCGGGTCTATGTCAAGTTCATCTTCAACCTCACGACCCCTTCTCTGGAGAATGTCCACAACGGCTGCCGCCAGATTTTCATCTTCAAACCAGCCCTCTTCACAATAATTATCTCTTGCTACATAGCCGTAACCGCAATGACATACGGGATAACCTGTTGAATTATCACATGTTCCTGTCGGTCCGCACTGGACACCATAGCAGGGGTCAACAATAACATCATGATAAAGATGATCATAAGCATCATCACCGTTTCCTGTTATTTCAACTGCGATATACTGATTTCCGCCGATTTCATGCTGCCACCAGAAATCAACATACTGTGCGTCAAGATTGTCACAAACACTTTCCGATAAACACTGAGCCACTGTTTTCCAGTAGTTATGCCAGTTGTTTTCAGGATCTTTTACATTTATGATTATGTCATATAAAGATGCGTTTTCAGGAGTAAAATTGTAATAATTTGTCGCAAAAATGAATCTGTAATGACAGTTCCCGGTGTTGTAACAATCAACTTCGTTGATTATTGCAAGAGTGTCAACCGTGGAGGCTTCATCAAGAATGCATTGGAGACCGACAGAATGAAATCCCGGTTCACATGTGCAAACTTCCACTCCTCCGGCAACCGAACAGGTGCCGTGTCCGCTGCATGTCTCACCATCACAGCCCAAAACACAGTTAAGTCCGTCAGCAATATAACCTGAGTCACAGACACACCATTCATCACTTCCATCTTCTTCGCAGTATCCGTGTCCGGAACAGGTAACATCTTCGCAAAGATCAGGTCCCCACCCGGCTTGAACAGATAAATTAAAAAACACAAAAACCAATAAGATTAACGCTTTCTTCATCTTACCCCTCCCTCAAAAATCAATAAAAATGTCCCTTTAAAAACTCTTGAAATATTCTGAATGTATCTGAAAAAATTAAAGAATCGACTTGTCTCTTGTCTCTTGTCTCTTGTCTCTTGTGAAAATCATCGCACTAAAACAGGAAAAGCAAGTTCTTGTTGAATTTTCTGTCATTTTTGTTTCCGCCTAAATTCAGTCTTTGGTTGTATTAAATTGTCGACAAGGTGTCAAGAATTTTTATTAAAAATGTTTTCTGGGATAAAATTCATTTTCCATCAGGGTCGTAATCAAAATCTGTGGGCTGATACTGGCTGCCGCTTCCCTCTTTGTCAAAAGATTTCCAGTCACCGTCTCCTGAAATGCTTACTCCCTGCATCCTGAGTATGAGATCATCGGGACTTGTTGCATTTTCAAGTGCCTCTTTTTCTGTGATGAACCCGTCATGAAAAAGCTGGAAGATCGACTGATCAAAAGTCTGCATTCCGTATGTTTCGTGCCCTTTCTCAATTACATCGTGGAGCTCCTTGAACCTGCTTTCATCAAGAATTATCTCTTTTACAAGTTCTGATGCCACAAGAACTTCAATTGCGGGAACCCGCGATCTTTCGTCTTTTCTTTTTATCAATCTCTGACTTATTGCGGCGGCAAAAACACTGCCGAGCTGCTGACGGATCTGGGACTGGTTATGTGACGGAAAAACTGAAATAATACGGTTAATTGTCTCGGCAGCGTTAAGTGTGTGAAGAGTGCTTATCACAAGATGACCTGTTTCCGCCGCAGTAAGAGCTATCTCGATCGTTTCGAGATCTCTCATCTCTCCCACCATGATGACATCCGGGTCCTGCCTTAACGAACCTCTGAGTGCTGTGGAGAACGATCTTGTGTCTATCCCGACTTCCCTCTGGCTGATGATGCTTTTCTTGTCACGGATAAGGAACTCTATCGGGTCCTCGATCGTAATAATGTTGCAGGCCCTTGAATTGTTTATGTAATCTATCATCGAAGCCATGGTCGTAGATTTTCCGCTTCCGGTCGTTCCGGTAACAAGGACAAGTCCTCTTCTGTAATTTGCTATCTTTTTTATGATCGGGGGAAGCACAAGTTCATCAATTGATTTAACCGCAAAAGGAATCGTCCTGAAAACAACA
>Ga0116148_1004004_pt1 | contig 13152 bp, 9 predicted proteins | sample AD_UKC055_MetaG_FD_89786 | JGI IMG/M metagenome (GOLD analysis project Ga0116148, IMG submission 89786) | Active sludge microbial communities of municipal wastewater-treating anaerobic digesters from USA - AD_UKC055_MetaG | ecosystem: Engineered > Bioreactor > Anaerobic > Digestate | place: USA... | reverse complement strand
GTCGGGCGCGGTCCTCTTCGAGGGGCTGATCCTCCTCGCCCAGACGCTCTTCCTCGCCTTCATGGCGACGGCGTTCTCGATCCCGATCGCCTTCGTCCTCTCCTTCGCGGCAGCCCGGAACCTGACGCGGGAGAGCACGGCCGCGAAGGTCGTCTACACGGCGCTCCGGACCCTGATGAACCTCACGCGCGCCGTCGAGCCGCTCGTCTGGGCGCTCGTCTTCATCTCCTGGGTCGGCATCGGGCCGTTCGCCGGCGTCCTCGCCCTGTGGGTCCACTCCGTCGCCTCGCTCGTAAAGCTCTACTCGGAGTCGATCGAGAGCATCGACCGCGGGCCGATGGACGCCATCAAGGCGACCGGCGCCGGGACGCTCCAGGTCCTCCGCTACGGCGTCGTCCCGCAGGTGATCCCGCCGTTCCTCTCCTTCACGATCTACCGGTGGGACATCAACGTCCGCATGTCCACCGTGATCGCCCTCGTCGGGGGGGGCGGGATCGGGGACATGCTCTTTTACTACAAGAACCAGGGGGACTGGCCGAAGGTGGGGGCGGTGGTGATCGTGATCGTGGCCATCGTGTGGGCGATGGACTACATCTCCGGCTGGCTCCGGGAGAGGATCGCGTGATGGGCTATCCCGAGGGGTACCTGTCCGAGCGGCCGCCGTGGACCACCCTGGCCGGGATCCGGGATGCCCTGGTGCGGAGGGCGCAAGCGGCCGGGCGGTACTTCGCGGTGTTCCTCATCGATGCTGGGGGGCTCGGGATCCTGTGGATCCTCGTGAGCTACGCCTACGCGTGGTACGCCCTCGGCGCGACGGCCTACACGCTCGTCCCATGGTGGCTGTTCGCGGTGGGGGTCGGGGAAGGGGCTGCGCTGTGGGGGACCTTTGGGCTCTCATTGGGGCAGCGGCTCGTGGGGCGGGAGCTCGGCCCGGCCGAGGGGAGGGAAGCCTCCCGCGGCGCGCGCGTTCGATACCTCCTCCTCTGGCACGCTTTCGTCCTCCCCGGGATCGGGTTCCTGTTCGATCCTCCCCTTCACGAACGCCTCTCGGGGCTTCGGCTGCGGCCGCGGAGGATGGAGGGGGTGGCTCCGGCCCCGTGGTACCGGACGTCGGCCGGGCTGTTTGTAGCGGCGCTCCTCGTTGTGACCTGCGCCGCCGCGGTCGGGGTGACGATTAGCTGGCCCGCGCTTGCGCGCCTGTTCTACCAGGCGGGCGAGACGGCGGATTTCTGGCGGGCCCTCATCTCCCCCGACACCTCGATCCTCCTCGATGCTGGGCGGGACATGATCGTCACCATCTTCATGGCCGTCCTAGCGACCCTGTTTGCGGTGGTCGTGGCGGTGCCGCTCAGCTTCCTCGCCGCACGGAACCTCATGACCGGCCCGGTGGGGAGGCCCATCTACACGATCATCCGCGGGGCGATGAGCATCATCCGCTCCATCGAGCCGATCATCTGGGCGATCATCTTCCTGGTGTGGGTCACCGCGCTAAGGTCCGCGTTCGCGGGGATCCTCGCCCTGTGGGTGCACTCCATCGCCGATCTCGTGAAGCTCTACGCTGAACGGCTGGAGGCGATTGACCAGGGGCCGATCGAGGCCATCACCGCCACCGGGGCGGGGCGCCTCTCCGTCCTCCGCTACGCGATCATCCCCCAGATCGTGAACCCCTACATCTCGTTCACCCTCTACCGGTGGGACATCAACATCCGCATGGCGACCGTGGTCGGCCTCGTGGGCGGGGGCGGGATCGGCCAGCGGCTCATCAACTACATCTGGGGCGTCCAGTACCGCCAGGCGGGGACGGTGATGATCCTCATCGTGATCCTGGTGTGGGCGATCGACTACCTCTCCGCCCGCCTGCGGGAGAAACTCGCGTGACGGCCGCCCCCTCACCCTTAATCTCTCCCCCCCTAATCCCTAATCCCTAATCCCTCCCCCCCGCCCCTCCCTCAAGGGAGGGGAAAAGAACTGGGGGGAGAGGCTCGACCGCCGGCTGGAGCGAGGTCGAGAAGACCAACCCCTCTCCCCCCGCAGGGGGGAGAGGGTCTGGGTGAGGGGGGGAGAGGGGTCCCGCGTTATACCGCCGCGTGTTACACAGCATTGTATAATCAGGCCATGGAGAACCCGTTCCGGTACAGCGGGGTTGTGACGGGGGACCTGTTCGTGGATCGGGCGGAGGAGATCGCTGCCCTCCACCAGGCGTTCCGCGCGGGGGAGCACATGTTCCTCTACTCCCCGCGCCGGTACGGGAAGACGTCCCTCATCCTGGAGGCGTTCCGCCGCCTCCCCGCCACGGAGAAGTGGGTGTACGTGGATCTCTCCCGCGCTCTCTCCCTCCAGAGCATGGTCGAGCTCCTCATCTCGGCGGTCCTCGACGGGACGGAGTCCCCCGTGGAACGGGCGCGGCGGTGGGGGCGCACGTTCCTAGCGCGCCTCCAGCCCCGCCTCGTCCTCGACTCAACCGGCCGGATCCAGGTCGAGCTCGGCTATAGCCCGCGCCTCACCGAGCCGGCGACGCTCGCCGAGGCCCTCGACCTCCCCCAGCGGGCCGCCGAGGAGCTCGGCGTGCGGCTCCCGGTAGCGCTCGACGAGTTCCCGGTCGTGCACGAGCTGGGGGGCGACGGGCTCCTGCGGGCGATGCGGGCGGCGTTCCAGATGCACGACCATGTGAGCTACGTGTTCGCGGGGAGCGAGACGGGGATGATGGAGGAGCTCTTCGCCGCGGAGAGGTCCCCGTTCTTCCGGATCGGCCGGCCGCTCCGCCTCGGGGCGGTCCCGCGGGATGAGTTCGTCCCGTTCCTCGTCGCCGGGTTCCGGAACGGGGGAATGGACCTCCCGCCACATCTCGCGGAGAAACTATGCCAGGTCGTGGACGACCACCCGTACTTCGTGCAGACCCTCGCCCACGAGCTGTGGGCGCAGGCGCGGGGGGGCCCGATCACGGACCAGGATCTGGCGAGCGCCCTTGCCGCCGTCGTCGGGTGGCACGATGCCTACTACCGCCGCCTGTGGGAGAGACTGACCCTCTACCAGCGACGGTGCCTCCTCGCCCTCGTCGAGCTCGGGGCCGGGGCGTCCCTGTTCGCCGCGGACACGGTGGCGCGGTTCGAGCTCAAGAGCCCATCCCACGTTCAGCGCGCGCTCGCCGCCCTCCAGCGGGAGGGGCTGGCGGAGAGGAGAGGAGGGGAGTACAGCCTGGCCGATCCCCTCTTCCCCCACTGGGCCCAGGCGGCAGGGCTGGTGTCGGGCCGGGGCGGTCTCGAGTAGGATCAGGGCGATGCGGGCCGTGGACCTGATCGAGGCGAAGCGCGACGGGAGGGAGCTCTCCGCGTCCGAGATCCGCTGGCTCATTGGGGAGTACGTGGCGGGGCGGGTCCCCGACTACCAGATGGCGGCGTTCCTCATGGCCGTGTACTTCCGGGGAATGAGCGAGGACGAGACCGTCGCCCTCACCCAGGCGATGGCCGAGAGCGGGGAGAGGATTGACCTCTCCGGGATCCCTGGGATCAAGGTGGACAAGCACTCCACCGGCGGGGTCGGGGACACGGTGACCCTCGTTCTGGTGCCCCTCCTCGCCGCGGCGGGGCTGGTGGTGGCCAAGCTCTCCGGCCGGTCCCTCGGCCACACCGGGGGGACGATCGACAAGTTCGAGGCGATCCCCGGCCTGCGCACCGAGCTCTCCCTCGACGAGATCCGCGCCCAGGCCCAAGCGATCGGGGCCGTGATCGCCGACCACACCGCCGATCTTGTCCCCGCCGATCGGCTCCTCTACGAGCTCCGGGATGTCACGGCCACCGTGCCGTCCTTGCCCCTCATCGCCTCCTCCGTCCTCTCCAAGAAGCTCGCCGGGGGGGCGGACGCGATCGTGCTCGACGTCAAGTGCGGCGATGGGGCGTTCATGCGCGAGGAGGCCGCTGCCCGCCAGCTCGCTGAGACCCTCGTCCGGGTGGGGAATAAGCTCGGGAAGAAGTTCTCCGCCCTCATCACCGCGATGGACGAGCCGCTGGGGACGAGGGCTGGGAACGCCCTCGAGGTGGTCCAGGCGATCGAGGTCCTGCGGGGGGGAGGGCCGGCGGATCTGCGCGAGGTGACCCTTGCCTTGGGGGCGGAGCTCCTCGTCCTCGCCGGGCAGGTGTCCTCTCCCGCGGCGGGCCGCGAGCGCCTGGCGGGGCTCATCTCCTCCGGGCAGGCGTGGGCCCTATTCCGGAAGCTCGTCGCCGCCCAGGGGGGCGACGTGCGGGCGATCGAGGAACCGCGTCGGCTCCCCACCGCGAGCCAGGTGGTCGCGGTCCCTGCGCCGGCGTCAGGGTACGTGACCGAGCTCCGCGCCCGCCCGATCGGCGTCGCGTGCGGGCTCCTCGGGGCGGGGCGCGAGGTGAAGGGGGAGCGGGTGGATCCCGCGGCCGGGGTTGAGCTCCTCGCCAAGGTGGGGGACGAGGTCGAGGAAGGGGAGCCCGTGGCCCGGCTCCACGTCGGTCGTCCCGACCGCGTGGCTGCGGCGAGGGAGCTCGTCTCCGGCGCGTACACGATCGGGGTGGAGAGGCCGGCGCCCCGGCCCCTCATCTTGGGCCGCGTCGCCCCGTAACCCCCCCTGCCTCTCCCCCCGATGGGGGGAGAGGGGAAAGGAGAGAGCCTCCTGCCTCTCCCCCCACTGGGGGGAGAGGAATACAAGGTGAGGGGGGCTTGTCCCCGCCGGCCGTTTCCCGAACCCCGCCAGGCCGTCGGACAACAGGGTCCGACGCTACGGAAACTTTCCCCCTCTGGGGGAGAGGGGAAAGAAGGAGGCCCCCTCACCCTACCTCTCCCCCGGTGGGGGCGAGGGAAAGAAGGCACCCCCTCACCCAACCCTCTCCCCCGGTGGGGGCGAGGGAAAGAAGGTACCCCCTCACCCCGACCCTCTCCCCCAAGGGGGAGAGGGAGTGGTGCCCTTTGCCTCTCCCCCCGGTGGGGGGAGAGGAATAGAAGGTGAGGGGGGCGAGGGATCACGGGTGAGGAGTTGCCGGGGTTGATGACGGTGGCCTACAGGTGTGTACAATCCCTGGCAAAGGAGGTGGCCGATGGCCTACGTGACGAAGAAAGAGCTCGTGGACAAGCTGAAGCCGATGCTCACCGAGCTCTCCCAGCTCGAGGAGGAGTTGGAATCGGCCCTGGAGCGTCTGGAAGACCTGTTGGATAAGGTCGAGGAGACGCTCGACGAGGCCGAGGAGGAGTGACCTCACTTCCCAACCTGTCTCCGATCTAACCCAGGGGCCATCCCCTGGGTTCCTTTCTTCCCGTGGGGGGCCGCTGTTGTCTTCGCCCACGCCTCCGCTGTACCCTCGGGGTCACTGGCGAAGCTAGAGGAGGAACACATGACGCGTTGGCTTGTCCTAGGGTTACTCTTGACGGTGGGCGTAGCAGGGCTCGCCCAGGACCAGGAGACGACGAAGACCGTGGGGGACCAACTCCTCACGTTCATCCAGTCCGCGGCGGACCTGCTCGGCAAGGGGCTCGTCGAGCTCGTGAACCTGGTCCTCCCCGAGGGCCGGGAGGTGAGCTCCGACCTCGCGCAGCCCCTGGGCTACCTAGGCCTGATCACGGTGATCCTGCTCCTGTTCGGGATCATCGAGGCCGCACGCAAGGTGATCTGGATCGTCGTCATCGTCGGGTGGGTCCTCCTCGTGGTGCGGATCATCCTCGACGCCCTACACGTGGCGTGAGCCCGCGGCGCCGTTACGCTAGCCCGCTCAGGATCATCTGGATAGCGCTATAGGTGAGCACGAGCGCGAACAGGCGCCGCAGCCAGCGGGCGGGGAGCCGGGTGGCGATCATCGGCCCCAGTTGTGAGCCGAGGATCACCCCGGCCGCCAAGGGGAGGGCGAGGTCCCACCGGGTGCGTCCGGCGAGGGCATGGCCCACGGTTGCGACCCCCGACGACGGGATCATCACGAACAGGCTCGTCGCGGCCGCGGGGACGATGTCGAGCCCGAGCAGGGTCAGGGCGGGGACCAAGATCACCCCGCCCCCGATTCCGAACAGCCCACCGGCGGTGCCGGCCACGAGCCCGATCCCCAGCCCAGCGACGAGACTGATCCCGCTCCGTCCGCGACCGCGAAAGAGGTCTTTGGGCTGTTTGCCCAAGAGGAGGATCACCGCCGGGTAGAGGAGGAAGATCCCGAACCCGAGGGCGAGCGTCCCCGAGTCCACGCGGCCGGAGATCCACTGCCCAAGCCACGCTCCCGCCATCGCACCCGGGATCACGGGGAGCCCCACCCGCCAATTTGTCGCCCCCCGACGGAGGTACGCCACCGTGCTCGACACGCCGTTCGCCACCACGGCGGCGCTGCTCGTGCCGACCGCCACTTGCGACGTGGGAGCGAGGCCCGTGAGGAGGAGGAGCGGGACCATGAACATCCCCCCTCCGATGCCGAGCATCGACCCGATCGCGCCCACGCCAACCCCGGCCAGGGCAAGAAGGGTGTACGTCATAATGGGGATTGTAACAGCGTTTGGCGCCACAGGGGCCCCGAGCCGGGCATGGGACAAATGTCCCAAAGCGTGGGTTTGACTTTTTTCGCGAGCAGTCCTATGCTCCGCTCAACTGCTCCTACCGGGGCAGTAACGAGGAGGTGCGTGCTGCTCATGGACAAGAAGGCCAAGCCGAAGCCGGGCAAGCCGAAGAAGTAGTTTGGGCTGTGCGTTCTGGGGGGCGAACTCCCAGGATGCATGTACCGCTGCAGCACGTAGGCAAATGGCGGGGGCAGGGGAACCTGCCCTCGTCCTTTGTCTGATGGAATGTTGCGATCCTAATGAGCCGTGTGTCCCCGGACGCCGGCTGCGCGACCGGCAGCGAATGTAACGAATGTCCCGTCGCGGGCTATTGACTTCCCATCAGAATGGATCTAGTGTACGGCCAGCTGCTCCCAGTAGGGCAGCAACGAGGAGGTGCCGTGCTGGCCATGGACAAGAAGGATAAGCCGAAGCCGCAGCCGGGTAAGCCCAAGTAACCTTGGGGCATGCCTATAGCAGAAGGTGGGCACCCGGGCGGTAGGTCCGGGTGAGGCCAAGTGAAGAAGAGGGGGCGGTCGCGACCGCCCCCTTCCTATTCCCCCTTGCCCTCTCCCCCAAGTCCTTTTCCCCCTCCCTTGAGGGAGGGGAAGGGGAGGGTGGCTCCCCCTCACCCTCCCCTCTCCCCCAAGTCCTTTCCCCCCTCCCTTGAGGGAGGGGAAGGGGAGGGTGGCCCCCCTCACCTTACCTCTCCCCCCGCAGGGGGGAGAGGAATGAAAGGTGAGGGGGGAGAGGAATTGAAGCCCCCTCACCCTCGCCTCTCCCCCCGGTGGGGGGAGAGGAACAAAAGGTGAGGGGGGAGAGGAACAAAAGATGAGGACGGGGAGAGGGAAGGGTGAGGGGGGGGCGACATCCGCTCGGTCCTGGCTAGAATCGGGCCATCATGAAGCGCGGGGTGCCTCTGGGCGTGGCGCTGGGCGGCGGGGGGGCGCGGGGGTTCGCCCATTTCGGCGTGCTCATCGAGCTCCTCGAGGCCGGGATCCGTCCCGAGTTCGTGGCCGGGACGAGCATGGGCGCCATCGTCGGCGCGGCCTACGCCGTAGGGCAAGACCTCCCCCAGCTCGTGCGTGTCCTGGGGCACCTCGAGTTGAAGAAGGTGTTCGGCGTGCCGGAGAGCTACGACCGCGTCGTCGGGCAAGCCCTCGCTGAGTCCCTGTGGGGGCGGCTCCGCAACCGGCCATGGTGGGAGGAGGGTTCCCCGCGCCTCTCCCGGCTTCTGGAGTTTCTGAAGCTCTTCACGAAGGAGATGTGGTTCGAGGACCTCGAGATCCCGTTCGTGGCCGTGGCCGCCGACCTCGTGACCGGGGAGGAGGTGCGGGTGAACGAGGGCGCGGTGCACCACGGGGTCGCCGCGAGCGCGGCGTTGCCGGGGCTGTTCGGGCCCGTGCAGTGGCGGAAACGGTACCTCGTGGACGGGGGGCTGGTGAACAACCTCCCCGTGGACGCCGTCGAGGAACTGGGCGCGCGGAGCGTGCTCGCCGTGAACGTGAGCGCCTCCCTCGGGCCGGTGCCGAAGACCCTGGTCGGGCTCGCCCTGCGGGCCCAGGAGATCACGGCCCACGAACTCGGCCGGGTCAAGCTCGACCTCGCCCGGGGCCGGCTCGGCCCGCGTCTGGCGGTGATCCATCCCGACGTGGAAGAGATCGGGCTTCTCGAGTTCGAGCGCCTCGACGAGGCGGTGGAGGCGGGTCGCGAGTCGGCCCGCGCCGCGATCTCCCGCCTGTGGTGAACCGTCGTGCTCCCCTTACCGTGCCTCTCTCCCCCTCACCTTTCATTCCTCTCCCCCCGGTGGGGGGAGAGGCGAGGTGGAGGGTTCATCCCTCTCCCCCGCTGGGGGAGAGGGCAGGGTGAGGGGGCGCCTTCTTTCCCTCCCCCCCACTGGGGGAGAGGGTCTGGGTGAGGGGGGCTTCAATCCCTCTCCCCCCGCAGGGGGGAGAGGTAGGGTGAGGGGGCGCCACCCTCCCCGCGCCCCTCCCTCAAGGGAGGGGGAAAAGGACTCGGGGGGAGAGGCGAGGGGCCTCAATCCCTCGCCCCCCGCAGGGGGGAGAGGGCAGGGTGAGGGGGGCCACCCTCCCCTTCCCCTCCCTCAAGGGAGGGGGAAAAGGACTCGGGGGGAGAGGCGAGGGGCTTCAATCCCTCTCCCCCCGCAGGGGGGAGAGGGATTTAAAAAACGGGGCGGGCCGCAGCCCGCCCCGCGATTCTCCTCGATGCTGCTGGCTAGGGAATCGTGACGCCGCCGGACGCCGCGGAGAGTCCGCCGCACCCGCAGGCCACGCACGTCTTCACCGCATAGTAGAATGTTCCTTTACCCGGTGAGTCAGTGGTAGTTACGGTCGAACCCGTCAAACTCTCCGAAATGTCTTTAACGTAAGTGAAAGGGCCAGCCGTGCTTGTGGCACGGAAAAGCTTGTAACCTGTGGCTCCCCCGACTTCTCCCCAGGAGATGGTTACAGACGTGCCCCTCGTTTCCACAGCTGGCTTTGTAGGTGGGGCGGGGTTGCAGGCGACGACGGCCTGGATCTCCCCGGTGAACGCACTGCACTCGATGCACGTCTTATCGCTGCAGGCGCGGATCTTGTAGTAATAGGTCGTCCCGAGCTGTACGGTGGTGTCGGTGTAGGAGTTGGTTGCCACAGTCGCGATCCTCGCCAACGGGACGCCGGGGCTGCTCCGCCAGATCTCGTACTTCACGCCGTACTCGGCTGTTTGTTCGATGTCCACCCAGTTGAGCTTGACCACTGCGGTGGCGGGGCCCGTCCACTCCACGGTGGCCGTGACCTTGGTCCCGTCCACGTTCTTCAGGCTCGCCCCGCGGTAGCCGCTGTCGGCGACGGAGAACGGGCCGCATCCCGCCTCGTTACAGGCGCGCACTTCGTACCATCGCTCGTCGCACATGTCGGTCGAGGTGTCGTCGTAGCTCGTCCCGGTCGTCTCCCCGAGCTGAGTGAACGAGCCCGTGTCCGTGTCCGACATCCAGATCTCGTACCGGTCCGCCCCGGAGACGCTCGACCAGGTGACGCGGATCTTGTCGGCGAACGCTCCATCCGACGCTTTGACGTTCTGCGGCTGGCCGGGGAGGTCGCCCGTCCCGCCGCCGCCACCGCCGCCGCCTCCGCCGCCCCCGGTCGAGGCGTAGCCGAAGTCCGGAACCGAGAACGCGCTACAGCCCGCGGTGTTGCACGCCTTCACCTTGTACCAATAGGTCGTCCCTTGGGTCACGCCCGTGTCGTCGTAGGACGCTCCGGTGACGGTGGCGCGCCGGGTGTAGGTCCCGTCCTCGCTCTCGGCGCGGTGGACCTCGTAGTTCGCCGCCCCCGTCACGGCCGTCCAGGTGACCCGCACCCGGTCCGTGTACGTCCCGTCCGTGGCCGAAACGTTCGTCACCGGATCGGGAGCGCTCGCGAACGTGAACCCCGAGTCGGGGGCTGAGAACGCGCTGCAGCCGGAGGCGTTGCACGCCTTCACCTTGTACCAGTACACCACGCCCGGCGAGGCATCGCGATCGTCGTAGGTCGTCCCGCTCACCGTGCCGCGCAGGTTGTACGGCCCGCCCCGGGCCACGTCCCGCCACACCTCATACGACGTTGCGCCCGGGCTCGGGTTCCACGTCACCCGCACCCGGTCCGTGTACGTCCCGTCCGTGGCCGAGACCCCGGTGGGGACCTGGGAGATCCCCTCGCCCGCCGCGTAGCCGGAGTCGGCCGTCGAGAGGTCGCTACAGCCGCCGCGGTTGCAGGCCTTGACGCGGTACCAGTACGTGGTGTTCGGGGTGACCGTGTCGTCGGAGTAGGTCGTCCCGGGGGTCTCGCCGATCTTCTCGTAGGACCCATCCTCGCTTGGTGCCCGCCACACCTCGTAGCGCAGCGCCCCGCTCACGCTCTCCCACACGATCGCGATCCGGTCCAGGGAGCTCCCGTCCGACGCATCCACCCCGGTCGGGACGCCGGGGGCGACGAGCCCGAGCAGGGCGCACCCGCCGAGGATCATCCCCGCGGCCAGGAGGCCGATCGTGACGGGCGTTCGCGTGCTGTGTTTCCTCATCCGTGTCGTCATCGTTTCCCTCCCCACGAGCATGTGCGATTCGATCATACGGATCTTGGAGCGGGCCGACAAAGCCCCCTGCCCTCGGCCCCCTCACCCTGCCCTCTGCCCCCCTCACCTTGCCTCTCCCCCCCTCACCCAGACCCTCTCCCCCCACTGGGGGGAGAGGGGAAACGGGGAGATCCTCTCCCCCAAGAAGGAGAGGGATTGAGCCCCCCTCGCCTCTCCCCCGAGTCCTTTTCCCCCTCCCTTGAGGGAGGGGCGCGGGGAGGGTGGCTCCTTGCCCCCCTCACCCAGACCCTCTCCCCCCGCAGGGGGGAGAGGAACAAAAGGTGAGGGGGGAGAGGGATGGAAGAGGGTGCCCCGCCCTCAGCCCCGAGTCGTTCTTTCCCTGCCTTGAGGGAGCTCCTTCTCTTCCCCCTCCCTTGAGGGAGGGGCGCGGGGAGGGTGCCCCCCTCACCCAGACCCTCTCCCCCAACGGGGGAGAGGGGAAAGGGGAGATCCTCTCCCCCGAGTCCTTTTCCCCCTCCCTTGAGGGAGGGGCACGGGGAGGGTGCCCCCCTCACCTCGCCTCTCCCCCCACTGGGGGGAGAGGGGCAAGGGGTGGCGTGGGTCACGGACGAACGTCCGGCCGGACCCGGACGGCGAGGCTTCGACCCCGGGAACGTGCGGGGGTACGGTGGCCCCGTGAGAGAGGCCCCCTCACCCTGCCCTCTCCCCGGAGGGGAGAGGGGTTGGAGGCCCCCCTCACCTCGCCTCTCCCCCCACTGGGGGGAGAGGAATAAAAGGTGAGGGGGGAGAGGGAAAAGGGGAGATCCTCTCCCCCAAGGGAAAAGGGAGAGGGGAAAGGGGAGGTCCTCTCCCCCAAGGGAAAAGGGAGAGGGGTTGGAGGCCCCCCTCACCTCGCCTCTCCCCCCGGTGGGGGGAGAGGGAAAACGGAAGAGATCCTCTCCCCCCGGTGGGGGGAGAGGAATACAAGGTGAGGGGGGAGAGTGAAAGGTGAGGGGGCATGACCGGGGCGGGGCCACGGCCCCCCGCTCCGGCGACCGGGAAGGCCGGGAACCGCAGGCCGTCGCAGACGAGCTGCGACGCGACGGAACCCCAGGGTACGGGGTGGGGCGGCGGGGGTTGCCCCGACGCAGAGCGCGGAGGCCCCGATTTGACCGGGGAGAGAAGGAGGGCTAACATACGGGCCGTTGTCGTGCGATCATGGAGAGGACTAGACTTGACCGACCGAACCGCGAGCGGTACGATTCGGTCAAGGTCTACTCTGTACGGCGCACGAACGTTGGCGTTCTATCGGGGAGGTGGTGAGTGGTTGGCAGGACTCACAAGGGAGGCGTCATGAAGGGTGTGAGAGCGTCATCTATCGGTGAACGGAAAGGAGGTTCTACGTTGGCAAGGAAAGGTGTACTGATTGGGCTATTGGTCGCTGTGCTCGCGAGCACGGCATGGGGGTTTGACGTCTACTTCGCGGACTCCGCCGGTCAGAAGATCGGCAAGGTCTGGGAAGGTCAGTACGTGTACATCGTGATCAACGATCCCGATAAGGGAGCGTGTGGAATTGACCAGTTCCAGGCGGACGTGGTCGTGTTCGACTGGAAGACCGGCGCCTGGTGGGGCGGGACGAACGTGTGGTTCCGCGAGCTCGGCGGGATCGGGTCGGGGAAGTACTTCCTCGTCCGCGACAAGGGCTCGAACACCAAGATCGGGCTCCAGATCGGGAGCCGGTACATCTTCGGCGGGGCCGGGCCGGCCGTGGGCGGGATGCTCGCCTACACCCACTGGACCGGGCTCGTGTCCCCCACGACCCCGAACTTCGGTCTCGTGGGTCTCGATCTCGAGGGTCCGGATGCCTGGTCGGTGGGGCCGATGTGGGTCGATGGGGACTGGGAGTACCTCGACAAGAACATCGTTGTTGATGGGGCTCTCCCTCAAGACCAACTCGCCAACCGGCTCGACCTCGGATCCTTCTTCGGTATCGAAGAAGATATCGAAGAAGACCAAGACACCGACGTCATCTTCAGCCCGGGGCGGTTCGAGAACAACGACACGGTGATCGTGATCGCCCGCGACATCTCCGACGTCCGCAACTACGCCCAGAACCAGGTCAAGATCATTGACATCGTGAGCAAGCTCACCGTGACCCCGGGTCAGCTCGACTACGGGTGCGGGCCGGCGTGCTCGAACATCATCGTCACGATCGAGGACAAGGACGAGGACCTGAACTGTAACGAGATCGAGTACGTCCCGTTCTGGGTCATCGTCAACCCGGGAAGCTGGACCCCGCAGACGATGAGCGCGAATGACTTCTGCTCCCTCATCCGGTGGGGCGGGAGCACTGCGTGGGGCGATTCGTGGTCGTCCGAGGGGGAGATGGCGCCGATCCGGTGGTACAACATCTACGCCCCGAACGGCTTCCCCTTGCCTGTGGGTGGGTACATACCCGAGCCGGGGCGGTTCATCAGCTACGCCGGCGCCGCGTGGTGGAACCCGAGCTGGCCGACTGAGCACAGTCTCTTTATGCCAGAAAGCGGACAAACCGCGCCGACGATGCTCGCCCAG
>Ga0116148_1003994_pt1 | contig 13172 bp, 5 predicted proteins | sample AD_UKC055_MetaG_FD_89786 | JGI IMG/M metagenome (GOLD analysis project Ga0116148, IMG submission 89786) | Active sludge microbial communities of municipal wastewater-treating anaerobic digesters from USA - AD_UKC055_MetaG | ecosystem: Engineered > Bioreactor > Anaerobic > Digestate | place: USA... | reverse complement strand
TTCCAACCATACCGCCATTCGATGCCATCCGGCTCGGCTCGGTCAGTTCCATTACGGCCGATGGCGGGATGCTTCTGGGTGAAAGCTTTTCCGAAAGACGCTACCTGGTATCGATGGATCGCATTCCAGACATCCTGGTCAAGGCTGTTGTCGCATCCGAAGACGAGCGCTTCTTCGAGCATTCCGGAACTGACCTTCGCGGCATAATTCGGGCCCTGCTTTCAAATTTGCGAGCCGGGAAGGTTAAGGAGGGCGCCAGCACGATTACACAGCAGCTCGCGAGATCACTTCTGCTGTCGAACGAACGCAGCTTCAAGCGCAAGGCACGGGAAGGAATTCTGGCCAGGCGTCTTGAAGACATCTACACCAAGGAACAGATTCTGGCCTTGTACTTGAACGTCATCTATCTCGGTGAAGGATGTTACGGGGTCGAGGCCGCATCCCGCATGTACTTCGGCAAGTCGGCCATGGATCTTTCGGCGGCCCAGGCGGCGACCATCGCAGCACTTCCCCAGTCACCATCTTCGGTTACGCCATGGCGGTCGCCCGACGAGTTGAAACACCGACGGGACCGCGTCATCAATCGCATGCAGATGGCCGGAGCAGTTACGTCAGACATGGCGGCCCGGGCCATTGAGGAACCGGTGACATCAAACCAGCCAAGGGACAACCTGGGCGATCGCATCCCATTCGTCGCGATGGACGCCCTGGGAATCCTGAAGCCCATGATCAAGAAATCCGACGCACATGTTCTTGTTGGTGGAAACAATCTTCACGCCGAAACGACGATTGACGCCGGACTTCAGTTCCAGGCAGACCTGGCGGCGTTCGAGGCCGCGATGAAACTGTCAATGCGCCAGGGTTGGCGTGGGCCTGTTGCCAGGCTTGACCCATCGAACCACGAACAGTTCCTGAAGCGCAACAGGGAATGGCTGGAGGGACATGAAGCCTACGTCCGGGCCCCGAGCGCGAACCCCATGCTGGCACTGGTAACCGACGTCGGCAGGACATCGGCCCGAGTATCCCTGACAGTTGATATGGGCGGGGAAATCACGCTCGATCAGATGAAATGGGCCATTCCATACACGGAATTCGACGGCGAGAAGTTGACCGACAAGAAGGGTTCCCTGTCCCTTGACGGCAACCTTAAGGATGCATCCGAAGCCTTGCACAAGGGCGATGTAATCCTTGTCATGCCGGCAATCGACGCAAAGGCCGGGCCGCTTCCCGGTGTCTTCCGGCTGGTGCAGTTTCCTGCGGTCCAGGCGGCCATTGTCGCGATGGATCAAAGAACCGGATACATCAAGGCGATGACCGGCGGATGGGATTTCGATGATTCACAGTACAACCGGGTCTATGCGACAAGGCAGACCGGCAGTGTTGTCAAGCCGATTTACTACAGCAGGGCCTATGACATCGGGATTCCTCCATCGACGGTACTTTCCGGGGCTCCGTTCAAGGATGGCAACTGGAATCCAACCGGTGCGAAGGCTTCCGAGGACATGACGCTTTTTACCGGGTTGACCCGATCGGAAAACAGGATATCGCTTCGAGCCTACAGACTGGTCCTGGACTCCGATTCGGTCGATGGGATCAACGAATGGGCGACCCGACTTGGACTGGTTGACGCTTTCAAGGGTTACCCGTCCGAGGCTCTCGGAATCGAACAGAAGCCGGCCAACATCCTGAAGGCGTACGGCGTTTTCGCGTCAGGGGGGCTCGACGTCGAGCCGACACTGGTAAAGACAATCGGCAACGACGATGGGCGGCTGATCAAGGATAACAGAAGCTCCAGGGATCCGCTTACTTCGATTATTGATTCGATCGGTATTGAACTGGAAGCTGCTTCAGAGGCGCGCAGACGGGTGATCACGACCGAGGCGGCATTCATCACGGCGGCTAACCTGCGAAACGTGGCCCGCGAGGGAACGGGACGGGCGGCCCGCCAACTGCAGCGCTCTGTGTTCGGCAAGACGGGAACGCTGTCTTTCGACGTCTGGTTTGCCGGATGGACGCATGAACTCACCACCGTGGCCTGGATGGGTCAGGACAACCAGAACCGCTTTCTTGGAAGAAACCGGTTCGAAAGCGGTGTCGTTGCAGCACGCTCGGCCCTTCTGCTGTGGCTCGATTTCATGGAGCACGCAGCCGGCGGACGTCAACCGGTAGAAGATCTGGATCCGCCGCCGCCCGGAATCGTGTTTGCCGAGATTGACCCGCAGACCGGATTGTTAAGCAGGGATGAAGGGATCATCATGCCGCACATCGCGGGAACGGAACCACAGGAACTATCCCCACTTCCAATCGAAACAGTCCCGTGGGTCCAGGCGGCTTACTTCTGACATCAACCTGTTCGGGTCAACGTCAACCGGCCAGTTCTTCCTCGGCCACCTTGCGGACGACGACAGGATCGACAGAATCCCTGTGTGACTTCATGACCAGGCCGGTAAGCCGTCCAACGGAATTGGCACCCACAAGGCCGGCCTCGGCAATAATCTGGCGAACAAGCTGCCTGGTGGCGACCTCATCCAGTCTTTCCGGGAGCCAGCCCTTCAACAGCTCGATCTCGAACCGATATGACTGAAGTATTGGATTATCGCCGTGCCCGGCCTTTTCGACTTCCTCGATCGTCTTTGCCAGCTTCTTGGAATATGAGGACATCACGCCAAGCACCAGCTCATCCGTAACGCCGCCGGTGAATCCGGGGGCCGTCCGCTTTTCGGCCACCAGGCTCTTGATCATCCTGAGGCATGCCAGCTCCGACTGGTTCCTTGCCCTCATCGCATCCTTTATCGCATCGTCAAGCTTCTGTTCAAGGCTCATGGCAAAGCCTCCATACTGAGTCGGCGGCATTATACACCCGATGTCGTCGGCGACACGCATTCACGATTGAAAAACAGGGTGCTCTATGTTACTTTCCCCCACGTTTTTCTGTACGCGTGTACGGACCGCGCTTTCGGTGCAATCCCGGGAGCGATGTTGGAGGTACCAATGAAGCTGATGAGCGGCAAAGTCACCCCGCTGGCGTCCGAGCTTGTGGACGAACTGGTCAAGTCGGAAAACATTGAAGTCCTGCCCGAGGAAATGCCCGAAGTCCAGCTTGATCTCGAGTCCGTTCTGAAGGAATACATCAGGACCGACCGCGAAATCACCGAAAAGGCGCGGGACATGATCAGCCGCCAGAAGCGTGACTACGGCGACCTGCCGAAAGTGAAGGCGCAGGTGGCGCGCGAAAGGGATTTCGGCGTCGGCGAGAACCTTATCGAATACATCACGGCGCAGCTTATCGAGGCACTGATCCACAGCCGGCATGTCGAGGAAGTTTTCGGCATGGACAATGACCTTACGCTGGTGATGACGCCGATTCTCAAGAAGCATCTGGCCGCCGACGAGGAGCTTGACCAGGAAGTTCGCAAACGAATCAAGAACCTGCAGGAAGGCACGATGACCTGGGACGCCCAATACCAGAAGCTGAAGGATGAACTCAAGCGCGTCCGCAAGCTCGACGACTGACCATATCCCGCCACTTTTCGATTGCCCCGCACAACGAATCGAATCATTATCATCCAGGTGCTCTGTCAGGGTTCGACATGAGGATTGAAGGAAGCAGGATCGCCGTTACCGGCGCGACCGGATTCATCGGCCGGCATATCGTTGAATCGCTGCTGGCAGCGGGGGCCGACGTTGTCGCCGTCGTCAGGAACCCGGACAAGGTTCCCGAATTCAGGCGGATGGGCATTGAATTCAGGATCGCGGATCTCGGGGACAGGATTGCCCTGACCCGTGGGTTTCGCGGCGTCGATGCCGTCATATCAAACGCGGCACTGTTCCGCATGAGCAACAGCGACTGGGACGGACACCGGCAGGCAAACGTTGTTGGAACCGCGAACGTGATCAGGGCGGTCGCGGACGCAGGTGTCACCAGGGTTGTTCATGTCTCGTCGGTAGCCGTTTACAAATCCGGGGGCAGCACGCCGATTGGCGAGGACTGGCCGATGCTTGAAGAAAGCGACCTGGGCATGTTCAACGCATACTCCGTTTCAAAGGCAGTTTCAGAGCGTGAGGCCTGGAAGCTTGCATCAAAATTGGGACTTGCCTTGTCCTGCTGCAGGCCAAGTTCGGTGTTCGGCCCGTTCGACCCGAACATCACCCCGACCATAGCCCGCGTGCTTTCCCTTCCCGTTGCACCGATACCCCACCTTCTTCGTGCCGGTCTTGTTTATGCGGGCGACGTGGCGGACGGCACTTTGAGGATCCTTCGGAACGATTCGACAGTCGGCAAGTCTTACAACCTGACCGGGCCACACTCTACATCGGGCGAATTCTTTCATGCCTGGAAGGATGCCGGCGGGCCGTGGCCAGGCCTGGCAATCCCGGTTCCAGTCCCCTTGACCAGGATATGGAACAACCAGAGGGCCGAAAGGGAACTTGGCTGGAAGAACCGTTCGTGGCAGGAATCACTGTGTCAGACATTCGAAAGGCAGCCCTTCGGGCGCCGCAAAAAGGCGGAAGGATGATGGACAAGACGCGATTCAGGAAGCGAAGGGAAACGTTTTTTGACATGATGGAAGACGGGGTGGCCCTGATACCGTCCGGCAGCCCCGCCCTGCGCAACGGCGATGTCGAATATCCGTTCAGGGCGTCAAGCGACTTCTTCCTGCTGACCGGAATGACCGAACCCGAGTCATGGGCGGTTCTTACGAAACAGGGCCAGAAGAGATCATTTCAACTGTACGTAAGGCCTTTCGATCCCGAGCAGGAAATCTGGACCGGCCGACGGGCCGGCCTGAAGGGCGCCAGGAAGACTTTCGGCGCGGATGTTTCCCACGATGTCGCCGAATTTTTCAACCACTTGCCGGAAATGCTTCAGAACCAGCCGCGCCTTTACTATTCGTTCGGTATCGATGACAGGAATGATGCCAGAATCCTTGCCGTCACCAACAGCCTTAAACAGGAAGCCAGGCGCGGAATCCTGGGACCATGGGAAATACACGACACACGCAGGATTACCTGGCGGATGCGCCTGACCAAGGATCGATTGGACATCCTGGACCAGAAAAAGGTTGCCTGCATCACGGCCCAGGCATTCAAGGCGGCGATGAGGGCGGTAAGGCCCGGCTTGCGCGAATATGAACTGGCCTCGGTGGTCGAATTCGAATTCGCCAGACGCGGTGGTAAACGACTTGCCTTCGATACCATCTGCGCGGCCGGAGCAAATGCCGCTACCCTTCATTACACATCAAACGACGCCGTCATCGGCCCAGACGATCTTGTTCTTGTTGACGCCGGGGCCGAGCATGACATGGTCACGGCAGACATCACGCGCACATTCCCGGCGTCCGGCCATTTCACAAAGCCGCAAGCGACGGCATACCAGTGGGTTCTGAAGGCGCAGAAGGCGGCAATCGCGAAAATCCGTCCGGGTGTGACCTATGCGGAGATCCACCGGGCCGGACTCGAAGTTCTTTGTGCCGGACTGGTCGCCATGAAGGTTCTTGACGCTCCGATTGAACAGATTATCGAAAGCCAGGCTTACCGTCCGTGGTTCATGCACCGCATCGGCCACTGGCTCGGCCTGGACTGCCACGATGTCGGCCCGTACTTCATCGATGGCGCATCAATCAGGCTGGAACCCGGCATGGTCATCACCGTGGAACCTGGCCTGTACTTCCGAAATCAACCGGAAGTCCCCGAAGAATATCGTGGAATCGGAATTCGAATCGAGGACGATGTTCTTGTAACCACGAACGGCTCAAAGATTCTAACATCGGACGTCCCAAAGGAAATTAAAGATATAGAAGCATTCATGAGCGAATCCGCAAGCTGGTGGGACGGGATCGAACCTGTATCGACCGAATAAATCCCGTTGACAGACGCATCGCTTGCATCTAAAATTTTTGCGCTTTCGTGACTGGCGAAGTAGCTCAGTTGGTCAGAGCAGGCGGCTCATATCCGCCGTGTCGGGGGTTCAAATCCCTCCTTCGCCACCAGTAATCCAGTTATCACCGTATTTTCAGAACCTTTTTCGCAACTTTTTGCATACGCTTCAGCAGTCGAATCCAGCAACCAACGAGCAAGTCAAAAAAAATTCCCCACACCTCACCAGGATCAAGTTTTTTCCTTTTATTTGTCCATGAAAGGTTGTAAAAGTTATCGGTTTCATACTGGGGTGCATGCACGCACTCCATTGATCTCAGGTTGGAGGTTACATAATGAAGGCCCGCTGGCTCCTTGCAGGAATGCTCATGGCCGTGCTTTTGTCCTTCGGTTGCGCCACCGAAGTCGGGACGATCGACAGGACACAGGCCGACAAACTCGAAAAGAAGCTCTTCGCCGGTGTCTGGTTCATGACCCAGGAGGTCATCGACATCGGATACAACGGTGCCTTCAGCTTCGTAGGCGAAATGAACTTCGGCGCCACGTCGAAGGTCGTTTTCGACATCCAGAAGGACATGCTGGTAGTGTATCCGGTCACCGAATACATCCAGGATTCCGAGAAGGAATTCCACCGGCAGAAGATCTACCGATACTGGGATGACGCCTGCATGACCAGTGATTCCGAGCAGTACGGGTGCGTCGATGGGATCGACAATCTGAACGACCCGGAAAAGGTGTGCTGCTTTGTCGATATGTACGTCGGCCAGCCGATCGCGGCCTTCGACATCACCAGCCACTTCGAAGTCCAGCGTCAGTACAATTCCGGAACCGGGTACCAGAGCCCGATCCTGGAAGAAAACTCGTACGACAAGCAGTGGTGGCAGCGCAAGTGGTTCCGGGTCAACTGGACGCGCAACAACATCAACGACTTCACGTTCATGGCCCGAATGATCAACCAGAGCCCGGTTGATTACTACGTCCAGGAATTCGAGGACGGCAACCCGGACGCGCCGACTTTCAACGAAGATTACATCGACATCGTCACGAAGGTGTTCGGCGAGCCCGCCAGCACCGGAAGCTGCGATATTTACGGTGTTTCATACGGCGATTGCGCCTCGGCCGTCGTCAAGTTCCGGACCGCCTTCCGGAAGGCCGACGTCGCCCAGAATTACGAACCGCAGCGTTACGACAACGAAGACGAGCAGAAGCTTTACGGTTTCTTCCTGACTTCGCGCAACTCGTGGGATGAAGACTACGGCATCACCGAGGCCGGCAAGGTTACATACGCCAACCGATGGAACCTGTGGCAGAACTCGTTTGAGGATGTCGAAGTCGAAATCGAACTCCAGGCGGAAGACGGAACCACCTACAAGGCCCCGAAGCCCTGCTTCAAGGATCTTGAGGACACCGGCTGCGATACCGTCCTGAAGGATGGCGTGAAGGAATTCTGCCGCGCCGACGACTGGTTCCAGCATGGAAACTGTGTCGTCCGGAAGACGGTTCCCTACACCCAGCGCGGTCTGAAGCCGATTGTGTACTCGGTCTCGACCAGCCTGCCGGAAGACTTCTGGCCGGCCACCAGGAAGATGGCTGAAGAATGGTCAGACGCATTCAAGGACACCGTCGCGTGGCTGTACCTGTGGGAAGAAAAGGGTATCATCCACGGCTCGGAACGCGTCCGCGCCTGCACCACCAATGCCGACTGCGCGACCCATGCGGTCGTTGACCTGATGTTCGACCTGGATCAGGTCGATCAGCCCTCGATGCTCCCGACCAACGCGGGCACCGGCAAGCCGATTTACTCGTCGGTCGCGGTAACCGCGGTCATCACCCCGATGGGAAAGGCATTCACGATGCCGGACTGGGGCTTCCCGGCCGGCACCGCCCTGACCGGCAACTGCGCGGTTCGGTTCGTCAACGTATCGGATGGCGATGCAACGCTTGAGCTCAACGGAACCGCCCTGTTCCAGGACGTCGCCCCGATGACCGAAAGCAGCTTCAACCCGGCGGCCCCTGCACATCAGACGGTTACAGCCGGGAACATCACGCTTGCCGTGGGCGACAAGGAAGTATCTCTGGCCTGCGCGAGCAACCGGCTGGTCACGGTCGTTTTCAACGGCACCGACCTGGCGGTCTCGGACGTCAGCAAGTACATGGCAAAGGGTCTGCGCGTAATCAACGCTTCTTCCATGTCCCTCGACATCTCGGTCAACGGCTCGATCCGCGCCTATGCGGTCGAACCCGGCCAGAACTCGGGATACACTTCAATCGGCGGCGGCATCTCCCTGAAGGACAACCCGGAAGACCAGCTCCTGGCGGCCGGTTTCTGGCCCCAGCGCCTGGTGGCGACCGAGGCCGGCTCGCGCGGCGACGTCTCCTGCCTGAAGTATGAAGGCCGCAGCGTCTGCGCCGGTTACAACTCACCGATTAACGCCGACGACTTCGCCCGCGTCGCCGAAATCAAGGCGAAGCTGCCCGAAATTTTCGTCCTGTGCCACAACAGCTACATGCCCGCCGATGGCGAGGGCAACCTGAACGACGACGAATACAAATCGAACCTGTACGCGCCCTGGTTCGAGGTTAACAACGCATCGGACGAAGATCTTGCGAAGCTTCCGGAAAAGAACCCCTGCGTTGATTTCCTCTTCAACGCGGAAAAGATGACGGAAGACCAGAAGATGGAGCAGGCACTCGCGGTCAAGAAGGCCGGCGACAGCCGCTACAGCATGGTCTATTGGGTTTCCGAGACGCAGTTCTCCTCCCCGCTTGGATACGGCCCCTCGGCGGCGGATCCGGACACCGGAGAAATCTTCTGGGGCGTCGCCAACATTTACGGCGCCTTCATTTACTACTACCAGAACCTTTACCGCGACCTGTTCGATCTTCTGCGCGGCAGGTTGAACACCGAGGACTACGTCACCGGTGAAAACATCCGCCAGATGGTTCTTAACAAGGATAAGTGGGAAGAAGACACCGAGGGTGGCACCATCAACCGCAAGGCCACGATGGTCAGTCTGGCCGACGGCGCCCGCGATATCCGCGCCCAGGTCGATGCGACCGATCTGTCCCGCCAGCTTTCGGCGGATCTTAACTGGAAGGCCCCGCGCGGACCGTCGTTCCAGGAGATGATTTCGACGATTCGGACCCTGCAGAGGGACAAGAACGTCATGGCGACGCTGCCGACCCAGCCGGTCAGCTTCGGTTCCAACCGCCTGTCCCTGCTGAAGGGCACCCGTTTCGAGGAGATGCTGAATTCCGGTGAAGTCGCTTACGCGGCGCAGGCGGCCGGAAAGGGCAGCCCGCTTGAATGGATGAACCTGGAAACAATCAACAAGGCGGAAATCGAGCGCCACCGCATCCTCGGCAAGAACAACTACTGCTTCTATGAATTCGAGGACGAAGGCCTGATTGGTATCGTTAAGGCCTGGGCCTGCATGCCTGGCGACACACGCCCGATCTGCGACGCGTCGAACTTCGACGACCTCGCTCGCGACAACATGGACGCCAATCACGCGACGTGCTGCATCGACGATTCCGAGACCCTCGGCAAGCTGGTCGGTTACCGCATGTACGAAGGCACTGTCATCCACGAAGTTGGTCATACCATCGGCCTGCGTCACAACTTCAGCGCATCGACCGACGTGTTCAACTACTTCGACGGATACTACGACATCCGCGAGAGGGAGGCTGTTCCGTGCGTGGTCAGCGACGAATGCGACCAGGTTTCGGGCAACTACTGCAAGGACGGCTTCTGCCGCCAGAACCTTGTTGACACGTGCTCTATTGACTCCGACTGCGGCGTCATCGACGGAACCGGGGCCGTGACCTATCTCGACAACTTCAAGTGCATCGACAACGCGTGCCATGACGTGACGCGCTGCGGCCTGCACAACGAATGCCCGACAGGCTCCTTCTGCGAAGGCGACACGAAGCTTTGCAAGGACAGGTCGTCCGGCGCCCTGCTGGCGGCCCCCGTCGCCGGTGGCGAGCAGCTTGTCAAGCAGTTCATCCCCCGCGCGGCGATGACCGAGCGCGAGGCTGATCTGAGCCGGACGCTCTATCAGTACACGTCCATCATGGATTACGGCCAGAGGTTCAACAGCGACCTCCTGGGCATCGGCAAGTACGACCGCGCTGCCATCAGGTTCGGTTACGGACGCCTTACCGACGTCTATACCAACCTGTCGAGGCTGCACAAGGCCGCGCACAACCAGACCCAGCTCTACTCCGATCCCGACGACACGACCAACGCGTACAACCTGGACTCGATGTACTGGAACTCGGGTATCTACTTCAGCCAGTTCTATTACCTGAACAACCAGATCGGCATCGAGAACAACAGAAACGACGGCCAGTACTACATGAACCGGTTCCCGGCGCCGTACGACCTGGTCCGCAACGAACACACGCTGACCTTCAACTACTACCGCCAGGAGCACGACTGGTCGTACGTGACCGTACCTTACAACTACCTCGCCGACGAATGGCGTGGAAACGTCGGCTGCTACACCTGGGATACCGGCGTCGATATCCTCGAGATCATCCACAGCATGAACATCCAGTTGTCGCAGTACTACCTGATGGACGCGTTCAAACGCGAACGTTACGGCTTCGGGCTTGGCGGCAACCCGATGGGCTACATGGCCAGGGTTCAGGAGCGCTACATGGATCCGATGAGGGGCGCCGCGATGTACTACGCCCTTTACGCCCACCTGCTGAAGAACTACTCGTGGCGCGCGATCTGGGCTAACGCCAGGCTGATGGGCTGGGCGCTGCGCCGCGCCTCCGAGTATGGGTTCGAAATCCTTGCCAACACGATGGCTTCGCCGGCCCCCGGTTCATACAAGCTGAACATCGACACCAACATGTACGAGAACATCAGCTTCGACGTGAACGCCCAGGGCAGCGAACTGAACATACCGCTCGGCGACGGGAAGTACCCCTACACCACCTTCTGGGATGGGGCAGGTTACTACTACTTCGACCACGCCCAGTTCTACGGTTCGTTCTGGGAAAAGATGGCCGCGCTGATGACGCTGACCGACTCGACCGTGTATTTCACGTCGAACTACGTTGGCGAGCAGCTTGATATCGGCGTCGGTACCAGCCTTGGGTTCAACACGATGTACCCGGCCCTGCTGGTCGAGCTGCTGGGCGGCCTGACTGCCGAGGAACCGAAGTACTTCGCGTTCCGCGGCGGCGACGGCAAGGCAACGCCGCACGAATACTTCGACGTCCGTAATATGGACGCCTACACGGTCCAGCCCTCGCCTTACTTCACCCCGCTTCCGACATCGGACGCGAAGGTGGTCGAACCGTCAATCTCCAACCTGACGATGAAGGTTAACGCGATGCTTTATGGAATGACATACCTGCCGGCATCATTCGATCCTTCGTTCGTCGATTCATTCCTGGTATGCCTTGACGGCACCCCGGAATGCAACGAAATCGGCCCGGAATCCGGAATCGTCGCCCAGACGTTCGAGGATCCTGCCAGCGGCAAGGTCTATAAGGCCTGGGGCCCGACCTACAGGAATGACTGGTTCGCCCCGAACTTGTCGGTGATTGCCAGGGCGAATACTCTGGCGGCGGAACTCGCCACGGCGTCCGAGGACGATAAGCCGGCAATCCAGGAACAAATCAGGAAGCTGGTCGAGGTTCTTGACCAGATGCGCGGCATTTACCAGACGTTCAGCGCAATCAAAATCTGATGGGGGATGACGGAATGAAAAATACTGCTTCAATGAAAGTCATCAACCTCGTCGGAGGAGGAACCGTGATGAAGAACTTCGCAAGGACGGCGATGATTACGGCGCTGGCCGCCATTATGTTTGCCGGTTGTGCCCAGGACGTGGGAACGATTGACCGCGTCAAGGACAACTACGTCAAGAAATTCGACCTGCTTTACAACCCCGACGGCACGAGGAAGGAATGGTTCTTCCGCCTGACGGTCACGGAAACGCCGTACGCTTCGGCGTATTCCTTCAACGGCGCCCAGCACCCGATCGAACGCGGCGTTTTCGAAATCCAGGAAGACTACCTGTACTTCTACAGGACCTATACCTTCGTGGAAAACGAATACGACGACAATCCTCGCGTCGATACCCACACCAAGCTGACCAACCTGGACGGCACGGATTACCTGCTTAACGGCAAGCCGGTGTGGCGGGACAAGAATTCCCCCGTGATCGCTTACCCGGTGGCCAGCCACTTCGACATCATCTGGGATTACAACCCGGTGACCGGCGAACCTGGCGACGTCCTTTCGGAAAACTCCTCGGACAGGATGTGGTACGAACGCGATTTCGCACGTATCGACTGGGGCTCGAACATGCTGCCGACATACGTGCAGAAGTTCCAGAGCGACTTCGACTACCAGACGATACTGGTCGATTCGTCCAGCATCGAGGAAATGGACATCAATCCATCGACCGGATACATGAGCTTCGTGAACTCGGTTATCGCAGGCGTCCAGACCGACTACATCGACGGTTTCGGCGAAATCCCGATCTGCTGGTACTACCCCTGGTATGCCGGCGGACTTTACGAATGCGTGTCGGAAGAAATCACGATGCGCGGATCCTTCATGGCTGTTGATACCACCCGCGAGCAGGAATACCACCCGATCCAATATACCGACTACGATCAGGCAAGATTCGGATTCTTCCGCGCCGAAAGACTGCGCTGGGATCACGATTACGGCCTGACGTACCATCTGTTCCAGAGATACGCGACGCGCTGGGACATCTGGAAGAAGGATGCCGATGGCAACATCATCGGCGTGCGCCCGGTCGTGTATCACGTCAGCCCCGGTTATCCGAACAACATGGTCTCGGAAGCCAGGGCAATCGCGGTTGAATGGTCCAAGGCCTTTGACGCGACCGTGAAGGGCGTTACCGGTAAGAACGTCAACGAACTTCCGGCCTGGACGCAGCACGGCCCGCAGATGCTGGACGCGGACGGGAACGAAGTGTTCGTCGATCACATGTTCATCATCTGTGAAAACAACCAGGCCGATCTGGATCTTCGCGATCGCAGCGAAGGCACGCTTGAGACGAACGAGGCAATCTGCGGTTCGCTCGCCGAGGAAAAGGTCAATGGCGATCTTCGGTACAGTTTCCTGTACTCGGTCAACGAACCTGGCCAGGGCACGCCGTACGGTTACGGTCCGCCGGCCTGGGATCCGATCAGCGGACGTATCGTTTCCGGCAACGCCTACGTTTATAACGCGGCCTTCCGCGAGGGTGCCGTCCGCGCACTGGATCAGATCGAACTCCTGGCGGGCGTCAAGAGCT
>Ga0116148_1003988_pt1 | contig 13186 bp, 10 predicted proteins | sample AD_UKC055_MetaG_FD_89786 | JGI IMG/M metagenome (GOLD analysis project Ga0116148, IMG submission 89786) | Active sludge microbial communities of municipal wastewater-treating anaerobic digesters from USA - AD_UKC055_MetaG | ecosystem: Engineered > Bioreactor > Anaerobic > Digestate | place: USA... | reverse complement strand
GCCGCGCGACATACGCAATTCGCGTAACAGGCGGCCCACGCCGAACAACACGCCGCGTGGGTCGTGGCCCGCTACCAATACTACAGTCGGAGTACGGCCGGGAATGACGCGAAGCACATATCCTTCGGGGCTCTCTGGCGTGCTGGCTGAGATATCGTCCGCCACAGGCGCCGCGCATGCGCTAAGCGACGCTGGCGTTCCTACCGCGATGACCGGTTCAGCGCCGGCGGGCCACTCGTGAACCACCTTCCAGCGGAGCGTGGTCCTTTTCTCGACCTCGTCGAGCAGCATTTCGACCGCCTTCTGTTCGGGACGGCTCGCATCGGCCGGCGTTACCACGACCGCCGAATCCAGTTGAAGCGGGGCGTCGTTGTCTACGGGAGCCGCAACGGCGTCAGCGCCGGCTGCCAGGCAACCCAAGAGTATGGTTAGAAGGAAAGCGGCGCAAACGAACTGCAACCCGCCGATCACGTAGCGCACGGACATCATTTCATGCCTCCTTTTCGCAGACTCCTTCAAGGAAGTGCTCGCGCGTTCTGCATTTCTTACAATAACAGAGTATACCCTTGCTCCGCAGCTTCAAACTTGGCGCGCGCTGCGGGCCAAGACCGGCTTTCAAAATGCAGGCCGCATGATATCATGGCTTCTTCTTCGAGTAACGCGCGTTGAAACAAGCCCGCGGTGAGGCTGGACGCGCGCCTGCCCCCTTGCAGCAGGGATGGAAGTGAGGTCAATAGCCATGTTGACGATCAGTTCCGGGTCCAGCGCTCGATGCAGCCCCATGGTTCTTTGTTTGGCGCTCGCCGCTTTGGGACACGCCGCCTGTTTCGGTCAGGAGACGTCCATGCCTTGGACGGTCAACGAGCCCGTCGTCAGCATCCGGAAAGAACTCTATGAAAAGCATCCGAGTCCTGAATGCGCCCCGTGCGTGTGCGAGTGTTATGTCGGGCCCGGTCTCGAGCGGTGGCAGATTCACGCGTTCGAGTCCGTCAGCGATGTCTGGGATGAAGTGAACGAGCGTTTTTCCGAAGACAACGGGCGTACGTGGTCGGAGTATCGCCCTGTCCCCAACGCGAACAGAACCCTGAAGGGGATTCTGGTTCAGGAGGGCGGCGGCGCGCGGTTTTATGATGTGTCGGCAGGCGTTCTGCTGGAGGCCTGGGTCCGCGTCATTCGGCAGGGCGCCGCCTACAACAGTCACAGCTATTTCCACATTTCCCGCGACCAGGGCAGAAGCTGGACTGCCCTGAAGCAGCTTCGCTATGAAGACGGCGAGGACTTCGATGCCGGCGACCCTTTGAAACAAGGCTATATCACAAAGAACCAGGGCACTCCCACAGGCATTATTCGTCATAGCAACCGCGCCATTCTCGTGTGCGTCGGACATGCTAACGCCCCCGATGATCCTGATAACGAGGCGAGACCGGAGAAATACGGCGCGATGTGTTTCATCGGTCGGTGGAATTCCAACACGAACGACTATGATTGGATTGCCGGGAACCGAATCAGCGGGTCACCGAGAATTACCTCGCGAGGCATGGCGGAACCGGCAATCGCCGAGTTGAAGGATGGAGGGGTGCTCATGCTCCTCCGGGGTTCCGACACGCCCGAAACGCCAGGACGGCGATGGTACGCCGTGTCCTCGGACGGCGGCATGACTTTTGGCGACATCCGAGAACTCATGTACGACGATGGCTCGTCTTTCTATACGCCGTCTACAATGTGCGGCCTGATTCGGCACAGCGCCACGGGCAAGCTGTTCTACGTCGGGAACATCTCGCCAGTACCTCCGAAGGGCAACTGGCCTCGATACCCGCTAATCATCGCGGAGGTTGAAGAAAAGATACCGGCTCTTCAACGCGACACCGTAACGGTGATCGACGACCGTCAACCCGGACAATCCGACCAGATTCAGTTCTCGAACTTCTCTCTTCTGGAGAACCGCGAAACACATGAATTGGAGTTGCTGATCACGCTTTACGGTGAGCGCCCCGGCGAACACTGGGCCACTGCCGACTGCTACAAGTACTGGTTGAGCGTGCTGCCGGACCAATGACAATCGTTGTGAACACCATGGCGCGGCGTGTCTGCAGGCAGCCGCGGGCGAGACGGTACGGGTCATCGCTCAGAGCCCGGCTGATGCGTGGCAAACCTTGAAATTGGGGCGTTTCACGCGCATTTCCTTGTTGTGGAGCGCGTGTGGTATATTTGTGCAATCCTTCAGAAAGCGCCCATGGCCTCGGCGTTCAGCTATTGCGAGGCGGTGTCAGGGTGTCTTTTTGATGGCTCAAACCTGCGGAAGCACGGGGCGCGCCGGACGCCGCGCGGGCTGCTCGCGCGGCAGCAGCGCCCGGTGCGCCGGTAAACGTAGACTAGAACAGGGGAAGGTAGACATGTCGAACGCTTTTAGACTCGTCGAACCGAAATTCGTGCCGCCGTTGGATCCGGGGTTCCGTCCCGCCGTCCTGGCCAATCATGCGTTTGTAAAGGAAGTACATGATTCGGGCGCGGGCGTTCCGCTGGTATTAGGACTGGAGCGGTCCGATGGCTCAGTTTCGCGTTATGAAACGGTTGCGTTCCCTGAGGGTCACAAGCGGGCGGATGCGAACCTGATGTATGCCGAGCGTCTGGTCAAATTCTTGTTGTGGCAGCGCGGGGGTTGGAAGGTGTACGTGGGCGGCCCGAAGAGCGTGGGCGCGCACATCGCCAAATGCTATTCGCCCGATGGTATCCGCGCATTCGATTACCACTTCATGGGCGAGGATGTGTACGAGACGACGTTCACGGTCGAAATCTGCAGGGCGGAAGACGTGCCCCCTGAGAAGGAGAGCACACAGCCGCTCGGGCGTCACCTCGACGGTTGCCGCATCGGGTTCGATCTGGGGGCATCGGATCGCAAAGTGTCAGCCGTGGTCAACGGCGAGGCGGTGTTCAGCGAGGAAGTCGTCTGGGAGCCGCGCAAGAATACCGATCCCACGTACCACTACGAGGAGGTCATGAAAGCCATCAAGACCGCCGCATCCAAGATGGAGCGCGTGGACGCGATCGGGGGCAGTTCCGCCGGCGTGTACATCAACGATCGCCCCATGATCGCATCGTTGTTTCGCGGCGTGCCCAAGGATAAGTTCGGGCAGGTGCGCAATATGTTCTTGCGCATCCGCGAGGAGATGGGGGTGCCCTTGAACGTCGTCAACGATGGCGAAGTCACGGCGCTGGCGGGCTCCATGTCGCTGGAAGACAACGGCGTGCTCGGTATTGCCCTTGGCTCGAGCGAGGCGGGCGGATACGTCACGATGGACGGCAACATCACCGGCTGGCTTAACGAGCTTGCGTTCTGCCCCGTGGACTACAGTGAGGGAGCGCCCGCGGACGAGTGGTCGGGCGACCGGGGCGTAGGCGCGCTGTATTTCTCGCAGCAATGCGTGTTCCGTCTTGCGCCGAAGGCCGGGATCGAGCTGCCGGCTGGCGTCACGGATGCGGAGAAGCTGAAAGCGGTGCAAGAAGAGCTGGAAGAAGGCCACGAGGGCGCCGTCAACATCTGGCGCAGCATGGGCTGCTACATGGGGTACGCCATTGCCCATTACGCCGATTTCTACGAGCTGAAACACGTGCTGATCCTGGGACGGTGCACATCGGGGAGAGGCGGCGATCTCATTCTGGAAGGCGCCAAAGAGGTGTTGAAAGCCGAGTTTCCGCATATCGCCTCGTCGGTGAACATTCAGTTGCCCGATGAAAAGAGCCGTCGCGTGGGCCAGTCCATCGCGGCCGCGAGCCTGCCTGCCATCCGGTAGGCGGTTTGGCCGGGCCCGGTTTGCAGCAGGAGATTAGGGTTCCCGCCGCCGTTTTCGGGAGCGGGGATGAATGCAATTTCGTTTGGAGATATCGCGAGAGTGGCGATTTCGGGAGGAGAACATGAAATTCACACTGGAGACCGCGGAACTTTTTGTGCCGGACGGCCTGCCTGCGAAGGAGGCTTTGGCGCGCACCACTCATATGGCCGTAGGCGCGCACCAGGATGACCTTGAGATCATGTCCTTCGAGGGCATCATGGCCTGCTTCCAGCAGACCGACAAATGGTATACGGGCGTGGTCGTCACCAATGGAAGCGGCTCGCCCCGCGATGACGTCTACAAGGACTACACGGACGATGAAATGCGGCTGGTGCGCTTCAAGGAGCAGAAGAAGGCCGCCGTGGTGGGCGAATACGCCGCGCAGGTCCTGCTCGATTACCCCAGCTCCGCCATCAAGGACGGCGCCAACACGAATCCCGTGGCCGATTTGAAACTGATTCTGGAAACGGCGAAGCCCGAGGTCGTCTACACCCACAACCTGGCCGACAAGCATGACACCCACGTCGGCGTCACGCTGAAGGTCATCGAGGCCATCCGCGCGTTACCGAAGGCCGACCGTCCCAAGCGGCTCCTCGGCTGCGAGGTGTGGCGCGACCTCGACTGGCTGTGCGACGCGGATAAGGTGGCCATGGACGCGTCGGCTCACGAAAGCCTTCAGGCGGCCTTGCTCGGCGTATTCGACTCCCAGATTTGCGGCGGGAAGCGCTACGACCTGGCCACCATGGGCCGCCGCAAAGCACATGCAACGTATTTTGCGTCCCACGGCGTGGATGTGACCACCGGCATGAATTTCGCCATGGACCTGACTCCCCTCGTAGCGGACCCCGGCAAGGACCCGGCCGTCTACGTGCAGGAGTACATCCAGCACTTCGCGGACGAGGTCGGGGCGCGTCTGGCAAAACTTTCGTAACGGATTTCGTCAGGGGCAGCCGCGCACGTATGAGGCTGCCCCGCTTTTGACCCAACCCCAGCCGCTGGGAGGCGCGATACCGGTGAAACCGATGCAAGAAAGGCGCCGCCGCAACGCGCTCGTAAGAGCTGCGCTTTGCGTGTCTGCCGCCGGCCTCTTGGCTCTTTGCGAAGGCTGCGGAGGCAAGGTTGAGGTCCCGGCGGGGGATAGCGCCGTAGCTGGCACGCAGGCCTTTCCGCCGCTCGACACGCCTGCTCCCAGTGAACGTATCATCACCTTTGCGCCTCACATCACCGAAACCGTGTTCGCCCTCGGGAAAGGCAGCCAGGTCATAGCAGTGTCGGATTTTTGCGATTTCCCTCCCGAAACCGAACGTCTTGAACGCGTGGGCGGATGGCAGAACCCCAACCTCGAGAAAGTCACTGCCCTGAAGCCCGATCTGGTCATTGTGCAAGGCGAACATGAACGGGTGACCGAACTGGCCGAGATACGGGGTTTTGAACTGCTCCGGGTCAACATGGACAGCCTCGACACCATCCGGGAAGGCATGCGGCTCATCGGCGCGCGCCTGGGATGTCCGAAAGAGGCGGAAGACCTGGTGCAGGCGTTCGACGCTGACCTCGAAGCGGCTCGGGATGCCGTGGCGTCGAGGCCCCGCACGAAAGTGCTCATCCTCACGGGCCGCCAGTTGCACGACATGGCCAATTTTCACACGGTTGGCGGCACGTCGTTCGTGTCGGAGCTTGTTGCCGCGGCGGGCGGCGACAATTTGTATGAGGATGCCGGACAGCCGTACATCGAAGCGTCAAAAGAGACGGTGGTCATGCGCGCCCCCGAGGCCGTCATCGAGTTCCATGCCGGCGAATCGCTCTCGGAAGACTTGAAAGCGCAGTACATCGCGGATTGGCAACAAATGCCCTCGCTGCCGGCCGTGCAGAATAACCGGCTCTTTCTTGTGACCGAATCCCATGCGTTGCGCCCGGGACCTCGCGCGCCGGAGATCGCGGCGAAGCTGGCCTCGTTGTTGTATCCTGACCTCGAAATGACGTTGAGGAATCATGGGCAGACGCCTTGAATCACAAGCCGTATCGTTTTCGTATGTGGCCGAGGCTCCTGTCCTCGCCAGTGTCGACGCGGTCGTAAGCGGCGGCGAGGTGGTGGGTGTCATCGGGCCCAACGGGTCAGGGAAGAGCACGTTTTTGCGCATCCTCTGCGGATTCCTGCATCCCGATAATGGGGAGGTGTTGCTTGACGGCCTGCCGCTGCGCGCCGTCAGCAACCGTGAGCGCGCCAAGATGCTGGCCTTCCTGCCGCAGACCGTCACCCCGGCGTTCGCCCTGACCGCCTTCGAGGTTGTGCTCCTGGGACGGTATCCGCGGCTCGGGCCTCTGGGAGCGCCGTCCGCACGCGACCGCGAAGTCGCGTTACGATGCATGCGCGAGACCGAAACCGAGGGACTGCGTCATCGCGATTTCGGCACGCTGTCCGGGGGCGAACGGCAGCGGGTCCTTCTCGCCAGCATCCTGGCGCAGGAACCCGATCTGCTGTTGCTGGACGAGCCTACCGCGGCCCTCGATATTCACCACCAGGCTGAGATCTTCACGCTCCTGCGCGAGTTGGCCGGCAACGGATATGGCGTGGCGGTCGTGACCCACGATCTGAACGTCGCGGGGCAATTCTGCGACCATCTCGTTCTCATGACCTTGCGGGCCCGTATCGCCGCACAGGGGACGCCGAAACAGGTGCTGACATCGGAACTGCTGTCCGAGGCGTACGAGTCGTCCATCATGGTGACCGAACACCCCATTACGGGCACGCCGCTGGTATGTCCTGAACCGGGGGCGGCCAGGGGAGCGGAGCCATGAAACGGCGTCATACGGGCATTGTCGCGCTCGCGCTGGTGGCGGCCTCGCTTGCGGCGGTCGTTGCCAGCATCGGCATCGGCAGCGAATCCATCAGCCTCGCCACCGCGTGGCGGGATTGGCGCGCGGGCCGCACGCTGGCCGAATCCCCCGAGCTGGCGATTGTGGTCGAGCACCGGCTTCCCCGGACTCTGGCGGCGCTGCTTGCCGGTGGCGGCCTCGCCCTGGCGGGCTGCGTGTTCCAGGCGCTTCTGCGTAACCCGCTCGCTACTCCCTACACCCTGGGAGTGGCCAGCGCGGGGGCATTCGGGGCGTACACGGCGAGCGTTTTGATGCGTTCGATCGGCCTGACCGTGGCGCTCTGGGGTTTCTCGCCCGTACAGGTGTTTGCGTTTGTTTTCGCGCTGCTTGACGTTTCCCTCATCTACCTCATGGCCGTGCGCAGGCATCATGTCTCGTCGTCGGTTCTGCTGTTGGCGGGTATCACTCTCGGGATGCTCTCTAACGCCGGCATGATGCTCGTGCGGTTCCTGTCGGACCCCGGCATGCTGGCCATGATGGAGCGCTGGCTGATGGGCGGGGTCGACGTCATCGGTTATGAGCCGGTGGCGACGTTGGCTGCCGGGGTGTTGCCCTGCAGCCTGATTCTTCTGTTGCAGGCCCCGAAATTCGACCAACTGGGGTTCGGCGCCGAGGTGGCCCAGGGGCGCGGCGTAAACGTCCGCCGTCTCCAGACCACCACATTTCTTCTTGGTTCGTTGCTGACCGCCGTGATTGTCTCGGAAGCCGGCCCCATAGGTTTTGTGGGACTCATCGTGCCCCATGCCGTGCGCAGCCTGACGGGGTCCCGTCACCGTCTGCTGATGCCGCTTTCGTTTGCCGCGGGAGGGGCTTTCCTGTGTCTGTGCGACATCTTCGCCCGCGTCGTTTTCCCCGGCGAAACCCCCATTGGTATTATCACGGCGTTTATCGGCGGGCCGTTTTTCCTGTACCTCCTGATTCGCCGGAACTTCGGCGACTGGGAAACCTGACCGGCAACCGCGGGCACAGCCTCCTTGCGAACCTGGAATCAAAAAGGGTAGGCTAACGCCTCGGAAAACCCTCGATGGAGTCGTGCCGATGAGCGAGTATGTCCTGGAGATGCAGAATATCGTCAAGCGCTTTCCGGGCGTTTTGGCGGTGGATCACGGCCAGCTGACCCTTCGCCCCGGCGAGGTGCATTGCCTCGTGGGCGAGAACGGCGCGGGAAAGTCCACTCTCATGAAGGTTCTGGCAGGCGCGATCCCGATGGACTCCGGGGAGATCCGCCTATCGGGAGAGCCGGTCGCCATTACCTCGCCGCACCAGGCCCAGCAGCTTGGCATCAGCATGATCTACCAGGAGTTCAATCTGAGTCCATTCCTCAGCGTGGCGGAGAATATCTTCCTGGGGCGCGAGCCTCGCCTGGGCAAAACGCCTTTCATCGATTGGTCGAAGATGTACCGAGACGCTCGCGAACTTCTCGGGCGGGTGCGCACCGATCTCGATGTGCGCAAGCCGGTCAATGAATGCAGCGTCGCTCAGCAGCAGATCGTCGAGATCGCCAAGGCATTGTCGTTCAGCTCGAAAGTCATTGTTATGGACGAGCCGTCAGCCACGCTTACCGATCACGAACTCAAGGCGCTGTTTGACCTGATTCGCGGGCTGAAGAAAGACGGCATCGGCATGATCTATATCTCGCACCGCCTCGAAGAGATCTTCGAGATAGGCGACCGGGTCACCGTTATGCGCGATGGACAGTACATCGGCACCCACGACGTTTCCGACATGCGCCGCGAAGACATCATCCACATGATGGTCGGCCGTGAACTCAAGGACGAGTTACCCAAGGAGCATTTTGAGCGCGGCGAAGAGGTCCTTCGTGTCGAGCATATGTCCATCGGCGGCTCTTTCCAGGACATCAGTTTCAGTCTGCACAAGGGGGAGCTCATGGGGTTGACGGGACTGGTTGGCGCGGGCCGCACCGAGGTTGCCCGGGCGATCTTCGGCGCCGACAAGATCGAAGCCGGCCAACTGTTTTTGAATGGCGTTCCCATTACCGTCACCTCGCCCCAGGATGCCATCCGCCAGGGGATCGGATTGCTCACCGAGGACCGCAAGAACCAGGGTCTTGTGCTGGGCATGACGGTGCGCGAAAACACGACCCTGGCCAATCTGAAGGACCTGGTCAAGTTTCTTTTTGTGGACCGCGGGCGTGAACGGCAGGTGACCCTCAAATACGTGGACGAACTGCGCATCAAGACCCCTACGATCGAGCAGACAGCCCAGAACCTCAGCGGCGGCAACCAGCAGAAACTCGTTTTGGCCAAGTGGCTCTTCACGGATTGCCGGGTGCTGATCTTCGACGAGCCCACGCGCGGTATCGACGTAGGGGCGAAGGTGGAGATCTATAAGCTGATGAACGAGCTGGTCCGCAACGGTGTTTGCATCCTGATGATCTCGAGCGAATTGCCCGAGGTATTGGGCATGTGCGACCGCATTCTCGTCATGCATGAGGGGCATCTGGCTGGGGAATTGCCGCGCGCCGAAGCCGATCAGGAACGCATCATGCGCCTCGCAACGGGCGAAACGCTGGCCAAGGTCTAGCGCAGCGCCGAGAGCCGCCCGGGCTAACGCAATCCGTCGCGAGCGGACGCGGTCCTGCCGAAAAAGCGCGCGTATTTCAGCAGCCAAAGGCGTACAGAGGAAACTCGAACATCTCAAAGAGAACAGGAGATCCGCTATGGCCACCTCGCTGTTGATTTGCCTGCCCCTGGCGCTGTGCGCCGCGGACGCCCGCGAGCCCAGGAGCGACGTGGGCAATTTCTTTCCCATGTTCGAGGACTACGCCGGACGCTCCGCGTTTCCCCTCTCGTATCTCGCCCAGGACTGGCCCGACGCGGACGCATGGCGGCGGCAGGGGCGCGACCGGATGCATGAGCTCCTCTCCTACGACCCCGTTCCTTCCGCGCCCAACGCCGAAATCCTCGAAACCGTGAAGAAAAACGGTTACACCTGCCATCTCGTTCGGTATAACATCGCGGCGGACCGGGCGACCGAGGCTTTTCTGCTCATTCCCGACGGACTCGACGCGCCCGCCCCCGCCGTGGTGGCTCTGCATTGTCACAGCGGCTTTTATTACTACGGCAAAGAGAAGATTACCGGGACCGAGAACCCGGTGCAGGCGCTTCAGGACCTCATCAACGGCACGTACGGGGGGCGGCCGTTTGCGGATGAACTCGTGCGGCACGGTTTTGTCGTCCTTGTGCCCGACGCGTTCTATTTTGGCGCGCAGCGCCTGGATGTCACCCAGATTCCGAGCCATTTTGCCGCACAGTTACGGGATAAGGAGCCGGGAACCAACGATTACGTGCAGCTCTTCAATCCCGTCGCCGCCCGTCACGAAGATTTGATGGCCAAGACCATGTTTGCCGCAGGCACCACCTGGCCCGGCATTCTCTTTCAGGGCGACCGCGCGAGTGTGGACTATCTCGTGACACGCCCCGAGGTGGATCCCGGGCGGATCGGGTGCCTCGGCCTTTCGATCGGGGGTTTCCGGAGCGCCCATCTTTTCGCTCTCGACCCGCGCATCAAGTGCGGCGTTGTCGCGGGCTGGATGACCACCTACGGCGGACTGCTGTACGACCACGTCCATTCGCACACATGGATGGTTTACGTGCCCCGGCAGCACAACTTCCTCGACCTCCCCGACGTGGTGACCCTCAACGCTCCCAACCCGCTCATGGTTATCAACTGTCTCAAGGATTCGCTGTTTACGCTCGAGGGCATGCAGGCGGCCGAAAAGAAGATCGCCGCCGTCTACGGGAAAATGGGCGCCGCGGACCGGTTCGTCTGCAACTATTACGACGAACCCCATTCGCTTAAAATACCGGCTCAAGACGACGCTATCGCATGGCTCGAAAAGTGGCTGAAGCAATAGTCAGAGGTACAAACACGATCCGCTCCGGATCGCGGACCCAAGTCTTGCCGTCACGTGAGTGGCACAGCTGAAAATCAATCCGCCCCACGTTCGTGTGCTCGATCCAGAACATCCACAGCATTCCGGTATAGATGCCTTCGCGGAGGTCGACGCTGATGCCGCAAAACCGCGTATTGGGACCATCGCGTTCATCAGGCGCAATCACCAACCCCGGCTCGCTCCAGTGGACAAAATCCGAAGATTCTGTCCGGGCGGCTTGGCATCCGACCCCGCCGAACCGGCCGTAGGCGGCGTATTTCTCAAGCTTAGGGTCGTACTAGACCGCTTGCCCTGATACACGATGAACGGACCGAAACCGTGGCAATCGAGGGATAGCCAAGCAGCACCACAACAATCAAGCCGCACGGAACTCCCCTCCACACAGCGGGATGTTGGCGTCTCCCCATCCCCGTACCCTCATCGGCATCGTCTGTCAATGCCACTGATACCGCCGGCTCCGTACGTCTTTGAGAGCCCCCAGAATTTCCGTTTGGGTAGCTACGGCCCCTGAATTGTCCCACACCGGTCTTATTGGCTATCATTTGAGTTCAGCGGGTGCGCTATGCCAAAGAGGAGAGGAGTCTCTCTGAAGGAAGTGGGGAAGCACCGTGAAGATTGATCGTCGTTTGACTCCGAAGAGTTTCGAAAAAGCATTGGAGCGCTTTTTCGAGCTGTCCGGAAAGAAGATCCATGCGTTGAACACGGCGTGGGACCCTGCGGCGGGTTCGCCGGTGTTCACGCGGCAAGGCAAGTACACGGCGCGGGGCTGGACGGAATGGACCCAGGGGTTTCAGTTCGGGTGCCAGATTCTGCAGTTCGACGCGACGGACGACTCGGCCTTCTTTACGATGGGCCGCGGGAACACCATCCGATATATGGCGCCGCACGTCAGCCACATCGGAGTGCATGACCACGGGTTCAACAACATATCCACGTACGGCAACCTGCGTCGCCTGGCGATAGAGGGCCGCACACTCGAGACGCCTGATTCGATGCACTTCTACGAAATGGCGTTGAAGGTCTCGGGGGCGGTCCAGGCGGCGCGCTGGACCCCTCTGTATTACGGTCCCGGCTACATTTACTCGTTCAACGGTCCTCATTCGCTGTTCAGCGATACAATTCGCTCCGTTCGTTCGCTCATGCTCGCGCACAAGCTCGGCCACTGTCTTATGGGCGAGAACGATGCGCGCATTTCGCTGTTGGAACGCGGCATTCTGCATGCCGCGGCAACCGCGCAGTACAATGTGTACTATGGCGAGGGGCGGGACCGGTACGACGTGCGGGGACGGGTCGTGCACGAAAGCATCTTCAACACCAAGGACGGCAAGTACCGGTGTCCGAGCACGCAACAGGGATATTCGCCGTTTACCACGTGGACGCGCGGCCTTGCCTGGGTGATACTGGGATACGCCGAGGAGTTGGAGTGCCTGGATACCTTCAGCGACAGCGAATTGGAGCAAATCGGGGACGGCAAGGCCATCCGCAACATGATGCTCAAAGCGGCGACAGCGACCGCCGACTTCTACATTGCCAACACCCCGGCGGACGGCGTGCCGTATTGGGACACGGGCGCGCCGGGTCTGGCCAGGATGCCGCGTCATCTGGAAGAACCTTCGAAGCCGGACAATCCCTACGAGCCCGTGGACAGTTCGGCGGCTGTGATCTCCGCTCAGGGATTGTTGCGGCTGGGGCATGTGCTGGATATCGAAGGTGAAGGGAAGAAGTACTACCAGGCGGGACTGACCGTCGCGAAAACCCTGTTTGCGCCGCCGTACCTCTCGGAGAAACCGGCGCATCACGGTTTGATTCTGCACTCGGTCTATCACCGGCCGAATGGATGGGACTACGTGCCTCGCGGGAAAAAGGTGCCTTTCGGCGAATCGTCGATGTGGGGCGATTACCATGCTATGGAACTGGCGGTATATCTGCAGCGTGAGATCAAAGGCGGGCCGTATCTGACGTTTTTCGCGTAGAGAATGCGGGTAAGGCGAGGCGTGCCAAAAGAGAGGATTGCGCAATGAAAACTCATCAGCTGGGCATCATCATGAACGGCGTCACGGGACGGATGGGGACCAATCAGCACCTGATCCGGTCGCTCCTGGCCATTCGCGCACAAGGCGGGGTCAAGGTTGGCGCGGATGAGACAATCATGCCCGAGCCCATGCTGGTCGGGCGCAACGCGGCCAAGCTCGAGAAGCTGTCCCAGGCGCATGGCGGCCTGCCGTGGACCACGGATCTCGGTGCGGCACTGTCTGACAGCAGGTATGACGTATATTTCGATGCGCAGACGACGCTGCGGCGGTACGAATGCGTGAAACAGGCCATCGACGCCGGGAAACACGTCTACTGCGAGAAACCCACGGGCACAAACTCGAAGGAAGCCTATGAGCTGTACAAACTTGCCAAGAAGGCGGGCGTGAAGCACGGGGTGGTGCAGGACAAGCTGTGGCTTCCGGGATTTCTCAAGCTGAAGTATCTGCTGGACACGGGGTTCTTCGGCGAGCTTCTGGCCGTGCGCGGCGAGTTCGGCTACTGGGTGTTCACGGGCGAGGATCAGCCAATGCAG
>Ga0116148_1003984_pt1 | contig 13194 bp, 10 predicted proteins | sample AD_UKC055_MetaG_FD_89786 | JGI IMG/M metagenome (GOLD analysis project Ga0116148, IMG submission 89786) | Active sludge microbial communities of municipal wastewater-treating anaerobic digesters from USA - AD_UKC055_MetaG | ecosystem: Engineered > Bioreactor > Anaerobic > Digestate | place: USA... | reverse complement strand
CGAACAAGCGTAAAATTACCGTCCATTCTTCTCAAATAACCACGCTCAAAGATGAATTCGATAGCGCGGTTTTCCCGATAGGACGTCTCTTTTGTGTTGAATCTGGCATTTTTTTCATATGGATCAGGGGGTATCCAATAATCACTGTCTGCACACAAAGCATCAATGCCGGATCGTTCCATTATGGACTGTACTTCGGGTGATGGAATCAAGCATTGTGAAGGTGCATCGAACGGCACCGAAAAATCATAGCGAAAGATTTTTACCATTTTTTCAAAGTCTTCACGGTGCTTATGGAAATGTTTAATCATCGATTCATCACTGGGAAGAATCCGAATTAAGGGCATCAAGCCAAGTTCCATATGCAAAAAATAAAGTATTGGCCCCAATAGTAAAATACATATAAACAGCAGCACGGCAACACGCCATAAACTTAGAAGAGTTCTTTTTTGGCGTATAACACCTTGTACATCCTTCATCCCGTCTTTCTCCTCGTTCATGGTAACTTCCTTATTTTCTTCTTTCATATGAGCATACTTTTATCGTCTTCTTATCCTACGCAGCAACACAGGAACACAGCCCCTTTTAATTCAAACTTTACCTTCACCATTCCCCGCTCGCCGGATATCGTTTGCGGTATTTTTGTGTTCTTGTTTTTCCAATCCCCCGTAGATGGAAACAAATGCTTTTCCGTCCCGGTCCACACCTCCGGAAATATGGCCGAACAGATATTCATTTTTCGGATTGTAAATGCTGCCGTAGACGCTGTCGGGTATCGAAAAATGCTGAAATATTTTTTTGATGGGCTGATGGATATGCTTCATCCGCAATCCGGCATCATAAACGTTAATATCAAACGACCGGCGCGGCCCGTTGCCGTCTGCCACTTCCAGATAAATAACGTCGTTCAATGGTATCTTTTCCAGACTTTGTTTGAGAATATCTTTGCTGGCATCAATGAGCATGGCATTGGCCTGCGTCTGGAAAGTGTCTTCGATCCGTGCCTGCATGCTTGCCTGCGTGAGTCCAGGAACGCACATGTATTTTGTGGTTACTTGTCTTTCCGGCTGGAAAACATCCCATTTGAAGCCCAGTCCGATAAGAAATGGGTCTTTCATTTGCGAAATGGCTTTCCGGTTTGAACCATATTCGCCGTAGATTTTATAGCCGCAGGTGTTTTCTCTTTCTTCATATCCGAAATGGACAAAGGATAAATCCGGAAGGATTTTCTCAAATGAAACCAGCAATCGCTCTTTTTCCTGCTTTTTGTCCGCCAGCCCGGGGGGCAGGGTAAAAGCACGTTGCTTTGTCTTTACTTCGTTGTTTTGATCCGTTTCCCGCATTGTGACATTGCACCTCAACATTTCCGCACATCCAGGAAAGAATCATCAGCCAGCAAGAACTTCCAATTTCGTTAATCTTCCCGGAACTATTTTTTTGAAGCGAGCTCAATTTTTTATACTAACCCTTTGTTTATTTTCCTGTATTCACAAAGTGTGTAATTTGGTGGTCACTGGTTTTAATTTCGCTGAGATCCTGATGAATGAATCCTGTTCGAAATATTCTTTGTTACCATCATTGCTTTTGTCGCGCGGCACAAACCGATTGTCAATAAATTCTTTGTTATATTCATCATCTCGGTAAAATATTCCTCCGGAGATTGTTCCGGTTTTCTTTGGCGACGACATGCAAAATCAGTTCGCGCGGGTCTGGCGGTAATACCACTGCATTTGCGAAGGAGAGCTTTCCTCGTCCAAATTTTCTTCCGAAATCATCTGTTCGCCCTGCGACGGCGGCAATACTTCTTTGAGTTTCCATACCTGATCCAGGCGGCCGAAGGTCCAGTATTCTTCAAAAGGCGTTACGTACGGCTGACGGCTTAAAATACGATTACCCTTGCAGAATATTTTTTGGGCATGCGCGCTGATCCGAACGATAAACTCATCTTTTGCCGGGTCGGCATAGTTTCTGATCAGGATCAATTCGGCTTTCCTGACGCAGAGGTTCCTGTATTCTATGTTCATTCCCTCCATCTGCCATTGTTGCAATGTTTTGGATAAATCTTCCGCAACCGCGGGAAACAAATCCGCGGCAGGAGTCTTTGCAGGATCGCCATTTTCGCGCGCCAGATAAACATTCAGGAAGATCTTTCTGGAACGCTCCAGCATCAGCCGCCGATCCCAGATTTTATCCGTCTGGACGAGGAAATTCAACATCCGCTCTATGCGCGTGGCTTTATCTTCCGTTGGCTTTGCAAGCCAGGGTCCGGGCGTTCCTTCCTTTCCGGCGGTTTCATCGTAAATTCCCTCGATTGTGCGGTCGGTCAGCATTTCGACAAAGTTTTCGTCCTTGAGGATGTCGGACTCTCCTGCCTGCTCGATTTCCCGCAACAGCCAGTTTTTGCCGGAAAGCTGGAAGGTCCAGAATTCCTGAAATTGGGAGGGATGGCGGTCGCCCCGTAAAAAGGCGTTGATGCGGTCGTCAATATAGTAATCTCGAGCCGAGGCGGTGATGAGCGCGGTAAATTCGCGCAAATCCTGTTTCTCCGTATACCGGACATTGACGATATCCACCTTTTTTACCTGGAGGTCATCCAGTTTGTTGATTTCGTGGTTTCGTTTCAGGCCCTGAATTTGAGCGTTTTGCACGGCAAAGAGATCCTCCATAAGCAGCGTCTTCATGGGGGTGTAATCGCGCTTTTGCCAGCAGTCCTGAAGCTTGAGAAAGGTCGTTTCGCTTACTTTGCGCAATTCCTGCGGGGACATGGTCAAATCCTGTCTGCTGATAAATTCAAGCAGCTTTTCTGTTTTTGCGGCCTTCGGATCGATTTGGGAGCGGCTGTAAAGATAATCCAGATTTTCCTCCCTGCCGCTTTCTGTCTTGCTTTTAAAGGCCACAATGATCAAGATTCCGGCAATCATCAGAAAAACAAACCCCGGCCCCAAACTGTCGTCCGAAGAGCCGCTGCGTGAACCGGAAGAATGCGAACCTGAGCGGCTGAAACCACCTCCACCCTTGTTGTGAACAACGAAATCCGAGGCGAGAAATGTGTGCGGACGGTTGACGCTGAGATTATAAACATTTTCTTTTTTCGCGCTTTGCTTTGTTTCCAGAACCGTACAAGCGACAAAAGCGCCTTGATCCCGGAAAAGTATTTTTTGTCCGGGCTGAAGCAGGCCTGCTTCAAGATAGGTTCCATCCGTCAATCCGATGGGATGTTCCGCGGTCGTCCTCAGCTCTCCCCGATTGGTTTTGACGGATAAAACAAAGCTTCGGGAGGAAAATATTTTTTCCACGCGGGCATTGACGATTTTCCCGTTTGGGTCAACGGCTTGAATTTCATCGTTTGCCGAGAGTTTTTCGATGGGAATCTGTCCGGACAATGTCCGGATTCCTGTGCCGGCGGGAAAACAACCGCCTCCGCCTTTATTATGAACAGCCAGGCCTGCCGCAAAAAACGTATGGGGCTGATCGGTTTGCAGATTGTAAACCCAAACGCGCCTGGAAACCTTTTCCAGAGAGACTATCCGCTGTTTGGAAAGAGTACGACCGTCCCAGGCAAAAATGGCATCGCCTGCCCGCAGAATCTCCATCGTCTTGAATGTGCCGTTTCCTGTATAAAAAGGGTGTTCGGCCGTCACCCCAAGCGCGACGTGAGCGGTTTTTAATAGAAAATAATCGTCCACCCGATGGCGGATTACCTTTTTTACCCTGGTATGAACCATCGCCCCTTCCGGTGAATACGCCAATAATTTATCGCCTTGCCGGACTGAACGAATGAATATGGTTGTGCCGTCGGTTTTCAGAATTTCACTGTCGGGAAGAAAGCATCCTTTATTATGCACCACAATGCCCGCCGGAATAAAGGTTCCACCCGGCATGACCAGCAAATTGTAAGCCGGTTGAACCGGTTTCACCGGCCGGATCTTATGGATGGAGATGGCTTGCAGGGTTCCGTTGCGAATTTGATAAATATGATCGCCGGCTTGTAAACGTCCGGCAATACGATACTCTCCCGGCCCGACCAGGACAGGATGCCCCGCCGTAATCAGAAATTTGTGCTCTCCCGCGGTAATTTCCTGATAACCGGCCGGCCGGACTTGAGTAATGGCTTTAACCGTGCCTGTCTGTATTTTCCCGCCAACGACACTGATTACCGGATCACCCGGACGGAGCATTTCAATGGAAACTGCCCCTGCGGGCGTTAAAATGGGGGTGCCTTTGGCAAGACATCCTCCTCCGCCGCGCGCCAAAACGGAAGAGGAAGCAAAAAAACAGATCAGAACCACTGCCGGAAGAATCATCCAGTTTTTCATATGCCGTCTCACAACATCATCTTTGGAAAAACCAATTTGCTTTTATGATCGGGAACATGCCCAATATCCCTTTGCGCGATTCAATGAAGAGCGGATAGAATCCCACCCAGAACCGCGGCAGCCACGACAATGCTCAGGCCGATAATGCATGCTCCCACAATCCTGCCGAAGTATTCGGCTACGGCGGTATTCCCTCTGATCATTTCCTTTTCCTCATCGATGTTCGGAGTCAATTTATCCATCAGTCTGGGGACAAGCGCGGAACTTGCCAGCACCAGAAACATGCCGACCAAACCGCCTACCAGTGCAAAAACGATGGACCATCCGATGTTGGTTACTGTCTCAGTCATAGAAACTCCTTTCTGAATAATTTTGAACGATTATTTCACCTGCGGCGCTATACGCTCTTGTTCATCTTCCAGCAGAAAAAAAGGTTCGGGCCGGAAATTGAACAAGCCCGCGACAATATTACCGGGAAACATTTCTACACGATTTTTATACCGCAACGCCATATCGTTGTAATACTGTCTCATCAAACCGATTTTATTTTCCGTTGCGGTCAATTCCATCATCAGGACGGCAAAACCTTCGCTGGCTTTTAGATCGGGATAGGCTTCAACCTGGATCAACAGAGATTGGAAAGAAGCGGAAAGAGCTTTTTCAGCTTCCGCCCGTTCTTCAATATTTTCCAAGACTCTCTGCGCCTTCCGGCGCGCTTCGATGACCAGAACCAATGCGCGGCGCTCATGGGAAGCATAGCCTGCAACCAGCTCAAGAATGTTGGCAATCAGGTCGTGGCGTCTTTTCAATTGCACATCCATTCCGTGCCAGGCGTTTTTCACTTCATTGCGGTAATAAATCAGGCGATTGTACAAAAGGACCGAAAAGAGAAGGGCAATGGCAATAATGATTATCAATACAAGAGCTTCCATATTATGCAAAATCTCCGGCAACCGCCTGAATGCCTTCCTGACAAAGTTTGGCAAGACAAAAAGTATGTTCGCGTCCCTCAATAAGCGCATGAAGCTCAAAGGGATTCTTCCCTGCTTCGCGCAAGGCCTCTATCAGTTGGCCGGCCGTAAAGGGAAGCCGCTGGGCAACCAGCGGGGCAAGCGCGGCTGCCGCGCAGGCGCGAGCCGGATCTTGCTTTGCATTGAGCAAAGCATCCATTAAATCATCAGGATATGTGAGGCATCCCCATCGTAGGGCATCAGGAGTCAGGCACCATTCCCCACGGGTATCGCGCTCAAAAAGAGGGAGGTTATGAAACAGGGTTTCGACCGGCGGTATGGGGGGCCGCGGCAATTTGCCCCTGTTTTGAAGATCGAAAACGGGTTGTTTCAGACGGGGCGCTAAAAGCGCATGAGCTTCGGCGCGAAGGACGGGATCCTCATCCGGGTCAGCCAGAGCAGCAAATAATGCCTTGTCTGCCTTGCCGCCGTGATCCTTTAATGTCGCCAGAGCGTGATAGGTGTGAAGACGAGTCCAGGCGCTCAACCGGCGGTTGGCAATGTCCGTCTCCAAACTGACGGCAATCTCTTTGAGGTCCAAAGGCGCCAAAGAGGCGGATACGGTATCGGCCAGCGCGCCGGCAAGGCTGCATTCGCCAATGGACGGGGCTTCCTGAGCCATGGCGATTTCTCGAAACGAGATAATCAAATCAAGCGCTGCCGGGCGTTTTTCAGGTTTCAGCAACTTCCAGACAGCGCCATGGGCAAGCCTGGCTTCCACCGCTACGTTGCGATTCCAAGCTCGTTCGGAAAAACGGCGGTTATCCTTGATGCGCATGCGTAAAAGCCGTTCAAATTGAGAAGCGAGATCTTGCTTCATGCGGACAAAGGGCTCGGCAAGAGTAATTGCAGCCAATACCCGGCCAATATCCGCATCCGGGTCACGCAACAGGGCCATCACTTCATTTTTATCGATACCGGCGATAGACTGGCCGGGAATGAGCTTGGTGATCGAAGGCACCGAAACCCGCGAAATGACTGTCCCCTGAAGTTCGTTGATGCGATCCGGCATCCAGCGTGTAAGGGAAGACCGGATGGCGGATTTCAATTCTTCCGGCTCCAAGGGATCCTGAAGTGCGGCAATCAGAAAATCGTCGGCCTGACGTGCCGCATCCCTGCCTTCAGGAGAAGAAACAGGCTGATTGCGTTGAACGGCGCCGCCTTCATCTGCAAGAACGGACAATGCTTCGCGGGCCTGAATGCGATCCCGGACAGCTCGGGTGCGCTCCGTCACCCGCTGAATCAACAGGGCGCCCACCTGATCGACCGGTATTTTGTTGGCGCTCAGGGCGCGAAAATGCATGCCCAGCGAAACACCCAACCCGGCGGAAAACATCGCGTCCATCACTTCTTGTAGCGCTTCCCAGGCGCCGGTCCCGCCCATTGCCGCAAAAATCCGGGAATGAACCTCGCGGGCACGGACACACAGACGACTTCGTCCGGGCGTTGGCTCCGTTCGGCTGTCACGGCATAAGGCAAGCACGTCCACAGCAAAAGCAAGCGTTTCTTCGGGGAGAAGAATAGAAAGTTCTCTTATCATATCAAGACCTTGCATAACGCACGAGACATCGGGCGATGCCAGACAAGCGCAAACGGCATCGGGATCGGCACACACGCACGCCATGGTTTTGGCCGGTCCTTCCAGCGCCAACCAGGACGGCATAGACGGCAAAGGATCGCAGGCAAGACCATACTTGCGCCGAAGCTCGCTTATCAGGCCGGAAAAAATCTTTTGGGCAGAGAGAATCATCCGATAGCGCGTATCAATCGGCAAAGAACGATCCAAAATGCGCGCACTGAGTTTTTCCCGCAACTGACCCAGTCTGGATGGCGCAACAGAACAGATAACGGCAAGATGACAGGCCTGTTCAATATCCCCTGTGGCAATGAGGCGCTCCACAGCTTTTGCCTGAAGCTCTTCAAGCGGGACAACATGGTCGTAAGGAGTTTCCCGGACTCGTCCCCAAAACTGTCCGCGTCGGGCATAGGCAGATTCCGCCACCGTAAGCAGTTGTTGCCGTCGCAGGCCGGGATCGCTTGTACCCAGAACAATCCGCGCCGCGAGAGCTTCTTCCGCCACATGCCCGCAAGTTGTATTCAGTATAAGGCTGAGCAGACGCGCATCGTCGTTGGTATCGGCAGGAAGCCAACCGAAAAGAAGCAGGCCGTCCTGCAAGTCGGCTTGCTCGCGGGCAAATATTTCCCATAAGCACACTGCTCCAATATTGGCGGCCAGCTCCATTCTCCGCTCAATGGTCAAATTGCGTGTGTTATGCAATTCGAATGTTTTTATTGGTTGCCGCGCAGAAGGGGCCTTCGGCAAAATCTCAAAGGTATCGGGAAGTTCCAAAATACTCTCATCCGGCAGTTCGTCGGCGAGGAAAATTTCTGCACACCGGTGGCGGGCAAGATGAAGGCGAACGAAGGACAATGCCCGAGTTGCGAGCGCCGCCCAAACCCCGGCGCAAAGAGGAGAAGGGGCAGACTTTTCTTGCGGCCACACACCAAGAAGAAGCGCGGGTAAGGCAACCTCGGCCGGATAAATTTTCCGGCCGACCAATGGATTATCGGACAGAAGGCTGGATGTATCCCATTCCAGAGCAAGAACATGCCGGCAGGAGGAACAAATTACGTAAATATAGGTTGTTTCCATGGAAGCTTCCGGTATTGCAGCAAATTGAACCGTTCCTATCGTTTCTCTTCATTTTGCTATGATTGTTGCTGGTATGGCACTGCGCAAACAGATTGTCAATAACATCTTTATTATATTCATGATTTCGACAGATTTCTCCCAGTTTGATCTATGGGACGATATCGGCGCCGTCTTCTTTGTGAACAACAAACAATGAAAAGACAAAATCCTTAGGATCTCTCATGAGTCTTTCTATCGCATTAAAAAGGCCATCTCATGAAATCATGTGATAGGGAACGTTCTGTAATAAATATGTAATAAATAGAACTGTCATCTGCCCTTCTTCTAAACGATTTTAATCTTCATAAGGTCTTCTCCAAGGATCAAATTTCCGGAAAAACCCTGATGTGCATCATAAAGTTTAGATTTTTCAACGTTGCCGGGAACGATATGGTTGATGACCAGATTTTTAGCCTGGCAAGATTCAGCAACTTCACCCACTTCCGTTATCAGAGTATGCGATTTAAACATGTGGCTCCGGAGCGCGGCATTGCATGGATAATCCTTATCCAGCGCTTCAGGGAATTTTTCCATGATCCAGTCATAGTCAATGACCTCATGAACAAGATAGTCGGCGCCGGCGGCCAGATTTTGCAGGTTATGGTTAGTATTCTTGCTGGTATCGCCTGAAAACACCACGGATTTTCCATATTTTTTCAAGTCAAATCGGAATGCAAACGATGGATATACTTGAGTATGGTTAACCAGGGTGGCCTGCACATAAATATTATCATCCTCATAAACAAAAAATTTGTCTGTTTGCGGGCATGTATTATCCGGGTCTGCAAGTCCGGGCGTGCCGATTTCATGGACATCAATAAGGGGCGGGAATGGGCGATAGCCGTTATCAAGCACCATGTTATTAACTGTTGCAGCATAAGCCTGCCAGATGTATTTCGTCATTTCGGCCAGACCTGGTGTTGGCGTTCCGCTTTCTGTCCAAACAGCGTTAGCGACAGTATAACCGCAATCGGTATTGGGGATATCCAGTTGTCCGCGATTGCAGGGGCCAAATACAGGAAGAGGATTATAAGTAGTGGCAAGGCCGGCACCGGGACCAATTAGAAGCAGGGATGGGTAATCAGCCGTGTGGTCCTGGTGAATGTGGGTGAAAAACACCGCCTTTAAATCTTTGAGGAAAGTGGATGAAGCCTTACCGTCCGGAGAATTGAAGGCCTGTGAAAGCCGCCAGGCGCTGCCTTGCCCGAGGTCAATCAGATACATGACGCCATCAATATGCAGGACGGAAGAGGAACTCGCGCGTGTTGTTCCTTGGAACCAGCTAACACCACCGGTTGTGCCAAGCAGCACAAGCGCCGCATGGTAATTGTCGCTCGGCGAATCCGAATCATTTGATAAACACCCTGATAGCCCCGAAATTAATGGCGCCGCTGTCAGTGAAACGCCCACGCCCTTGAGAAAATTTCGTCTTGTAATCCAGTTTTCAATTCTTTCAATGAATGACATTGACAAACTCCTTCCATCAAAGGAAACTGTTAACTTATTGCTGAAAGATTACGGAGAAAAATTATGTGAAAAATTTCCTCGTGAATCACAAATATTTCGATTGAGAACAAGATTCAGGTAAAATGTTAACAACAATCCATAGACTTCACATTTTCTTTGAGATTTTGGAGATAATCTCGAACAAATTCGTAAAATTGCGATAAATCTACCTTATAATGATCGCTAAAAGGATCAAGAATAAAACCTATGGCATCTTTCGTGTCTGAAATCTTAATGGTCATATAAGCGGGAATACCAAGCTGCTTTACAACCTCCACAGATTCAATACAAGTGTATGGTATGAACATATGCCTGTCAGTTTTTATTAACCCTTTCGCAGGGTCATAATTTATTTCCGGCGCTTTACCGAATATCTGCGGTTTATGGTCATTTTCCAATAACAGGTCCATGGCAATATCCACACATTCATCAGCAACTTTTCCTTCCGCCGTGTCTGTTCTAACGCCAGTAGTAGTAACATCTTCCAGGATTAAACGCTTGCTGGTCAAATGCACATAATATCGGACATAATTGGCGATATACGTTGTTGGCCCAAAGAAACCAAACATTTTTGATTGATTCATGCCCAGAAAAGTTACTGAACCCAAGTGTACCTCGTTACTATCTAATTTTGTGGAACATGACCTTTTGGTCAGTTCAATTTTTTCCGTTAACATAAGAAAATACCTCCGCTTATATAGATTCGGCGAACATTGGTCGACAGAACTTGATTTTATATTGGTAGCTGCAAGATGTGCATGCAATCTCAAGATGAATTTCCATACACTTTTTCCCTTGTTTGAGCCATGGGTTTTTCGTCAACTTTGCACCACAAGAACAGGATATTGGAAAAACAGCTTCCATCTCCAGATCAGACACACTGATCTTTTCAATCTGTGTGTTGAACAAGCCGTCTTCTTTGAGGGATTCGAGAAAATCATACTCAGTGGTGTCCGTTTTGGCTCATCAATATAACTGTCGGATTGCATGGGATACATCTTCTATAATCTCCGGTTCAATGCCTTTATTACCACCTATCTCCCGAAGAATCTCGACGGAATGTTCTTCCTCCGGGGTGTCTCCTTTGTGATATTGTCCATCATGAAATTTGCCGGCATCATGAAATAGTCCGGCAAGTTCGGCACAAACAGGATCAACACCTTCTTCTGATGCCAAATGTACGGCGTATGAGGCAACTCGTTCAAGGTGTCCTATAAGCGTGTCAGGCACATAAACCATACTGCCGTATAACGATTCCTCTTTCCGGACATATCGGCCGAGTTCTTCACGGATCCGTGTTAGGCAGGAATTGAAAACAGTCATCATTGTATCTCTCTGTGAAACTTCTATTCCTTATACCATTGATCATCAACGATAAAATTTGAGCGTCCGGCAGCACAGGTTGCCTATGCGGTTAGCCTGATTCCCCGTCCCGTATTTCTTTAATTTATTTCCTCTTATCGTTGGAATTTAATCTGTGGCCGATCAGGAAAGCAGCCGTGATCAGGGCTGCGCCCAGGACCAGGAGAACCAAGACGGCAAAACCCTCGCCGAAGGCTACCAGCTGAAAGCGACTGCCGCTTTCAGCCGCCGTGACCGGGTACTTCGTCAGGTAAAAAATCCCCTCCTTCAGTCCACTCAGGAGGTCGGTTCCGATCACGCCCGTACCGGCTAGCGCCATCACCCCGCCCCCAAAGAGGGCAAATCGTACAGACTTGGGAATTTCAGAATTAGCGCTCGTCTGGATCGACATCGTTCCTCCTTATATGCGTCATTTAATTATTAATTCAATGGGGGATATTCTTCAAAATATCAATCGACCAACCATCATCTTATGAACCCACAGTTGCATCGGGGCGTGACTTCGCGAAACATAGCCGAGACGTCGTGGCGCTTTGTAAGAGCCCCGGGAAGCCGTTTTCTTAATCACTTCCTATTTCCATGACTACTGAAATATACTGTCATATCCACGTCAGGCTGCAAATAAAACTTCGCCTTGTTTGGCGTAATCATACAGCGGCGATGTTTGCTGCTCCCACTCTTCGGGCGTAAACCCGACAACCTCAATCGGTTCGAAAACATCATAGATGGCTTCGGAAAGAAGATCGATTCTCGACCAGTAATCGTGGTTATCAAAATCCTCCGATATAGAATCAAGTCGATATCGCTGCCTTCGCGATAATCACCCCTAGCATAAGAACCATATAGGATAATCTTGTTGATTCTGATTCCTTTGGCTTCTATGGCCTTGCTAAAGCGCGCGATTGCGTCTAGAGCAGCTGCCTTATCCATGCCAATGCCTCTTTTGTGTTTGTATTGCGCACATCTAAAGCTATATTGGCAATACTCTAATGAAGTGGGGAAATAAAATCAAGCAAATAGAATAAATACGGGGAGGCACTCATTATTTTCCAAAAGGCGCGGCCGGTTCGAGTAGGGCAGGACCTGTGCGAACATATCGAGGGGGATCTTTCCGATAAGACAAACGGCTGAAGCGCGTTGCGCTTCAGCCGTTTTATCCTTTTTCTGGATTCCCACCTTCGCGGGAATGACGAATTTTTTTAACAGCCTTGGAACGGTTACGACTGTTCCCTCAAGACTTCGGAACAGTTGAAAACCATTCCCTACGCCTGCAAGCAGGGCATGTTCTCCCTACATGAAGCTTTCTTCGGGGATGTCGATGGCGCTGCGGTCGCCGAACTTCATCGATTTGAGATAGCCGAAGATATCGGGCACATGATTCATGACATAGAACCGGGCCGTGGCCATTTTGCCCTTGTAGAAATCGGCGTCGACTGCGCCTTTCTCTTTCATCCTGGCCGACGCCAGAAGCGCCTGGTCCAGAAGCAGCATGCCGCAGTAAACTCTGGCACCTGCATGCAAGGTCCGGGTAGCAAAAAGTTGTTTCATCTGTTTGTCACCCTTTGTCCAGGCGTCATTCATATTGATGATCTCTTTGAAAGCCGCCATGGCTTCCGCCATCATCGCGAATTCCGCCGCGAATTCTTCGGTTCTCTTGCTGGCGACGAATTCGTCGATTTCCGCCACCCACTTTTTGAACGGCGCGCCTTCCTTCATGGTGAACTTGCGGCCGGTATAATCCTGCGCCTGGATGAAGTTGGTGCCTTCCCAGATTCCGTAAATCACAACATCCCGGTACAGTTCCGCCGGGGCATACTCTTCCGTGAAGCCGTAGCCGCCATGGCACTGGATGGAGTCGCCGGTGGCCAGCCTCGCCATATCGGAGGTATAGGCCTTGCACATGGGGTTGTTGATCGCAAACATATCATCATAATATTCACGCTCTTCCGGCGTGGCGGCATCTACGGCCAGGTCGCGGTAGAGATAGGACTTGTAAATGAGCGCCCGGCAGGCCTCCAGAATGGACTTCTGAGACAAAAGCATGCGGCGGACATCTTCGTGTTCGATGATCCGGACGCTGGGCCCCTTGGGATTGGTGGAATGTTTGCTCTGCACGCGCAGCTTGGTGTAATCCAGCGCGGCGTAGTAGGCGGCGCCGATGCAGCCCAGGGAGAAAAGGCCCGTGTTCAGGCGTTCCTCGTTCATATACGCAAACATCTGCTTCATGCCGATGCCGCGTCCGTCTTTCACTTCCGCTTCGCCCACCATCCAGCCGTAGCAGTTGTCGTTTTCACCCATGGAGAGGGTG
>Ga0116148_1003983_pt1 | contig 13195 bp, 15 predicted proteins | sample AD_UKC055_MetaG_FD_89786 | JGI IMG/M metagenome (GOLD analysis project Ga0116148, IMG submission 89786) | Active sludge microbial communities of municipal wastewater-treating anaerobic digesters from USA - AD_UKC055_MetaG | ecosystem: Engineered > Bioreactor > Anaerobic > Digestate | place: USA... | reverse complement strand
CCTAAATAGGGAGTATGAGGAAACCAAACACGACCTGCCACGTATGTCAGAGTCCGATGTATCGTCGGCCGTATCAACTCAAAGCGGGGAAGGGTCGGTATTGTTCCCGAGCGTGTCGGAACAAGGCGCATCCCCTTCCGGACGGACGAAACCTCCCACCACCAAAATACGGCGCAGACAATCCGGCCTGGAAGGGGGGAGTGACCTATTTTCGGAAACACGGCAACTACAAACCCATCAAGTATGTGAGGTGTCCGCAATCGTACATAGCGATGGCACGCAAAGACGGTTACGTGATGGAGCATCGCCTATTGATGGCGCAGAAACTCTGTCGCTGTCTGACGCGGACGGAAGTGGTGCATCACATCAATCACAATCCACAGGACAATCGCATAGAGAACTTGGAACTTTTCCCGAACAACCGGGCGCACAAGTTGGAAGAGTGGAGACGTGTCCGCAGTGTGGAAAAATCCGCTCACGCAGCGGATGGGGAACCGCTCTAAAACCTGCCAGAGAGCCCATCATTCTAGCCCGCAAGCCCGTTGAAGGAACCGTCGCGAACAACGTCCTGACTCATGGCACGGGCGCGTTGAACATTGATGCGTGCCGTATTGGTTATCAGTCTGATACAGACAAAGAAAGCGCAACACCGCAGGGACGATGCACCGCCGCTAACGCAGGTGCGGTGCCGAACGTGGAAGCAAGCACCCGTGCAGAGTTTGAGCGTCCAGAGTTGAAGGGTCGCTGGCCGGCGAATGTGCTGTTTGATGAAGATGCTGCCGCAGAACTGGACGAGCAGAGTGGAATACAGAAAGACGGTGTTGCGTATGAGCCAGCCGGTAAGCAGCGCAACAGCATGTATGTCGCTCCGGACTATCTCGGTCGGCAGTGTGGATACGGCGGCATCGGCGGCGCATCCCGCTTCTTCTATGTTGCGAAAGCAAGCCGTAAGGAACGAGAAGCAGGCTGCGAAGATTTACCTGTTCATACAGCAGGAGAAGCTACTGGCGGTCGTGAAGAAGGTTCTGCCGGAATTAATAATCCCCGCGCAGGCGCAGGGCGCACAGCGAAGGATGGTGTTCACAACTACCATCCAACCGTCAAGCCCATCGCACTCATGCGGTATCTCTGCAAGCTCGTCACACCTCCAAACGGCATCGTGCTTGACCCGTTCCTCGGCTCAGGTACGACCGGTATCGCTGCTGTATTAGAGGAATACCGATTTATTGGTATTGAACTAGACGAGGGGCATATGGAGATTGCCAAGGCACGAATCAAGCATTGGGATGCTCCATCATTGTGGTAGCCAAGAAAATGCTTGTATTACCAATAGAAATGTGTTAGGATAAGTGTTACATGATCTTCAAGCCCTGCGGCCGCAACCCCATCGTCATCGTATTCCACGGTGACGTGAAGACGAGTACGGAGTTGTTCTAGAAGTTCACAACCTTATAAATAGGTCAGAAAGGTTGTGAACAATGGAAACACTCAAGGGAAAGCGTTTTGGACGTTTGCTAGCACTGACAGAACCAAGAGAAATAGATGGCAAACGGTATCGATGCCTTTGTGAATGCGAGTGCGGCCAGCAAGTTGAAGTCTATTACTACAACTTGCTCAAGGGACACACGACCAGTTGCGGATGCTGGAACAGGGAAGTTGCTGCAAGCCGCAAGGGTAAGGACAGATATAATTGGAAGGGTGGGCGTCGGAAACGCGGCAATGGATACGTGAGCCTACTGCAAGAAGACGGATCGTATCGACAGGAACACATTCTGGTAGTGGAACGAAAGCTAGGACGCAAGCTTCTGCCAGACGAGACAGTTCATCACAAGAACGGACTCCGCGACGATAACAGAGAAGAAAATCTAGAGCTTCGCGTGCGCGCCAAACACCCCGCCGGCGCGTCAGTAGACGATTTACTTGAGTGGGCACAGGACATCATCAAACGTTATGGGCATCTTCAAACCGTGCGGACTCAACCCGCTGACTGACGACCAAACAGTAAACCTCACTTACGATGAGATCCTTCGCATGGGCGACGATGAGTTTTTCGCCTACATCGGCTACATGCGCTCGATGTTCCGTAAGGTGTGGGATGAACAGAACATCGCTCCTGCCATTGGTTGGTCTGAGGATGATGTTGCTGAAGAATTCGACCAACTCGCAGGATTCCCTGTTGCACAGTTTTGGAAGAAGGACGAACTTACCGGACGTAGGATAATCCACAACACATTCAACGTTGGCAACAGCGTCAACAGTTGGAATCTCAGTGAAATGCTGAAGGTCCGGATCAATTACACCGAGGATACGAGTAAGGGACGCAGCATCTACGATTTCTTTGCACGCGACGATTACTTCAAGCGGTATTTCCCCTACGCCCGGCGGCACTTCTTGCGCGACTCGTTTTACTTCTTTGCGCAGACAGTGAAAGCTGGTGACCGCCTTCCACATCGCCCGGAGATTCAGGCGGTCAACGCCGATGATTTTGTGCGCGATTTTGCGAAACACGAACGTCCCTATGGAACACATGAGCTACTGATTGAAGCTAAGCCCGTCAAGAAGGGGTACAGCGGATATGCAGAGCACCTGCGAGATGCTGAGTTCATGGCACTCACCTACAGTGAACTTGTGGACCTCGTCAAAGAGGGTGTGCTGCCGCGTATCTGTGTGCGCATCATCCGCGCCAATAAGGAGCTAAACCGAGACCACCTGTTTCACGTCCGGATGTATGAAAAGGGACAGCGAGTGTTCCCCGGTCTATACCGGTCATTCCGGATTAGTATGTGCCAATACGCTGTGAATTTCCCACCGCTCACAGCAAAACTGGTGTACGAGACGTTCCTGCGTCCGGAGCATGGTCCGTACGTCCGAGTGTGGGACCCGTCAAGCGGATGGGCAGGACGTATTCTGGGTGCCATGGCGTCGGACCTCCGGACGAGCAAGGGTGACTTCCAGCGCATGCACTATATCGGGACGGACCCGAACCCAGAGTTCTACGACGGAAGCGACAGCATGTATGCCAGTGTGGCGGACTTCTACAACAAGATTCGTGTGAGCGAATCGTTGTTTGGGGAGTCGCACACTTACGAGATGTTCTGCTCCGGAAGTGAGATGATTCGGCACAATCCCACCTTCCAGCAGTACAAGGAAAAGCTGGATTTGGTATTCAGTTCGCCCCCATATTTCCTTCGTGAAATGTATTCAGAGGATGAGAACCAATCTTGCGTCAAGTTCGGTTCGTCATATGAAAGCTGGAAGGAAGGTTTTCTTCGCGAGACGCTGAAGACGGCGTACGAGTGGTTGAAGCCGAACCGCTATCTCGTCTGGAACATTGCCGACATTAAAGTGGGCAAGAAATACATTCCATTGGAACAAGACAGCATTGACATTTGCACGTCACTCGGTTTCAAGCACGTAGAGACAACTGGAATGACCCTTAAGGGAATGCCGGGGGCAAATCGCGTTGACGCAAACGGAAACTTGACCGCCAAGAACATGGTCAAGATAGATGGTAGACTTTACAAGTACGAGCCGTTTTTCGTGTTCCGGAAGCCCTAACTCTACCATCTTTACCGGTCGCTGACAAAAAACATCTGAAAGCGCAACTTTTCTCTTGACTTGGCACCTCAGCCGTGCTAGAATAGTTCAAATGCTAGCAATGTGCTAGCGGAAAGAGTAATGCTATGAAGCACGTTCTGTCGGTTCTCCTGCTGGTGCTGGGTCTGTCTGCGTACGCGCATGCTGATGCCATCGTCATCGGCGGAAGCACGGCATGGCACACTTGGAGCAATCCGTCCGAGTATCAGACCGTTCGCCCGTTCTGGGCGAACAACTCGTACGACTACAAGGATGCCGGTAACATTGGCTACCACATCGGGAATGTCCCGGGTGTCGGTGTCAACCCCGCGCCGTGTGCTATCGGGGTCCCCTTCTACGAAGGAACACCGGATGCGTTCCTGCCCTACCTTGGAGAAGGAACGTCCACGTTCATGTTCGTTCCGGACGGTACACCCAACGAGGTCACCTTCAACTTGCGAGTCTCTAAGTGGGTGAACGAGTTTGGATGGTATGACGCTACGGGTCAGTACGCGCTGTTCAACAGCGATTCCCCGCACGGCACATACACGTTCAATCCGACTTCGTTGTGGGGGTTCTACTTGCGGACACCTTACACTCCAACCTGGTACAGTGGAGTAAACGGCCAGCACTTTGCGCTGTTTGCGGATGAAGACGGATTCTATATGGGCGTCGAAGACTCCGATGCCGCGCACAGCGCCGATTGGGATTACAACGACATTGGAGTTGAGTTCCATTCCGTCTCGGTTCCAGAGCCAACTTCGCTGTTGCTGCTCGGTGTCGGTCTGATTGGTCTTGTCGGAGTTCTGCGCAAGGGGAGAAAGAATGTTTCGTAAGGTGTTTGTCGCGTGTCTGTTGGCGTTCGCGTGTTCGGTTCCTACGTTCGCGGAGCCGATTGCTCTGTCTGCTATTGCTTCGTATGAGGGGAACGACTGCGCTGGAGTGTTCGGCCGTCCCTTTGAGGCGTGCGAGGCGTACGGGTCTCCCATTATCGCAAAGTGGGACGCATCGGGCACGCTCGTTCTCAACACGGCCGTGTTTCCGGAGTTGACTGCGGATATGTTCTCCGTCATCAACTACGGGGGATACGGAACGTGGAGTTACAACGGTTTGGGACCGTCCATCCAGTACTTCGTTGTGAAGGCAGGTCGCGGCTTCGATGTCTATGCGACCGGTGGGACGAGCGGACCGGTCACGTATGCGTGGGATTCAGGAGAGCATGATATGTCTCACATCTCATGGTACGACACGGGTGTACAGGTTCCGGAACCCGCTTCCATCATGCTGCTGGGTGTGGGGCTGATTGTGGCTGCTGGAGTTGTGCGTCGGCGTCGTTGATGGTTATGCGTGCGTGAGGTGGTACGGCGCGGCCGCAAGGTCGCGCCGTTTTTTATGTACGCGAAGCACTCTAAATACTATTATGCTGCTAGTTTTTACGTGCTTGGCGAACGAGATGTTTGGTGTGTCCTCACTCACAGACGAACGCTTTGAGGTGTCTGTCCTAATCAACGAAACGGTGGAATATGCCGAATCCGTTTAAGGCTCCCGAAGGTTCCAGCGCCCGCTATACCGCTACGCTACTGGACCACCAAACGCTCCCGCTCAGTGGGAACACGCTGACCTCACTCCATCTCACGCTCTACGACAAGTCGAGCAACACGATCATCAACAGCCGCGACCATCAAGGCGTCCTCAACGCAAATGGAGTAACTGTCAATAGCACTGGTGGACTTGTTTGGACGCTTACCCCCAACGACAACGTGATGCTTAGCAATACCGCAGCAGTTGAGACGCACATCGCCCTTTTTGAATGGGCGTGGCCGACTGGTGCCGGTAAGCAAGAAGTTCTCATCCAAGTTCAAAATATTCGTCGCATATAGCTCGTCCATACCCGCACTTGTCGTATAGATACTTCTGAGTGTTCCATTTTGGAACGATGATGGGGTATCTAATGCGCAAGTTTGTTCTCGCACTAATCATTTGTCTGGTGACTGCGGTTCCCACCTTCCCGCAACAAACAGACAAACAACACCAACTCATCACCCAGATCGAAGCACTGCTTCAAGAACTGCGGACCACGTTGCTTCCCCCTGCGCCCCCTGCCATTGTGCTGAGTGATGCTGCCGGCATTCATACTGCTCTTAACACACCCGGCACGTACAAGATCGCACCGGGCGAGTATGTGGGAAACTTTGTGTTCAGCGCATCCGATGTCGTTGTGGATGCGTCTGGTGTCGTCTTCCGGCCTGAGATACCTTCCATCCCAACGGTGCGCATTACGGGGAACAACGTAACGATTACGGGACTTGACGTAATGAATGGATACGAGGGTGGTGAGACGTTCACCATCGGCTCCAACACGATTACCACGATGGATGAGTTACCACGCGGCATCAAGTTGGAGCGGGTGCGTCTCTATGCAGGAGAACGCGGCGGTAAACGCGGCTTTGCCCTACACGGCATCAACATTACCCTCATTGACTGCGAAGCACACAACTACTGGAGACAGGGACAGGACTCTCAAGCCATCTGGATCAACAACGGGCCGGGACCCTACACGGTTCTAGGGGAATTCTACGAGGCATCTGGAGAAAACATTATGGTGGGAGGCGCAAAGCAGGGAATCCTCAGCCCCGATGCGATCCCATCCGACATTACTGTGCGCAATGCGCATCTGTACAAGCCTCTTGACTGGAAAACGAAGCCGGGATCTGTCAAGAACCTCTTTGAACTCAAGGCAGGACGCAGAGTGTTAGTTGAGAACTGCGTGCTGGAGAACAACTGGAAGGACGCTCAAGCGGGCAGCGCCATTCTCATCAAAGCAGACAACCAAGAGAACTCGACCCCGTGGATTGAGACAAGTGATGTCGTATTCAGAGGTAACATCATTCGCAACTCACCAGATTCATTTGCTATCAACATTCGGGGCATCCATACCGTGACACCCGCACAACGAGTGCGTAACGTGGTATTCGACCATAACCTGTTTGTGGGAATCGGCAATGGAATCCAAACAGGAAACGGGGTGGACGGACTCACACTTACCCATAATACATTCCTTACTGTAACCAACACGTTCCTATCATTCTATGACGACCAGATCGTCAAGTTCCCTACTCCACTGGTGTGCAATAACAATGTGTTCCACGAAGGGTTGTACAGCATCAAGGGAAGCGGAGCAGCAGCAGGAATCGCAACACTCAATCTCTACGCGGCCGCTGGCTATCAGTTTGTGGGGAACGTTATTGAACGCAACCGAGGATACGTCTATCCGGAAGGGAATACGCTGTTGGCTGCGGGAGAACTGTTGCTCTTGCTAGACCCTGTGACTTTCAAGTATCCGGGTGATGCAGGGTACTAAAACGAAAGGGCGACTACTGGTCGCCCTTTTCTGCTTCCTTCTTCCAATCTTTCTTCATCTTCTTCAGCATTTTCTTCACGCGCACCGGTTTGAACACCGCATAGGATAAGTCATCGTCCGCGACCAGCGCATCGTGACCGAGAGCCTGCGACCCCTGAATGTACTTGCGGTCAGTCGTAAGATTGTCATAGGCCATAGCTCCAACTACACGCGGATTGTCTACACTAATCTCGACCTCGTAGACCGCACCCTTTCCATACTTCTCTGCGTGGAACTCTGCGGCCCATAATGCAGGGCTGAGGAACAGCACCCCATTTCCATTTGGCTTGAGCGTTTTGAGGTCTTCGTGTGGAGACCCGTGATAGAGCTTGATGCGCCGCTTCCCCTCAACCAGATGTTCTTCGCGCAGGGAGCGTGGGTCGAAACGGTTGATGTCAAACACCTTCAACGAGTGCATCGTTGGGCGGAAGGTCTTGATATCATAGCCCTCTCTATCACACCAATCGAGAATGGCAAAATAGTCATCCATCGATGGATAGTCATCCGTCATGAGTTCATGCCGGGACACACGAAAGTGTTTGCTCAGATTGCGTGCTGCTGGCCAGATATTGGTATGCAGTGCTAGCATGGACTCGGCCGGCTCTAGCTTTTGTCCTAATACTGCGCCCTGTGCAGTGACGATCCCAATCGCATAGGGCTTGCTCGGTGCTTCAGTGAGATATTGAAGGAAGGATTTTAGTCCCATGGTCCATGCTGCCTGTATTTGATCTGATTGCGAATCGCTGTTGTGCTGTCGTAACGCTTCATGCGGACACCCGATACTCTTTAGGAGTGTTGTAGAGGAACCGCTTGAGTGTCTTATGATCGTCGTTGCGCCAGTTCGGCCACACCGTCTTGACGAAGCCATTGGGAAGGATCACTAGCACAAGGTCCCTGCGGGCATCGTAGGGTACGCGCACGACCCATTTGCTGGCTTTACCAAACTGCGATTCCACTTCGATCAACTGATACGCAGGAAGGTTAGAAGGGAAGTTCTCAATCCCCTTCTCCTGTGCCCGAAGCTTGGAATGGAAGCCATACGACAGCTTCATGCCAACAGGCGGACCACTCTTCAATGGACCCGGAATCCCGATGTCCTTGTGGAATAGCTGTGTGCTGGTAACGACCTTGGGAGCATTCCAGTTTCCGTATGCTTCCTCTAAGAACTCTACAAAGCTCAGCATTAGATGCCTGCCTGTCTGCGTGCTGAAGCGTCCAGCACCTTATCGGTGATGTTCATGGCTTTAGAGAACGCCGCACGCTCTCAGGAAACGATGCTTGTCGAACATCCGGTTGTCGTTAGCGAACACAGTCGCCATGCGCTGTGCAAGCTCACGTAGCGCATCGAGCGCGGCCTTGTTCCCGTCCGTTGCTTCCTCAACGTCTGCAAACGTGTCGTTGATAAGCTCTGCAATAACTTCGTAATGTCTCTTGGTGAATGCCATTGTTCCCTACTTTTGAATGAACTGCCCAAAGGATTTGGGCAGGGTTGGTTCGATTTCCTCGACCAGTTTCTTATCGAGCTTTGCCACCCACTTCAACACAAACGTGAGCAAACGTCCAGAGAAATAGGTTTCGATGGCACTTCGCACCGATGCGCCCTCTCTGATATCGTCCTCAATATCTTCAATGGTGGAAAGATACTGCGGGAGTGCGTAGCGATTGAAGCCCGGCTTTCCCTGCTGTGTCTTGTCATACTCGGTGACCGCAGACACCAAGTAGAAATGCAGCTTGGGGTGGATCTTCTCAGAGGGGTGCGCCTCGTGGAGGTCACGCGGGCCCGAGCCAACCACATGCCCGTCCTTGTCAATCTTGTAACCCTTGCTGAGTGCGCAGGAGCGATGCATCAAGTTGATGTAGTCAAGGTCTCCAGCGTAGTCGTACTTGAATGCATCGACCACATCCCCCACCGGCTTGTTGTCGATCCACACCGGCTTATGGCAAATGGAGCAAGATGTGGTCTGCTCCTTGAGCTTCGTGGATTCCTTCAAGTTGTAGAATCGCGTGTTGCCAATCGCGTTCTTACCAATGATGGTGATTGCGCCAGCGGCATTCAGCATCTTCTTGCGGGTCAGCGATTCCTTTGCCGATTCCCATTCCGGCCGGGTGATACCGGTCTGTCGCTGTGCTTCGTGGAACCGAATCTGATTGTCGCCCTGATAGCTGGACTTATAGGACCGCGTAGCAATGAGAACGATTTTCTCATTGCGTGTGAGATCGTCCTTCTTCCCGTCACCCAGCATCTTGGTCGCATTCGATGGAGAGATGTGGATTGTAATCCCTGCGTCCTTACCGAGAGAGATGGAGTGCTGCACAATCGCTACGCCATCGGGGATCTTGATTTCCTTGACCGGTAGCTGACGGTCGAACGCAGACTGCCCGGGCACATCTGCGACCTGCATCGACGCCAAGCGCACGATCACATAGTAGTCTCGCGACCCACCTTCCCAATAGGATGCGATGTTCACGGGGCTGTCGGTCACATGGATCTTGACTTTATTGCCACGATAGTCGGGAAACGCGGCACGAACAAGCGCCTGCACCTCTGGCTCGCGCCCAGTAACGTACGTGACCTTGCCTTCTGTTAGCGATTTCTTGATCATCTGCTCTTCCTTCATGAATCCGTTACCAAACTCACGATAGTCGATCTTCTGTGTGAGTGGGGCACATCGTTGCAAGCGCCCAATGGGCCAGTAATCGGGGTCGTTGCCGTCATAGTCCGCCGGGAACGCAACTTTACCATCGGGACATACAAACACCCTTGGTGATGCGATGACATGCATGCCCGGGCGTAAGATGAGCCGACCCCATGTTACATTACCCTTCTTATCAAAGACTTCAACGAGACAGGGGATGGGTTGCATCACTCGATAGAAGACTTGGGTTTCCCCTGAGATGTAGAGATTGTTCTTTGCCATTAGTCTATGTCTGTTGGGTCCTTACGCAACTTACCAAATGCTTTCGCGCCCTTGCACATCTTCAAGAGCGTCATGAGGGTGTTGAGCCCACCGTTTTGCCCGCGCCGGGCGCTAAAGTACGCAAACTCTACAACACTACTCTTTTTCTGAGGATAGTATTTGATGTAACCTGGATACGCATTACCGGGAATCTTTCCGTCCATCTGCTGAAGTACTGACATATGGTCAGAGTTGCTACGCTTCCACACCCAGACATGGTCCTTTGTCACCCAGATCCCAAGCTCCCAAAATGACCTCGGGGCTGGCTCGTTTCCAATGACCTCTGAGATGTAGTCGGGATCCCTAGAGAATCTTTCCCTTGATGATAAACGCGCCGCAGTCACCGCGGTCGTCCTTTGCACGGGTCTTCGGCTCCAAGCGGAACGATTCTCCAGCCTTGAGCGTCTTCGTCGTTTTCTTATGCGTGATGGGGTCGCAGATATCGAATGTGCAGTTGAATGCCGCCTTCATTTCAACATATTCCTTGATGCCAATTGGCATCACAATGAACTCGTTCCCCTTACGCACTGCGTATGCACGCACGACCCCATGACTCTTATCAACACCCTCTCCCGTGTCTGACCAGATGTTATCAGGCACAAGTGGATGTCCATCCCAATGATGGTTGAAATGCTGCCAGTTAGCGATATCGTGAGGGAGATACTGTTCGACCTCAGCGACCGCTTTCATGATAGGCTCGATGTTCTCCATCTCCCACAAGTTGGCAGGACGATAGCCGCCACTATGATTCGTGTTGGGTTGACCGAAGATGCCTGCCGCATTGTGCAGCACGAACGAGCCAAGTCCATTCATGATGCCCACAGCGCGGAGCATAGCAAGAATGAGCGGGTCCTTCGTCTGTGCCACAGAACTTCCCGGTCCAATCGGCTCATTGTGGTCGAGCGGTTCTCCGATGCCCTTGAAGTCCCATGACTGACGCACCGTGCGCCAGACACCATCAGCGGGGCGCGAGTCACGCTGGAGATGCAACGTACCAAACGTCGCGCCCTTCTTCAAGTAGGACTCTGTGCCCTCGACCTCAGGGAGTCCTGCGTTGGGCGCGTCAGTGAACGCGACCAGCACCCGGGGAAGTTGACCCTTGAGGATGATCATCATGCGGTCAGCCTTGCCCTGGTCCTTGATTTGGAACTCGTTGCTGATTTCGATGGAGTGGAGCTTTTCCTGCCGTGAACGCACGACGTTCACCACACGCGAGGCCAGCTTCACATAGTCCGTATTGGAGCCGCCACCGACGATGGTCAACTGTGTGCGTAGCCCATACTCATCGTACGCGCAGTCAATGACTTCACCAAGCAACTGTTCGTAGTCCTGCCATTCATCGGGAAGGATAGAGTTGCCGGGCCAGCCCACTTCACCGAGAATGCGGATGTAGTCCCACATGTGTTCAGCCAAGAACTGCATGTTCTGCTTGAGACGGTCACGCTCGTACTTCCAACCACGAAGCGCCCAGAACAGCGTGTTGCCGAGCGGGAAGAAGTATCCATCATCGTCCTTCCACAAGCGTCCCTCGCCACGCACCCGTCCGGCCCGTGCCACGAACTTGCGCTTCAGCACGAACTGAAAATGCTGCTCACCGGGACCAAGGTCCAAGTGCTGCTCAAATTCCAGATAGAGCGGACACGTAATCCAGATGTGTGACTGGTCGAGGGCTTCGGGAATGTTGCGGAAGACGAGTCCACCATTGGCATCCGTTGTGCCGGTGTAGTCCTCGTCAAAGTTGTCGAGCCGAACCGACGCATTGGGCAGTGCGCTGCCCTGCTCGTCTGCGACCGTCAAGTAGATGTCATGCAGCTTTGGGGGTTCTGGCTGCGGTGGGGTCGGCTTGCGCCGTTTGAACAGCTTGCCGAAGAGACTATTGGGGCCGAACAGCCAGCGGAATATAGACATGGATGCACCTCTCAGGCGTATTTAGCCGGAGGTGCACCAGACCGTTTTTTAGAGGAAGCAGGAGAGATTCAAATCCCGCTTGTTGATAGTGACCGAGTTACCACTGATAGGGGCAATGTTGTAGGGAGATTTCTTTGCCGAGGGAATCTGGAACTGCATCTCGGTCGTGAACTGATAGTTGCCACTGCCCTTGTATTGCACCCGAGTCCGTAGGGTCGCAGTCGCAGCAGAACTAAACAATGGCACGCCCTTGAGCTTCAAGGGATTCGCATGCCCGAACAAGTAGAAGCCGTGCGTGCCGACGTTCACATAGTAGGTCTTCTTGCGATTGTAATACTGTTCAATCATCGCAGCCGGCACATTCACCTTGATGTCGGGAAACGTGTCCCGGTCCCGCTCGTATCGCTTCTTGCTATCGAGCTTGCCCGCGGTCGCATTCCACAAGTCATCGTGTGGTTCCCGCTTGAACGGAATCTCTTTCCACTGCTTCTTAATCAGCGAGAACAGCTTCACCGATTCTGCCAAATCCGCAATGAAGCGCTTCTCAATGTCGGCCGCCGGAATGTTCCCAAACGTCCACTTGTTGTCCTGATACTTCAGCACCAACGAGCCCGCAGACGCCATCGTAATCTTCAACTCACAGCCCGCTTTCACACCCTTGTATTGCAGCATGATATCGGGTTGGTCGTGAGACGCGCCCGCAGGCATAAACTCTTTGGGACACAGCTTGTATTCTTTGAGCAGCTTTGCCGCATTCTTCTCGTATTCAAAACCTTGTTGTGGAGCCATGTGAAAGGGACAGAGAAAGTGGGTGCAAAAGCGCACCAACAGACTGACAGCAACAGTTACTTATAGGATGTCGGTTGGGAGGTGTTGACCGGGGGAAGGGGGAGATCCCTACGACAACGACGCGCCCACAACAAGAACGACAAGAGAGAGTATAGAGTGGCCAAGAGAGTGAGTCAAGAGGAAAGCGACACCGTACTGGCCAGTCGTTCGGCTTTCTTCTTGGCGCGGCCTTCGCGGATACGTTGTCCCTGTTCGGCTCGCCAGACCGGGTCCGCATATTTCTCTTGCAATACCTGTGTCATCTTGTGGCAGTGTTCAGCAGGGCGCCCCTTCGGTTGACGGTGGGATTCCCATTCCTCAACAACTTGCGTCCATCGTGTCTCTGGCCAGACAGCTTCGTTTAGTTCAGCGTGAAGTTTCTTATGACAGTTGGAGCAGAGAACGGTGCATTTGGCGATCTCTGCCAGAATGTCTGCTGTGCGTGCGTTATCGTGCACCATTTTAGAGACTGTACCATCCTTGTCAGCGCCGTCGCGATGATGAAACTCCAGACATGCATAATGGT
>Ga0116148_1003982_pt1 | contig 13196 bp, 26 predicted proteins | sample AD_UKC055_MetaG_FD_89786 | JGI IMG/M metagenome (GOLD analysis project Ga0116148, IMG submission 89786) | Active sludge microbial communities of municipal wastewater-treating anaerobic digesters from USA - AD_UKC055_MetaG | ecosystem: Engineered > Bioreactor > Anaerobic > Digestate | place: USA... | reverse complement strand
GGCCCAATTTATAAGAAGAATCAATCACTCCTTCCACAGCCATTGGTTCCATTGTCATTGAATTACGTGCGAATTTCGTTGAAGGTAAAGAAATTCCAAATGAAGAAACATTCTTTTCAACTCCAGCAAAAGCAAAAAGAGAAAAGAAAAGTAAAATTAAACTTATTCTATGAAAACACATATATGAACCTTACGAAAAGCAAGCAAATAAAAACTTAAGATACAAAAAAACCAACTTTAAAAGTTGGCTTTTTTGTATTAGAATCTAAAAAGACTCATTCTGTAGTTTTTGCTGCACCTTCAACCATGTCAATTGGCTTTACTTCGGCTTTTTTCTGAGAAGGCTTTACTGCTTTTTCAACAATTTCATCTTCTACAAGTCCGATTAGAGCCATTTCTGCTGCATCACCAGGACGGTTAGGGCCGAGTTTTAACACTCGAGTATAACCACCATTTCTTGATGCATAACGTGGGCCAAGGACATCAAAAAGGCCTTGAACTACTTTTGGGTCGCGTACAAAGCGAGCCGCTTCACGACGAGCAGAAAGGTCGCCTTTTTTTGCATAGGTTATTAAACGATCAACAACACTTTTCGCTAACTTTGCCTTATGCAAAGTGGTGCGAATATAACGGTTTCCTTGTTCGGTCTCCAAGCCTTTTTCTAAAATAGAAGTAGCGAGGCTACGAAGAATGGCACGCTTATGTTGTGCGTTTACACCCAATTTCTTGTTCTTTACACCGTGTCTCATTTCTATTAATCCTTCAGATAATCATCGACGTTCATCCCAAAACTGAGACCCATCGAAGTTAACACCTCGTTAAGTTCCACCAAGGACTTCCTACCGAAGTTCTTGTATTTAAGCATATCATTTTCTTTATTACGTACAAGTTCAGCAATCGTATGAATGTTAGCCATTCTTAAGCAGTTGCTTGAACGAACAGATAGTTCGAGTTCATCCACGCGCATACGAAGAAGAGTTGAAATACGTTGACGTTCCTCATCTTGTTCCATTTCTTCAGGAGATTCGAGATCACCTTCGAAGTTAATGAATGTTTCTAAATGATCGACTAGCAACTTTGCTGCATAAGCAAGAGCATCTTCAGGATCAATAGAACCATCAGTAGTGACTTCTAGTTCAAGACGATTAAAATCTGTACGCTGTCCAACACGAGTATCGCTGATATGCATCGCTACTTTCAATACAGGATTGAAATTAGCATCCATTGCAATTTCGCCAATGGGAGCATTTGGATCTTTCAATTCATCTGCAGTCACATAACCGCGACCAGATGAAATCTTCAATTCCATGCTTAAAGAAGCATTCCCATTCAACGTCGCAATATGTACATCAGGCGTTAAAATCACTACATTCGGATTTTCTTCAATATCAGCAGCTGTAATTTTGCCGTCACCGGACATATCCAGCCGTAATGTTTCATCGTGATCAGAAAGCAGTTTTACACGAATGCCTTTGAGATTCAAGATGATGTCAGTAACATCTTCCTTTACTCCAGGAATCGTAGTAAACTCTTTATCGACACCGTCGATTTTTACAGAGACAATTGCCGCGCCTTGCAATGAAGACAACAACGTACGACGAAGAGCATTACCTAAAGTAATACCCCAACCGCGTTCAAGAGCTTCTACGACAAATTTGGCGTAGCGCCCATCTTCGCCAGTTTCCACTTTCTGGAAACTGCGCGGCATCTGAAGGGACTTCCACATCATTAGCGATACCTCATTAAATTAAATTCTTCTCTTCTTTTTAGGACGACATCCGTTATGCGGAACACCCGTCACGTCACGAATAGACAGAACTTCGAGGCCTGCATTTTTGAGGGCTCGAACAGCAGATTCACGACCGCCACCAGCACCTTTTACTCGGACATCTACTTTACGCATGCCAAGATCAAATGCTTTGCGACCAGCTGCTTCTGAAGCAAGCTGAGCTGCAAATGGTGTGCTTTTACGAGAACCCTTAAATCCGGCGTTTCCTGGAGAACCCCAAGCAACAACGTTTCCACGAGCATCTGTAATAGATACAATCGTATTGTTAAAAGAAGCATTCACACAAGCGATACCTTGTACATCAACACGCTTCTTTCCTTTCTTAATTTTTGTTTCTTCAGAAGCAACTGTTTCAGTTGCAGCTGTAGTTTCTTTGATTTCTTCGTCAGCCACGAACTATCTCCTTACTTCTTCTTGTTAGCCACGGTTTTCTTCGGGCCTTTACGTGTACGAGCATTGGTACGTGAACGTTGACCGCGAACTGGCAAGCCCTTGCGATGACGCATGCCACGATAGCATCCAATATCTTGTAAACGTTTAATGTTAAGAGTCGTTTCTGCGCGGAGTTGACCTTCAACAGAATATTCTTCTTCAAGAAGATGGCGGATTTTACCTTGCTCTTCTTCAGTCAAATCATCACATTTTTTGTCTTTGTCTATACCAAGTTGAGTACAAACTTTTCGAGCGGTAAATAAACCGACACCAAAAATGGCGGTCAAACCGTACTCGACAGTTTTAGTTCTCGGTAAATCGACACCAGCGATACGTGCCATGAGATCTCCTATCCCTGTTTCTGCTTGTGGCGGGGGTTTTTCGAACAGATAATACGCAAAATACCTTTACGACGGATAATTTTGCAGTTTTCACATCTTGGTTTGATGGAGGCTTTGATTTTCATAGGTTTCCTTTTTTTTTTTACCTATTACTTGTAACGGTAAGTGATTCGTCCCCTAGATAAATCATAAGGGGATATTTCAACTAGAACTTTATCATCAGGCAAAATTCTAATAAAATGCCTGCGCATTTTTCCTGAAACATGAGCTAATATTTCATGACCATTTTCGAGGCCAACTCGAAAGAATGCGTTTGGAAGTGCTTCGAGCACAACGCCTTCTACTTGTATGCCTTCTTCTTTAGCCACTAGGACGCCATCCTGCCGCGAATGCGGCCACGTTTTAAGAAACCTTCATAATTCTTGGTATGCAGTTGGGCTTCGAGTTGTCGAAGAGTATCCAACGCCACACCGACCACGATCAAGACCGAGGTGCCACCAATATAGAAAGACATATTCAAAGCGTCTTTCAAATGAAGCGGACCAACGCTAATCAAGGCCAAGAACATAGAACCTGGCAATGAAATACGTGTCAAAATGTGATCTATATACTCTGCGGTCTTTTTTCCTGGACGAATACCTGGGATAAATCCTCCAGACTTTTTAAGATTATCAGCAATATCATTTGGGTTATATTGAATTGCTGTATAAAAGTACGTGAAGAAAATAATCAGAGAACCAAATATTACACTATATGTAATATGTCCTGGCATAAAAGCAGATGCAAAGGACTGAGCCCAACTAAAGTTTGGGAACCATGATGCAATCATAGCTGGCACAAACATAATGGATGAAGCAAAAATCACAGGGATCACACCAGCTGTATTCACCTTGAAAGGCAAATAGCTAGACTGACCACCCATCACTTTGCGTCCAACCACACGGCGGGGACTCTGGAGTGGAATGCGACGGTTCGCTTGTTCAACAAAAACGATGAATGCGATAATAGCAACCACTAGCGCCAAAATGAAAATTTCAATAGCTAGAGGTTGTATACCTTCTTTCAACATTTCTAGTTCACCAAGGATAGCTCTTGGAAGACTACCCACGATACCGGCGAAGATAATAAGAGAAATACCATTACCAATACCACGCGAAGTAATTTGTTCGCCAAGGTACATTACAAAAATGGTACCTGTAGTAAAGGTTAGAGTAGCTAAAAATCGAAAGCCTATGTTTCCAGCACCAGAAGAAAAATCTTCTAGCAAAACAGAAACGCCAGCCCCAGTTGCAGTCGTTACCTTAAGAGCAGAAAGCCAGACAGATACGCCCCATCCCTGAAGCGCCGCTAAGGCCACTGTAAAATAACGGGTATACTGATTTAATTTGGCACGTCCTTCCTGACCTTCTTTTTGTAGCACTTGAATTGCAGGAATAACCGAACCCATTAATTGAATAATAATGCTTGCAGTAATGTAAGGCATTATACCCAAAGCAAACACCGTCGCTTTAGCAAAAGCACCACCAGTAAAGGAATCATACAAGCCGAAAAAACTATTGTTATTTCGGAAGTATTCTGCTAGAACAGTAGAGTCCACACCAGGGATAGTGATATGAGAGCCAACGCGATAAATAATTAAAATACCTAAAGTAAAAAGAAGCTTTTTTCTTAGGTCTTCAATCTTAAAAGCGTTAACAAACGCACTAATAGCTTTCTTGAGAGCTTCCATTAGATAATCTCGACTTTGCCACCAGCTGCTTCAACAGCTGCTTTTGCTTTTTCGCTGATAGCATTAACCTTTAATGTAATAGCTTTATCAATTGCACCATAAGCGAGAATTTTCACTGGTTTAGAAACATGTTTAATCATGCCTAAATCAGCTAATACTTTGGCATCAAATTCTGCAACATTCGAAGCAGCCAATTTTTTCAAATTGATTACTTGAACATCTTTAACAAAATGAGATTTGAAACCACGCTTTGGAGTGCGACGATGAATCGGCATTTGGCCGCCTTCAAAAGCAACGCGTCCAGCCTTAGCACTTTTACGAGCACCAGCACCTTTCTGACCACGACCACCAGTGGTTCCCCAACCGGAGCCTGGACCACGGCCAATGCGTTTGCGTTTGGTCGTTTTGGCTTTACCTGGATTAAGTGTATTTAATTCCATCTTAGATCTCCTCGACCTTAATCAGATGACGCACACGATTAATCATCCCTTGAATAGCAGGAGTCAAAACGTGTTCTTTTGTTTTACGAATACCACGTAAACCAAGAGCGGCTAAATTAGCACGATGCTCTGGCAATACACGGACAGTACCTTTCATTTGCGTAATTCGGACTTTCTTCATAGCATTAGGCCTCAGGCGTTAATACCACGCAATATAGCGCAGTCCTGTTTATTCTTTTGTGAAGTAAGACCTTCGATACAAGCGTGAACCACGGTACTTGGATTAGAAGAACCATGAATCTTTGTTAGGATATTGCGAACACCTGCAAGTTCAAAAACAGCACGTGCAGCTGCACCAGCAATAACACCTGTACCTGGAGCAGCTGGCATTAATAAAATGCGAGTTGCACCAAATTTTACTTCGATATCGTGTGGAATGGTTCCGTCAAGAAGTTGGACTTCAATTAAATTGCGTTGAGCGGCTTCTGTGCCCTTACGAATAGCTTCAGAAACTTCTTTAGCTTTTCCAAGACCAACACCGATCTTACCATTTTTGTTTCCAACAACAACCAAGGCACTGAAGGAAAAGCGGCGACCGCCTTTCACAACCTTGGCGCAACGGTTGATGTGAACCACCCGATCTTCAAATTCAGAAACTTGAGTATCTCGTTCCAAAGTGTACCTCTTAGAATTGAAGTCCGTTTTCACGAGCACCCTCTGCGAGCGCCTGAACACGGCCATGATAAATGTAACCACCGCGGTCAAAGACCACAGATTCAATACCCTTGGACTTTGCAAGTTCTGCAACGAGGGCGCCGAGCTGTTTGCTCTGTTCTGTTTTTGTCATTTCGCCATACTTCGATTGAAATTCTTTCGAAGTTGTAGAAACTTGAACGAGAGACTTATTATTCTTATCGTCAATAATCTGAGCCACCATGTTGGCAAGAGAACGACGTACAGCCAAACGAGGGCATTCAGGAGTCCCTATCACGGTTTTGCGAATACGAGTGTGACGCGCATTCCGAGATATAATTCTTTTTTTTGCAATAGCAGTCATAATGTTACCTTATTTACCTGTCTTCTTGCCTTGCTTACGGCGAACAATTTCACCAGTATACTTAATACCCTTACCTTTATAAGGTTCAGGACGGCGATACTTACGGATTTCAGCAGCAGCTTGACCTACTTTTTGCTTATCAATACCTTTAATTGAAATTTTTAAAGGATCAAGAGCGGTTAAAGTAACTCCTTCTGGAGCCTTAAAAATTACTGGGTGAGAAAATCCTAGAACAAGATTAAGGTCTTTACCTTTTTGTTCCACACGATAACCAACACCAACAATTTCCAAAGTCTTTTGAAAACCTTTTGTCACACCTTCAACCATATTGGCGACGAGTGCACGTGTAGTACCATGAATTGCTCGAGAAAACTTAAGATCATCAGGACGAGCAAAAGAAATTGTGTTTCCTTCGATGCTCATCTTAATTAGTTCATGAATATCAGTTGAAAGTTTCCCTAAAGGGCCTTCCACTTGAACATTCTGACCATTGACCGCAACTTTCACACCAGCTGGAATTGAAATAATAGCTTTTCCAATACGTGACATCTTTACCTCACCAGACCTTTGCGAGAACTTCACCACCCACATTTTGCTTGCGGGCTTCGTGATCAGTCATCACACCTTGAGAAGTGGAGATGATAGCAAAACCAAGACCATTACGAACACGTGGAAGCTTAGCCGAGTCAACATAGTGACGAAGACCAGGACGGCTAACACGTTGTAAGCCTTGAATTGCGGGAGCGCCATCTGTATAGCGAAGCAAAATCTTTAAGATTCCTTGCTTGCCATCTTCTACGACGACGAATTTTTTAATAAAACCTTTTTCCTGCAACACGCGAGCGATTTCGCGTTTTAAATTGCTGGCAGGAATGTCCACTACGGGAAGTTTTGCTGAAGTAGCATTACGAACTCGTGTGAGCATATCGGCGATAGGATCTGTCATTGCCATTTCTACTCTCCTTACCAGGACGATTTAGTGATACCGGGGATTTCGCCGGCAAGTGCCATTTCGCGGAAGCAAATACGGCAAAGGCCAAAGCGGCGCATATAAGCGTGCGGCCTACCGCAACGCTTGCAACGATTATAACCACGAACAACATATTTCGGGGTACGTTTGCATTTTTCAATCATTCTTCTGCTAGCCATGGTATTACCTTACTTCCTGTAGGGGAGTCCAAGAGCTTCGAGAAGAGCACGACCTTCGTCATCTGTTTTAGCAGAAGTAACAAAAGTAATGTCCATTCCTTGAGTCCTGGTCACTTTTTCAATGTCGATTTCAACAAAAATAGTTTGTTCTTTAATACCTAAAGTATAGTTGCCACGACCATCAAAACCACGACGTGCAAGACCACGAAAGTCTCTAACACGAGGTAAGGATATATTGATGAATCGATATAAGAAATCCCACATGTTATCACCATGGAGAGTTACCTTACAACCAATACCTAAACCTTCACGAAGCTTAAAGTTAGAAATAGCTTTCTTTGCTGTTGTGACAACGGCTTTTTGACCTGAAATAGCTGAAAGCGTTTCAACAGCTTCATCAAGAATTTTACGGTTTTGAGCCGCATCTCCAACACCCATATTGATAACAATCTTTTCTAGGCGTGGAATCTGCATTACATTCTTGTAGCCAAAGCGTTCCATTAATTCTGGAACTACTTTTTCGTTATAAAATAATTGCATATTAGTCATGTTATTAAACCTCACAGAGCCTTGCCGGTTTTAACACTGACTCGAACACTCTGTTTCCCCTTTTCACGAACTCGACGAGTACGTACGGGAACATTTCCTTCGAGAAGCATCACGTTAGAAATATCGATAGGCATTTCCTTATCAATAATGCCACCAGTTTGGTTTGTCTGGCTCGGCTTTTCATGACGTTTACGAACGTTCACACCGCTAACAACAACGCGACCAGCTTTTGGATCGACGCTGATAACTGTTCCGGACTTACCCTTAGATGTACCTGCGATGACTTTTACGTTATCGTTCTTTTTAATATTTGACATTAAAGAACCTCAGGGGCAAGAGAAATTATTTTCATGTATTTCCTGTCACGAAGCTCACGAGCTACGGGCCCAAAAATACGAGTTCCACGTGGTTCACCATCTTTATTGACGAGAACAACGGCATTATCGGAAAAACGGATTAATGAACCGTCTTTACGACCTATTTCTTTGCGTGTACGAACAACGACAGCGTCTGCTACGGAACCTTTCTTCACCTTGCTCTGGGGAATAGCGTCTTTCACAGACACTTTGATCACATCGCCGATACTTGCGTAACGACGATTTGTCCCACCCAAAACTCGGATGCAGGCGACTTCCTTGGCACCACTGTTATCGGCCACGACTAGTCTTGTTTCTTCTTGAATCATATTCGCCTTACTCCAAAGGGATTATTTCTTCTTTTCCAAAATCCGCACTAAACGCCAGCGCTTAGTTGCAGATAGAGGGCGAGTTTCCATGATTTCAACTAAGTCACCTTCACCAGCTTCATTATTTTCGTCATGAGCCTTAAGTTTCTTAGATGTTGTCATGATTTTATTATACATAGGATGACGTTTGCGGTTTTCAACCACAACCGTAATCGTCTTATCCATAGCGCTGGAAGAGACGATACCTTGTCTAACCTTACGTGAATTTCTATCCATTTCCTGCTCCTGCCCGGCTTACGCCTTGGCCCTTTCACTGAGGATTGTCTTAATTCGGGCGATATCCTTGCGGGCAGCGCGAATCATAGATGGTTTTTCCAAACTACCAGTCTTAGCTGTAAGACGGTAATTGAAAAGATCGAGATTCAATTTGGCGAGCGTTTCCTGAAGCTGGTCAGTTCCCATTTCTTTTAGTTCACGAGCTTTCATTAGATCTCCGAAGCCTCAACGATTTTAACTTTTAGCGGAAGTTTTTGTGCTGCCACCTGGAGAGCTTCCAGAGCGAGAGCCTTTTCTACTCCACCCATTTCAAAAATTATGCGCCCTGGCAAAATAACGGCAGCCCAAAACTCAACGCTTCCTTTACCTTTACCCATACGAGCTTCAGCAGGATGCCTTGTAACAGGTTTATCCGGAAAAACGCGAATCCAAACGCGTCCACCACGCTTGATTTTACGTGTCATGGCAATACGAGCTGCTTCAATTTGGCGGGCAGTAAGCCAGCATTTTTCAAGAGCTTGTAAACCAAAATCGCCAAAAGCCATATAATCACCGCGAGTCGCGCGACCCTTCATGCGGCCTTTCATCATTTTGCGAAATTTTGTTCTTTTCGGACTTAGCATAAATTACTTCTCTTTCTTGGCTTCAGACATGACATCTTTGCCGATCTTTTCACCATGCATGATCCAGACTTTTACGCCAATGGCACCATACACAGTTTTTGCGGTTGAAGTGGCATAGTCAATATCAGCACGAAGTGTGTGTAAAGGTACACGACCTTCAGCATACTTTTCAACACGAGCGATTTCAGCACCACCTAAACGACCACCCACTTGAACTTTAATTCCTTCAACACCCATGCGCATAGCGCTCTGAATCGCACGTTTCATAGCACGACGGAAGGAAATACGTTTTTCAAGTTGACGAGCAATGTTTTCGGCCACTAATTTAGCATCTGTTTCAGGACGTTTAATTTCGTGAACGCTGATATAGATCTCTTTTCCGGTCAAAATTGTAATTCCCCTTTGAGGCGATCCAATTCTTCACCCTTTTTACCGATAACAATACCAGGGCGAGCCGTATAAAGATTTACATTGACTTTTTTTACTGTACGTTCGATACCAATCTTAGCAATTGAAGCGTGTTCAAAGCGTTTCATTAAATAACGACGAAGAACGATATCTTCATATAGAAGATCAGCGAATTTGTCTTCAGCATACCACTTGGATTGCCAGCCCTTGATTACACCAAGGCGAAGACCGTATGGATGAGTTTTTTGACCCATGGTTTACTCCTTATCTGTATCGTTAGCGACGATAACGGTCAAGTGGGATGTTGGTTTTTCAATACGGAACGCACGGCCTTGTGAACGAGGACGAATACGTTTCATAATGGTAGCGCCATCAGCTGAGATACTTTTGATTTTCAAATCTTCGGCATTTACAGGAGCTGGTGATTTCTGCTTGAAATTTGCAACTGCAGATTTCAATGCATTTTCAACAATAACAGCACCTTTCTTTTGTGTATGAAGAATGGAGAGCATGGCAAAAGCTTCATCAACAGACTTGCCGCGCATCAAATCAGCAACTTGACGAAGTTTACGCACACCATAGCGAACATTCTTTACTTTTGCGATAGCTTGCATTATTTCTTTCCTCCGGCCTTTTCGTCTTTACGATGACCGCGGAACAAACGGGTAGGAGCAAATTCACCAAGTTTATGACCAACCATATTTTCGGTTACATAAACTGGTAAGAACTGCTTTCCGTTGTACACGGAGAAAGTAAGTCCAACCATATCAGGAATGATCGTAGAACGGCGGGACCAGGTTTTAATAGCCTGTTTACGCTCAGAACTAGCCATCGCTTGAGCTTTAATAAGTACGTGGGAATCAACAAACGCACCTTTTTTAAGGGATCTCGACATGAACTAGGCCCTCTTTTTCTGACGACGACGTACGATAAGCTTATCTGTACGTTTATTGTTACGTGTTTTGGCTCCCTTTGAGTTTTTACCCCAAGGAGAACATGGATGACGACCACCAGATGTACGTCCTTCACCACCACCAAGCGGATGGTCCACTGGATTCATAACGACACCGCGTACCGATGGACGCTTGCCAAGCCAGCGAGAACGACCAGCCGAACCAGAAGATTCGTTCATGTGATCAATATTTGAAACCTGACCAACAACAGCGAGGCATTCACCTAAAATTAAGCGAACTTCACCACTTGGGAGGCGAACTTGACAATGCTTACCATCTTTAGCTACAAGTTCTGCAGAAGCACCAGCTGAGCGAGCAATTTGAGCTCCTTTACCTGGCTTCATTTCAATATTATGAATCATGGTGTTTACTGGAATATCGCGAATAGGCAAAGCATTACCTACACGGAACTCAGCTGTGTCACCAGATTGGAGAACGTCACCCACTTTAATGTCATTAGGAGCAATAATGTAGCAACGTTTACCATTTTCGTATTTTACTAAAGCAATACGAGCGGTGCGATTTGGATCATATTCAATGGTTTCAACAACACAAGGGATACCCTTGATATTGCGTTTAAAATCAATAATACGATAAAGTTTTTTGTGTCCACCGCCACGACGACGAGATGTTATTTCGCCAACATTGCTGCGACCAGAGCTACGTTTGATACCAGTAGTAAGAGGTTTGTACGGCTCAGAAGCTGTAATTTCTTTCTTATCACTGATTTGCTTGTAACGCAAAGTCGGGGTAAGTGGTCTATAAGATTTCAGACCCATGATCAGACTCCTTCAAATTCGGCAATTTTTTGCCCGGCTTTCAATGTAATGTAAGCCTTTTTCCAATTTGACTTTTTGCCTGCGATCATGCGAACGCGTTTCATCTTCCCTCGATTGATCAAGGTATTGACTGAATCCACTTTCACTTCGAAACGCTTTTCGATGGCAGCCTTAATTTCAGGCTTGCTAGCATCCTTGGCAACCTTGAATACATATTGACGCACACCAGTACGAGGATCAACCATGTTTTTGCTGGTTTCTTCCGTAATATGTGGAGCCACTAAGATTTGATGTATTTCTTTCACCTGGAACCTCCGGTGAGCTCACCCAGAGCGGCCTGGGAGATAACCACATTGTTTGCACGAATCAAATCATAAGTATTTACATCGCTAAGGCGAGCACAACGAACCCAAGGTACGTTTGCTGAAGAAAGAGTCAAGTTTGAGTCCTTGGCGCTTACAATTAACAATGCATTGCGTTGTTCAATACCTGATTTTGACATCACTGCAAGAAAATCTTTCGTTTTAGGAGCATCAAAAGCAAGTGCTTCAAAAACAAGAACTTTGCCTTCGAGAGCCTTTGTTGTCAATGCAGAACGGAAAGCAATTTGCTTAACTTTCTTGTTTACTTTTTCGAAATATTCATGAGACTTCGGACCGTGAGCCTTATTACCACGAACCCAAACAGCAGATGTATTCTGACCAGCACGAGCACGGGCAGTACCCTTTTGTTTCCATGGTTTTGTGGTACCACCACTAACCATAGAACGAGTCTTTGTTTGAGCAGTACCTTGACGACGGTTATTTAGTATTGCCTTGATGTGCAAATACATGCAGACCTTGTTGACTTCAGAGTCAAACATGGCAGGAAGTTCAATTTCATTTTTAAATGCGCCGTTAGCGGCGTAGAGCTTTGCCGTTGCCATTAGTCTTTCCTCACCACGATTACACCGTTTTTAGGACCAGGTACAGCACCGCGAACGAAAATTAAATTACGTTCACCGTCTACTTTTACAACCTGTAAATGTTTTACGGTTACTTTTTTATTGCCATATTGTCCAGGCATTTTTTTACCAGGAAATACGCGACCAGGATAACTATGAGCGGATGTACTACCTGGTTCACGCATATTGTGTGTACCATGAGAACGAGGACCGCTATGGAATCCATGGCGCTTAATTGCACCAGCAAAACCACGACCTTTGGAAAGACCAGAAACATTAACTTGCTTTACGTCAGCAAAATCAGCAGCTCCAATTTCTTTACCTACAGGCCAAGATTCGAGATCAGAAACATCAAATTCAGCGAGATGTTCACAAACGTCAACACCAGCTTTTTTGAAATGTCCGATTTCAGCCTTATTAGCGCGTTGTTCTTTTTTAGAACCAAATCCAATTTGGATGGCTTTATAGCCTTCCTTATTTTCTGTTCTGTGGCAAACGACCACGCACGGACCAGCCTCAAGGACTGTAACAGGTACGCACTCGCCCTGTTCCGTAAACAATTGGGTCATTCCCAGCTTTTTAGCAAGAATTCCGTTCATTGTATTAAACCTTAATTTCTACTTCGACACCAGCGGGCAAGTCGAGTTTCATGAGAGAATCAACTGTTTGCGGAGTTGCGTCCAAAATATCTATTAAGCGCTTGTGAGTCCGAGATTCGAACTGTTCACGGGAAGTCTTATTGATATGAGGAGAGCGAAGAACCGTGTATTTTTGAGTCTTTGTAGGAAGAGGAATGGGACCAGCAATGCGAGCCCCAGTATTTTTAGCTGTATTCACAATGTCTTGAGCCGAACGATCAATCATGCGATGATCGAAAGACTTCAAGCGAATACGAATGCGTTCAGCAGCCATTTATTATCCTTATTTAAGAATTTCGGTTACGGAACCAGCACCAACAGTGCGGCCGCCTTCGCGAATAGCGAAGCGAAGTTGTTTGTCCATAGCGATAGGAGCGATCAATTCTACAGTCACAGTCACTGTAT
>Ga0116148_1003981_pt1 | contig 13202 bp, 8 predicted proteins | sample AD_UKC055_MetaG_FD_89786 | JGI IMG/M metagenome (GOLD analysis project Ga0116148, IMG submission 89786) | Active sludge microbial communities of municipal wastewater-treating anaerobic digesters from USA - AD_UKC055_MetaG | ecosystem: Engineered > Bioreactor > Anaerobic > Digestate | place: USA... | reverse complement strand
TTCTGCGTTTGCGGGAGATCCCGCGCGAGGTCGATCCCCGCGCGCTCGACGCTTATCTGACCTTTGAATACATCCCCGCGCCTCTGAGCATTTTCAAGAGTATCCGCAAGCTGCCCCAGGGCCACTGGCTCAGCCTGGACCGGCAGGGGCTGCAGATCCGGCGCTACTGGCGGCTTCTATACCGCGCCAGCGCCAAAGCGGAGGCCGATCTGGCGGCGGAATTCCTCGATCTGCTGCGCGACGCCGTCCGCATCCGTCTGATGAGCGAGGTGCCTCTCGGGGCTTTTCTCAGCGGCGGCCTCGATTCAAGCGCCGTGGTGGCGATGATGAGTCAGACCGCCACAGCGGGGGTCAAGAGCTATTCGATCGGTTTTGACAACGCCACCTACAACGAGCTGCCCTGGGCCCGGCTGGTGGCACGCCATTTCGGCACCGAACATCATGAGGAGATCATCACCCCGGATGCCGTGGGGCTGACCGAACGGATCGTCCGCCAGCTCGACGAGCCGCTCGGGGATTTTTCCGTCTTTCCGACCTGGATGGTCTCGGAGATGGCGCGCAAGCACGTCACTGTGGTGCTCTCGGGCGACGGCGGCGACGAGCTGTTGGGCGGCTACGAGACCTACATCGCCGAACGGACCGCGCGCCGCTATGCCCGGCTGCCCGGCTGGCTGCGCAAGGGAGCGATCGAGCCCCTGGTCGCCCTGCTGCCGCCGACCGAGAAGAAAAAGGGTTTCATCAACAAGTCGCGGCGCTTCATCGAGGGCTGCCGTCTTCCCGCCGATCTTCAGCACGTGCGCTGGATGATCTTTCTCCAGGAGGCCGAGAAGAGGCTGCTCTACAGTGAAGCTCTGCGCGGTGAGCTCACGGCCCACGACCCCTACGGCTTTATCCGCCAGGCTTTTGCCGGCTGCGATTCGCCGGCGCCCCTGGACCAGCAGGAGTACGTCGACATCGTCACCTATCTGGCCGACGATATCATGGTCAAGGTCGACCGCATGTCGATGGCGGTTTCGCTCGAGGCGCGCGCCCCTTTTCTGGATTACCGTCTGGTCGAGTTCTGCGCCTCGCTGCCGCCGCACCTGCGCCTCAACGGCAAGCGGAGCAAGTATATCCTCAAGGAGGCTTTCCGGGGCATCCTGCCGGACGAGATTCTCGACCGGCGCAAGGAGGGGTTCAGCATCCCGATCAAGAGCTGGATGAAGGGCGAACTCAAGCCGATGCTGCTTGAATTTCTCTCGCCGCGGGCGTTGGCGGAGACGGGCTGGTTTGACTCCGCCCATGTGCAGCGGCTGATCGGCGAGCATCTGGCCGGGCGCGAAAACCACAGCCACCGTCTATGGGCGCTGCTGATGTTTCAGATGTGGCATCACGAGTACATGCGCTGATTTTCTGTTCAAACGGGCGGCGGAGAGGGGATCCGCCGCATGGAGTATTCATTTCAATCCAGTCCTGCGCCGGGGAGGCGGGGCGGTTCAAGAGGAGATATAATGCAACGCGACCTCAATCAGATCGGCCAACACGAATTTGACCTGCTCATCGTCGGCGGAGGAATTTACGGGGCCACCGCGGCGCGCGAAGCGGCCCTGGCCGGCCTTTCGGTGGCCCTGATCGAAAAGAATGATTTTGCTTCAGGCACCTCGGGCAACAGTCTCAAGATCGTTCACGGCGGCCTGCGCTATCTGCAGCATGCTGACCTCAAGCGGATGCGCGAATCGATCGCCGAGCGCAAGATCCTGCTGCGCATCGCCCCCCATCTGGTCCATCCCCTCCCCTGCGTCATGCCGACCTACGGCCACGCCATCAAGGGGCCGGAGGTGATGCGCATCGCGATGCTGATGAACGACGTTCTCAGCGCCGACCGCAACCTGGGCGCCGACGCCGGTCACGCCCTGCCGATGGGCCGGGTGATCTCACGCGATCAACTTCTCGCCCTGGTCCCCCATGTCGAAACCAGGAATCTCAACGGCGGCGCGGTCTGGTATGATGCCGCGATGTACAATTCGGAACGGCTGGCCCTGGCTTTTGTACGTGCGGCTGTGGAGCATGGGGCCGTGGCGGCCAACCATCTCGCCGCGGAAGAGTTCATCCTGCAGGAAGGGCGGGTGAGAGGCGTAGTCGCGCGGGACACTATCGGCGGCGGGACGGTGGAGATCCGCGCCCGTATGACCCTAACCTGCGCGGGTCCCTGGATCAATGATCTCCTCTTCCGGCTTGGCGACAGGCGGCCGCCCGAGCAGCTCTTCTCGACCGCTCTCAATCTGGTCGTCAAGCGCCGGCTGAGCGAGGAGTATGCTTTTGGCGTCAACAGCCGGAAAGAGTTCAAGGACAAGGATGCCCTGATCAAAAAGGGCTCGCGTCTGCTCTTTGTCGTGCCGTGGCGGGAGTACACCATGATCGGCACCGACCATCGGCCCTGGCAGGGCACGGCGGGCGAGTACCGTGTGAGCGAGGCGGATATCGTCAATTTTCTCAATGATGCCAACGCGGCGATGCCGGGGGCCGATATCCGCCGCGAGGAGGTGACCTTTTTCTACGGCGGGCTGCTGCCGATGACAGGGGTTAATCCGGGCAGCGGGGATGTCAGCATCTCCAAACATTTCCGGATCTACGACCATGAGCGGGAGCAGGGGATTCCCGGCCTGCTCAGCATCCTGAGCGTGAAGTATACGACCGCGAGGGGGGTGGCCGAAGCTGCGGTACGGGCGGCGGGCCGCAAGCTCGGCAAGAAACTCGACCACAAGGCGGGCCGGAAGAGGCCGGTGTGGGGGGGCGATGTCGGCGATTTCAGCGGCTTTCTGGCAACCCAGCAGGCCGAGCGGCCCGCGCCGGTCACCGAGGAGCAGATGAATCAGCTGGCGCGCAACTACGGCACCGGCCTCGGCGAGCTCTACAAGACCGCCGGCGGCGATCCGGAGTGGCTGCGGCCGGTGGCCGGACAGGCGCAGGTGCTGCGCGCCGAGGTGCTGTATGCCGCCCGTCACGAGATGGCCCTGACTCTGGCCGATGTGATTCTGCGCCGCACCGAGCTGGGCTCGGGCGAGTACCCGGGCGATGCCGCGGCCGAAGATGCAGCCGTGATCATGGCTGCGGAGCTGGGCTGGGATGAAGCGCGCCGGCAGCGGGAGCTGGCGGATCTCAAAGCCATCTACCAGCCGGCGTAGATTTCCCGCTTTGAAATTTGCGCAAAATTGTGTAGCGTGTAGGGAAGGCAAGTAAATAATAAATTATTCATCACTGAAGAGGAATTTGAGGTTTTTATGGCAGATACCATCGGCTCTTACCTGTGGAAGGGCAGCGACGAAAAGACCATCGATGAGGTGCGCCGCTACTGGACGGATAACGTCAACACCACCCAGTTCTGGACGGGAGATCCGCGCCAGATCGGCTCCCCCGAGTTCTACGACACGGTGGGGGCCTTCATCCGCAAGAACTATGAGCACCGCTACCGGCTCATCGCCAGCGAGGCGGCCAAATATCCCGGCGGCCGCATGCTTGAGATCGGCTGCGGGGCGGGCTGGGAGCTGGTCGCCTGGGCGCAGGCGGGCATGCAGGTTTCCGGCCTCGATCTCTCGTCGGGGGCGCTTGAACTGGCCCGGGGCAATTTCGAGCACAACAAGCTGCAGGCCGAACTCAAGCTTGGCAATGCGGAGCAGCTCCCCTTCGAAGACAATACCTTCGACATCGTCGCCTCATTCGGCGTGCTCCACCAGACCGAGAGCACCGAGAACGCGGTCGCCGAGGTCAAACGGGTGCTCAAACCCGGCGGCGAGGCGGCCATCACCCTCTATTACAAGTATTCCTGGAAGATCCTCCTGACCCAGCTCGGCCGGGTCAATTTCGAGTTCGCCCATGAAGATGCCCCGATCACCCGCCTCTACGACAAGAAGCAGCTGCGCGATCTCTTCAAGGATTTCAGTGCAGTGGAGGTTTTTCTCGATTACACCCGGGCCACCCGCTCCCCGCGCAAGGGCGTGCTGGCGGGCCTCTTTAATCATCTCTTCGTGCCGGTCTACAATCTGCTGCCCGGCTGCATCCGCAACAAATTCGGCCATGCCGCGGTCGTGCTGGCGAAAAAATAAGGCAAAGGGAGAAGGACGATGAGGGTTCTGGTCACCGGCGCCTCCGGATTCACCGGCGGCTATATGGTCGACAATCTTGTGGAGAGAGGATATCAGGTGCGCGCCTTTGTGCGGCCGACGAGCGACACCGCGCGGCTCAAGGCGAAGGGAGTGGACATTGTCACCGGCGACCTGAAGTACAAGGCCGATCTGGCCCAGGCGATGCGCAATATTGATGTGGTCTATCACATTGCGGCGCTCTACCGCGAGGCCAATCAGCCGGACCAGGCCTACTGGGATGTCAACGTCACCGGCACTGAGAACGTCATGGCCGCCGCCCTCGAAATGGGGGTGCGCCGGGTGCTGCACTGCAGCACCTGCGGCGTGCACGGTCACATTGAAAAGCCGCCGGCGGACGAGAACGCTCCGATCAGACCCGGGGATATCTATCAGGAGACCAAGACCGAAGGCGAAAAGGTGGCGCTCTTTTTCAACCGGGAGAAGGGGCTGCCGGTCACCATCGTCCGTCCGGTCGGCATCTATGGTCCCGGCGACGGGCGCATGCTCAAGATGTACCGGATGATCTACAAGGGCAAGTTCGTCATGTTCGGCGGCGGCAATGTGCTCTACCATCTCAGCTACGTCACCGACGTGGTCGAGGGATTCCGCCTTGCCGCTGAGACCCCGGCTGCGGCCGGCGAGACCTATATCATCGCCGGGGAAAAATATTTCACGCTCAACGATTTCGCCAAAATGGTCGCCGACGCTCTCCAGGTCAAGCCGCCGCGGCTCCATCCCCCGGTCTGGCCGGTTTATGCGGCCGGCTGGCTCTGCGAAAAGATCTGCATCCCCCTGCGGGTGCAGCCGCCGATCTTCCGGCGGCGCGTCGATATCTTCGTCAAGGACCGGGCCTTTGATATCAGCAAGGCGAAGCGGGAACTCGGCTTCCAGCCCAGAGTGGAACTGGAGCACGGCATCCGCCGCACAGCCTTCTGGTACAAGGAATCCGGACTGCTGGACTGATCATGAATATAAAACAAGCGGGTGTTATGAAAACCATCAATGTCATTGGCAATTTCTCCGGCCGCAACGCCGGCGATGCCGCCATTCTCGGCGGGGTGCTCGAGGATGTTTCGAAGCTCTATCCCGATGCCCTCTTTACGATCCCGACCATCAATCCCGGCTTTGTGCAGCGCCAGTTTGCTGAATACAAGGTGCAAACGGTCTCGATGCTGCCCTGGAACGGCTCGATGAAGATCCTCGGGATCCCGGTCCTGCGCGCCGCTCTTTCGGCGGATGTAATCCTGGTGACCGATGCCATCCTCTTCGATCGCAAGCTCTACAATCCTCTCTTCAACTATCTCTGGACCCTCTCCAGGTTTCTCCCGCGCGCTTTTCAAAAGGGAGTGCCGGTGGTGCTCTACAATTGCAGCCTCGGACCGATCCGCACCAAGGCCGGCCATGCCGCGTTGCAGGCGATTCTCGACCACACCAGCGCTCTCATCCTGCGCGACCGGGAATCGGTTGAGCTGCTCGACCGTCAGGGCTTTCACCATCCGCGGGTGATCGAGGGGGCGGACTGCGCCCTCAACGCCAGGCCGGTCGACGAGGCGCGGCTGGAGGAGATCTGCCGTGAGGCTGATCTTTTCACCAGCGGCCGTCCGGTCATCGGTTTCAACGTCAACAGCTACGTCGATGCCTTTGTGCGTCAGGGCGGCACCTTCGGCCGTGAAAACCTGGTCGAACTCTATGCCGCCACCGTCGACAGGGTGATCACGGAGCTGGATGTGGACGTCCTCTTCGTCGAGACCCAGCACATGGACATGGGCATCGCGACTGCTGTGCTCGGCAAAATCGGTCAGCGCGGCCGCGTGCGCCTGATCTCCAACAAGGTCTACAGCTATCGCGAGATCTGCGCGGTTTTGCAGAGGCTGCAGCTTTTCGCGGGCATGCGCACCCACTCCCTGATCCTCTCCTCGGCCATGGGGGTTCCGCCGGTCGGCATCGTCACCTATCCGAAGAACCGGGGCTATATGCGCACCATCGGCATGGAGGCCCATCTGGTCGATTTCAAGGAGCTGGCGGTGGAGAGCTTTTTCGCCCGCATCAGTGCGGCCTGGCACGACCGTGAGCGCATCCGCGAGGCGATGCTGCCGCAGGTCGCCCGCGAAAAGGAGAAGGCGCGCCGTTCCGCCGAGGTGCTGAGAGAGTACCTGGGATAACCCTTGCCTGGCGCCCGGTCTCTCCGGGCGCCCTCTTGAGAGAGCCCATCGATCATGTCCGCCAAGAAATCACTCTCCGTTCTGCTGCGCTGGCTGATCAGCATTGCCCTGATCGCCTGGGTCCTGTACAAGGTCGATCTTGGCAAACTGTGGCAGACGATCAGCCGTGTGGACTGGTTTTATTTCGGCCTCTCCATCGCCCTCACCCCCGTTCTGATCTGGCTCAGTTCCTGGAAGTGGCAGGTCATCCTGCGCGCTCAGGGGATCGCCGTCTCGGGCTGGCGTCTCTTCTGGCTCTACATGGTGGGCTATTTTTTCAATACGGTGCTGCCGACCAACGTCGGGGGGGATGTGGTGCGCGCCTGGGCCCTGGGCAAATCGACGGGGGAGAGCGCCAAGGCCTACGCTTCGGTCTTTATCGAGCGCTTCACCGGCCTGACCGCCCTCATCCTGGTGGCGGTGGCCGCCTTTTTTGCCGCCCTGCGCGACCTCTGGGATGTCTGGCTGGCACTGGCGATGGCGGTCTCGGTCGCCGGCTACCTCGCCCTGCTGGTGATCGTCTTCAACGAGCGCTATCTCTCCTGGCTCGAGCGCAAGGCTCCGGCCGGGATCCTGCGCAAACTCATCGTCAAGCTGAAAAAATTTCAGGAGGCGATCCTCTCCATCCGCGGTCACCGCAGTGCCATCCTCTTTTCCATGATCAACTCTTTCGTTTTTTATCTGGCTGCCGTGGTCAATGTCTGGGTCAGCGCCCTCGCCTTCCGCTCCCCCCTCTCCTTCATGGACGCCCTGATCATCACCCCGATCGTGATGGTGATCATGATGCTGCCTGTTTCGATCGGCGGGATCGGGCTGGCGGAGTGGGCCTACTTTTTCACCTTTGACCGCATGGGGCTGACCGGTGCGGTGGGCCTGTCGGTGGCCCTGCTCATGCGCGTCAAGGCCCTGGCGACCGGGATTCTGGGCGGCCTCTACTACTCATCTCTGGGCATTCGCATCAATCAGGAGGTAAAAATGGGGCAGGATCCGGAGCGCGAGATCGGCGCCGGGGATGTGGCCGGCGAGGTCAAGTACTACAGCGGCTTTGAGGACGTCATGCGGCGCAGGAAATCGCCCCTGCACAAATACGCCGACATCGTCATCGGCCCGCTCAGGCTGTGGCGCCTCTGCAAATATGAATTGATCACCCTCTTCTGCATGCCCCTGCCGGGGATGATCGGCTACGGTCTGCGCCAGCTCTTTCTGCCGGCGATCCTGCGCCGGCAGGGCAAGGGGGCGGTCTGGAGCCGCAACGTCACCCTGCGCCATCCCCACAAAATCGGCGTCGGCAAGCGCTGCGTCATCGAGGAGTACTGTTCGCTCTCGGCGCAGGGGGACGAGCAGAGCGGCATCACCCTTGGCGAGGAGGTGCTGCTCGGGCGCGGTACGGTATTGGGGACGCGCAACGGCACCATTGAGATCGGGGATTACAGCAACATCGGCGCCAACTGCCGCCTGGGGACGACGACGCAGATAAAATTCGGCCGGCATGTGCTGCTGGCGGCCAACTGCTATATCGGCGGGGCACAGCACAAGTTCGACCGCCTGGATGTGCCGATCATGCGCCAGGGCTACGAGAGCAAGGGAGGGGTGGTGATTGAGGATGACTGCTGGCTCGGCGCCGGGGTGATGGTGCTCGACGGTGTCACCATCGGCACCGGCTCGGTCATCGGCGCCGCGGCGGTGGTGACCAAAGATATCCCGCCCTATTCGGTCGCTTTGGGCATCCCCGCCAAGGTGGTGGCGACACGAAAATATGCCGGAGACGTCCGCTTATGAAATTCATGCTTACAATTTTGAAACCTGCCTCATTTTCGCGGTAATAAAAACAACAAGATATAAATTGGCCCGCCTTTTGCATAGCCTCCCTCTGTAAACATCACTCGCGACAGAATAACCATCAATTCACCCCGGTGTGGAATGGGAGGAAGTATCATGGCGTTTCGCAGCAAATGGACCGGCATCCTGGTTTCGTTCACCCTGATCTGGGCGCTCGCAGCCGGAGCGCAGACGGTCAACAAGGTTCTGGAACTCGAAGATTCCCTCAAGGGATCGACCAAGGGGACGCAAAGCGGCGGCAAGCTGACCGCCGACGGCTGGGTCACCCAGACCGCCTTTGATTTCATCGAATACAAAATTCCGAGCTGCTCCGCCGGCGAGGTCGAGTTCAAGGTGAAAGGCATCCACGCCTCCAATGAGGTCTTTCCCAATATCGGCTACGACCGCGATGGCAAGCCGGTGCCCGGCTCCGACAATGTCCACTATACCCTCTTCGGGATGTACGATCGCGACGAAGACAGCAGCTGGTACGGCTCGGTGCAGTGGCACAATCCCTACAAGACCGTGGTCCATATCTACGGCTATACCGCCGGCGACCTCTACAAATGGAAGAGGATGAAACTGCGCCTCAATGTGGCCGCCTTCAACGGCGGGTATGAGGATGATCCGCACGCCTTTGAGGATCCCATGGTCGGCCCCTTTGAATGGCAGAAGGATCATACCTATCACCACCGTCTGGTCTGGGGCAGCGGCCACATGCTCTGGTACCTCGATGGCGTGCTGATCAAGGATTGGGACTATTCCAGCTTTGGAGTCGAATACGCCCCGCCCGACCACAGCCTGCGCCTTGGCTCGGGCCTCAACAGCCGCAGCGGCGGTTATGCCTCTCCGAACGATCTTACCTTCACCGACCTCAAGTTTTACCGCCACAAGGATGAGACCCGGCCGCAGGTGAGCGGCCTCGAGCCGGCGGCGGGCAGCAGTGCGGTCGCCCCCGACGCTGACATTCTGGTCTATTTCAGCGAGCCCATGGATGAGAGTTCAACCCAGGCGGCGTTCAGCATCACCCCGGCCGTGACCGGCTCTTTCCGGTGGATCGGTTCGGCCCTGGCGCTGGAACACAGCGCACTGATGCAGCCCAATACCGCCTATACGGTCCGGGTGGAGGCCACCGCCAAAGACAAGTCCGGTTTGACTCTCTCGGCCCCTTACACCGCCACCTTTACTACCCGCGGCGAACAGCTCACATCAGTCGGCCGCTACGAACCCTTCGAGGTGACCATCAAGGCTCCGGGTGCCGGGGGCAGCCGCCCCTACCGTGATGCCTCTCTCAAGGGGGTCTTCAAGGGCCCGACCAAAACCATCGAGATCGAGGGTTTTTGGGACGGCGAGGATATCTGGAAGGTGCGCATGGCCCCCACCGAAACCGGCCAGTGGAGCTACCAGATCACCGGTTCGAATGCCGTTTTCAACCGCAGCGGCACTTTCACCTGCACCGCCGGCACCTCCCGCGGTTTTATCCGCCCCAATCCGGTGCGGCCCTACTCCTTCATGCACGACGACGGCACACCCTGGCTCTGGAAGGGCGACACCAACTGGCGCGGTTTCACCTCCCTGCTCCCCTATGACGGCCGCTGGAAAGAGATCGTCGATCTGCGCGCCGCGCAGGGCTACACCGCCATGCAGTCGATCGTGGTCAGCTACATCAACGGTCTTGGTTTCTGGAAGAATGAGGGCGGCACCTGCTTCGTCGAGAATACTGATGCCAAGGATTACAATCAGCTCAATCCCGGCTATTTTCACTGGATCGACAAGCGTATCGACTATGCCCTCAGCAAGGGGATCGTGCCGGTCATTCTCTTCACCTGGGCCCAGGAGTATGTCAATTTCAGTCCGGATCAGTGGGAGAAATATGTCCGCTATCTCGTCGCCCGCTTCTCGTCCAAAAATGTGATCTGGGTGCTCTGCGGCGAGTACAATGAAATGCCCAATGATTACAACCGTCCCACCAGCGAGTTCGCCGATTGGGGACAGATGGTCAAAAAGTACGATCCCTACGACCATCCCATCACGCTTCATCCGACCGGCCGCACCAGCAGCGCCGAGTTCGGCTCCTCGGCGTGGATGGATGTGGTGATGCAGCAGACCCCCTATTTTGCGCGCGATATCCAGCGCGACCGGGTCCACAGCAAGCCGGTGGTCAACGGCGAGCCGCGCTATATGTATCCGGACGAAGACAATGCCGAGAGCCGCCACGGCCTCTGGGAGATCGTCACCTCGGGCGGCTATTACACCAACGGCTTTTTCACCACCTATGCTCCGGACAAGGGGGGCTACGATCCCGCGGCCATGCCGGAGGAGCAGCGCTGGGTCACCTTTCTCAACAAGCTGATGGACCGGCTGCCGATCGCCGAGATGGAACCTCATCCTGAATGGACCAGCGCCGGACAGCTTTTGGCCAAGCCGGGGGCCGAATATCTGGCCTACAGCCGCAGCGGCGGAGCGGTGACGATCGACCTGAGCAAGGTCAGCGGGTCGCTGCCGGTCGAGTGGCTCGATCCCCGTGCGGGGGTCAGCCAGCCCGCCGGAACCGTGACCGGTGGAGCGAAGCAGAGCTTCACCCCGCCTTTCAGCGGTGACTGGGCCCTGCACATCGGGAGCGGACTGCGCTCCGATGATGTCGCTCCCAACGCCCCCCAGGCGCTGCAGAGCACCGCCCGGACCATGTACAGCATCACCCTCTCCTGGAGTGCTCCGGCAGCGGCCGCCGACGGGGATGCCGCCAGCAGCTACGTCATCAGCCGCGACGGCGCAGTGCAGACCACAGTCACGGCGACGACCTGGACGGACCAGGGTCTGGAAGAGTCCTCCAGCCACACCTATACGGTCCATGCCCTGGATGACGCCGGCAACAAGAGCGCTTCCGCGGCCCAGCTCACGGTTTCCACGACGGGGGACAATCAGGCGCCCAAAGTGACCGGGGTGGCGACCGCTTCGGGTACTCAGCTGACCGTCACTTTCGACGAAAAGGTTGAGGCCGCCTCGGCGCAGACGGCTGCCAATTATCTCATCACCCCGGCCGTTGCGATCACTGCCGCGACTCTCTCCAGCGAGGGCAGCCAGGTTACCCTGACCACCGCCGCCCATAGCCCCGGGCAGGCCTACACCATCAAGGTATCCGGGGTCAAGGACCGCGCCCGCGTCGCCAATACCATGGCGGCGCAGACGCTCAACTACAAGTTCGAGGCGACCCTGCAGATCAGCGAACTCAGTCCGGCGACCTACCGGCTGGCCCAGCTCGCTGCCAACAGCGCCTATTACACCGACCGCGATTTCAAGCTGACCACCATCCCGGCCGTCTGTCAGGGTTTCACCTGGATCATGACCGAAAACGACGACAAGGAGCGCAGCGACGCCCACTGGCTCTCCTTCAAGGCCAACATGGCGGTGACGGTGATGATCGCCTACGACAACGGCGCCAGCACCCGGCCGACCTGGCTGGACGGCTGGAGTGATACCGGCGCAGAGATCGGCACCAGTGATGATTCCCCGCTCCATCTCTATCGCCGCGATTTTCCGGCGGGGGAGGTGGTACTGGGCGGCAACGAAGGGACCAGCAAGACTTCAATGTATCTGGTGCTGGTCAAAAAGGCGGATGGCACGGTCGCGGACACTACGCCGCCCTCCGTACCTAAAGGTTTGGATTTTGCCGGGTAGGCGCCGGGGGCGCCGCTCGCGGAAAGCAGCAGGCAAGGATATGGAATACACCTATGATCAATTGGCCGGCAAGGGGGATCAGGAGCTTTTTGATTTTCAGCTCCAGTATCCCCCCAACCATCATAATTTTCTACTCGCGGAGCAGATTCTCGAAGAGCGCAGCCGCAAGGAACTGCGCTCGGTTGAGACCAAATCGCTCATCATCGCCCTGGTTGCGTTGGGCATTGCTTTTATCTCATTTGCGCTTTCCGTACTTTAAGGAGGTTCCGGTGATCTCCGGGTTAATAGTAAAAACAGGTTTGTAAATAATTAATTATTTACTATATTTCTGCGGGATGTACCGGGATGTGGCTCGCAGAACGGCACCTCTTAGCCCTGGTTTTTCCCTTTCGGGTCTTGCCAGGGCTTTTTAATACCCCGCAAGATCAGCTGCGGTGCCATGGCAAAATCTTTCGGCAAAAGCGGCCTCTTGTTGCTACCTAATAGTGCGCCGGAACAGTTTGCGGCGGCTGGCGCGTGCGAGAGCTGCCGGATTCGGGATGGGAGCGAGAATGCTGGATTCCGGGTGCGAACAAGAATTCGGGGTGGGAGCAAGAATCATCGACTGAACGGCGCACGGCCGCGTGGATGATGGAACCTGGCGGGGAACGGCTTTCATGGAAGGGATCGGGGCGAGGCGGAGGGGACGACGGAAAAAGAGATGCCGACACCTGTAGGACATATCGCCAGCGGTCTTTTGATTTTCGCGACCGGCGGGCGGCCGTGGCGAAAGCAGGCTGGCCTGCTGCTGGTTCTTCTCTTTTTTGCCCTTCTGCCCGATATCGACCTGGCCTTCGGACTGGTCCTGGCCGGCAATGCCAATGCCTATCACCATCAGGCCACCCATTCGATTTTGTTTGTTCTCGCCGCCGGCTGGATCGGCGGAGTGTTCTTCCCAGGAAAAGGCCATACCCGGCTTTTCATCGCCGCCGGCCTGGTCCATCTGGGACTCGATATCCTCGCCAAAGATACCAGCGCTCCCTTCGGCGCACCGCTACTCTGGCCCTTCTGGAGCGGCTATATCATATCGCCGCTGCAGATCTTCTCCGATGTTCACCGCAGCGGCGAGGCAGCCTCCTTCATTCCAAGCCTGTTCAACCGGCACAACTTTTGGACTGTTTTGATCGAAACCGCCCTTTTGGCCCCGTTGGGGTTATTACTCTACTGGCGCAAACGGCGAGCTGTAAATGCCCATGAATGACCCGAAAATATCCTCCCCTCAGCTATCGGTCGTAGTGCCGCTCTACAACGAAGTGGAAAGCGTCGAGCGGTTGTGGGAAGCCATCCATCCGGTGATGGAGGGGCTGGGAAAATCCTATGAAGTGATTCTGGTCGACGACGGCAG
>Ga0116148_1003977_pt1 | contig 13218 bp, 10 predicted proteins | sample AD_UKC055_MetaG_FD_89786 | JGI IMG/M metagenome (GOLD analysis project Ga0116148, IMG submission 89786) | Active sludge microbial communities of municipal wastewater-treating anaerobic digesters from USA - AD_UKC055_MetaG | ecosystem: Engineered > Bioreactor > Anaerobic > Digestate | place: USA... | reverse complement strand
TCCGGGAGCGGCGGCCACCATCGGCGGCATGATCGGCAACAACGCCAGCGGCATCCGCTCGGTCCGCTACGGCGCGACGAAGGATTACGTCATGCGCCTGACCGTCGTGCTGCCCGACGGCGATGTCATCAGCGCGGGAAACCGCGCGCGCAAAAGCTCGTCGGGGTACAACCTGCCCGCTCTCTTTACCGGATCGGAAGGAACGCTGGGCATCATCACCGAAGCCACGCTGAAGCTTGCCGGTTTGCCGGTGAATTTCATGGCCGTGCGCGCGACCTTCCCCGCCGTCCTGAACGCCACCACGACGGTATATCAGATCATGCGCGCCGGGCTTGCGCCCGCCGCCATGGAATTTCTGGACGCCAACGTCGTGCGCGTGCTCAACGCCGACCGGAGCCTGGCACTGGAAGAAAATCCCACGCTGCTGATGGAATTTTCCGGGTACAGCCGGCAGGGGCTGGCGGAAGAAATGGCTTTCGTGGAGGAAATCTGCCGGGCCAACGGCGCTCTTTCGCTCGACCAGGGAATCGGCGCTGAAGAAAGAGCGCGCCTGTGGGAAATCCGGCATCAAACCTATGAATCCATCAAGCGGTATCACACGGGCCTCTCGCCCCTGATCATGGACGTGGCGGTGCCGCTTTCGCGCTACAGCGAAATGGTGGACTTCAGCAAAAACGAGGTGCGGGACCTGACGGCCTACCTCTTCGGCCATGCCGGTGACGGCAATATTCATGTCCACGTCATGGACGATCCGCAGGACGCGAAACGCTGGGCGCGCGTGGAAGAGGCCACCCGCAGCATCGTCATGAAGGCGCTGGAATTCGAAGGCACCTGCACCGGCGAGCACGGCATCGGCATCGGCAAAAGCCGCTTCATGCAAACGGAGCACGGCGCAAGCCTCGCCCTCATGAAGCGCCTGAAGGCCCTGCTCGACCCGGAAAATCTCTTCAATCCCGGAAAATTTTTCTTATAAAAAACATTATAAGACGGAGTGTTGAATTGGATCAAAATTTCAAACGTGTCAATATCTTCGATCCTCCCTGCCGGAAATACCTGGATTTTGTATTGTATTACAATGTAGCATTATTAATCTTTTATCAAAACACGCCTTGTGGTAATATCGTTCAAAATTTAGCCAAAGACATTGATAACAGCGTATTTAAAGTGGATACTTTCAGTCAAAAAAAACGTTCATGGATAATGGCGCAGATTAAATCTAACGGCAACAGATCCACTGAAATGAATATGCTCTTATCGCTTCGAGAAAATAAAATTAAAGGTTGGCGAAGGAACTATCCTGTTTTCGGAAAGCCGGATTTCGCGTTTCCAAAACATCGCGTTGCGATATTTATTGATGGATGTTTCTGGCATGGGCATCCACAAAAATGTCGACTGCCAAAAACGAACAAAGAATACTGGGAGCGAAAAATTTCTAAAAATAAAGCGAGAGATCTCATAGTAAAAGCCACGCTCAGAAAAAAAGGCTGGAGAGTCATCCGAATATGGGAAGATAGCGTAAAGAAACCGTCCACAATTTCGCGAATCAGGAAGGCGCTGCAATAAATGATTAAAGAAAAAACCGTGGCTGAATTTTTTGCGGGCATTGGATTGATGCGAATGGGCTTGGAACAAGCCGGGTGGCTCGTCAAATGGGCAAATGATATTGATGAAGATAAGATGAAGATGTATCTGGGCCATTATGATGATCGTAATGCTCATTTTCATCTCGGAGACATCCATAAGCTAAAGAAAACAGACATGCCTGTTGTCGCCCTCGCCACGGCTTCATTTCCGTGCAACGATCTATCACTCGCCGGATCTCGTCATGGTTTGGCCGGCAAGAATTCAAGCGCCTTCTGGGGATTCATAAACGCTCTGAAAGCAATGGCAAATAAAAGGCCTCCCATCGTTTTACTGGAAAATGTATCTGGTTTTCTGACCTCCCATGACGGAAATGATTTTAGAGACGCATGCATAGCCTTGAATGAAATAGGTTATTGCGTCGATGCATTTATGATTGACGCATCGCTTTTTGTTCCCCAAAGCCGACAACGATTATTTCTGATTGGCGTTATAGAAAAGAACACCAGCGGACGAATTGAGGAAAATCTTACATTTTATCAAAGTCAGTGCCGACCTAAAGCTTTAGCTGAATTTATCTTCTGGAATCATGACATCAAATGGTCGATCCGTGACCTGCCAGGCATTGCCAAGACAAAAACACATTTGGAAGGCATCATTGACGATCTCCCCAAAAATTCGCCGTATTGGTGGAGCAAACAGAGAGCGGAATACCTGTTAAATCAAATGAGTGAGCGTCACAGAGCTATCGCCGAAAAGATGATCAAAGACAAAAATATTTCTTACGGGACTGTTTTTAGGCGCATTCGAAAAGGTCGATCTATGGCAGAGCTGAGAACCGACGGAATCGCGGGCTGTCTGCGAACGCCAAGAGGCGGAAGCGGCCGCCAGATTCTATTTGTCGCAGGCAAAGGTGATTACGCGGCAAGACTCCTGACGCCGATTGAGTGCGCACGGTTGATGGGAGCGGACAATTTTAGAATCACAGTTCCATCAAACAAGGCGCTTTTTGGTTTTGGCGACGCAGTGTGCGTTCCTGTCATCCGTTGGATTGCAGAAAATTACTTAAATGCCGTCTGGAAGGAGCTACATGGTTACGAAGAGAACGAAAAAGCCTACCTCTCAAAAGCAAGTTAACAGCGTCGGTTTGCCTGAAGATGTGGCTGCAATAAGAGCGGAAATAAGAAAATTCTTTTCAATGACAAATTCCGCCGGCAAACGCATAGGGAGTTACAAGCATGGCGTTTATGCTTTTTACGATTATGACGGGGAGCCAATATATGTTGGCCAGACAGAGGAAAAATTAAGCGGGAGAGTCAGCCGGCACCTGACAAATCAGAGAACAGACGCTGTGGCAATGAATGTTCTTGATCCTTTTGAGGTTGCTTTTATAGAAGTATGGCCGCTGGACGAATTGGTGGAGCATCTCGACAAAAAGGCAAAACAATCTTTTCTGGACAGCGCGGAATATACTGTGTTCCAGAAAGTATTAAAAGAATCTTCGCTAGGCGCAATCTTAAACGAAAAACAAGTGGCGCCATCCAATAAAGTGTCGCTTCCTATGTCATTCAAGCAAAAAATCATACCCGATGAAATTTACCGTCAACGAAAACATCCGGACATCAGAATAGCAAGGAGAGCGACAACCATCGCCAATCTCGCGCGCGTCATTAGCGAACGCGATGTGTCCGACGGCCTCCGAAGAACGCTTCTAACTCAGGCAAAACGACTGGAAAAATTAGCAAGCGAAAGAGCTCAGGCGCTAGGCGTCAAAACAGATTTTTATTGACCAACAACAGACATTATATAACCGGAAACGGAAATATTCATGACCCTGCCATGGAAAACATCATTTACAGGGGTGTGCTGACCAACATCGGCGAACTGTCTTTTTTGGCCGGTGACAACGGCAGCCGGCATCTGGAAAGTGAAAAAATCTGGAGCGGGTATGTGACGCACTGGAGCGGGAAGATGGTATGCGCTCGAAGGCTGCCGCAAAAAGATTATGAGACAGGAAGGCCCCTTCTCATCCTGTGGCCGGACACGCCTGTTGCCGATACCTCCCTTGTCGAACTCTACTTCAATGAACGGCTCGTGAAATATCCCTTATCGTTTCTGGGGCATCTGGCCGTTCTGGTGAACGGGAAAGTTTTCAACTTCTCGCATTGGATGAACGAGAACGAGGCCATGAGTCCGGAAGAATATTTTTTCCGGCCGGCGCTGGGCGAGTTCGCGCCGGACCCGGTGAGCGGACGCGACAATACGGAAGACCCCCAAAGACCTTACTACGACAAGTTCGGCAGGCTTTTCATGCGGACGATTCATGTGCTGAAAATTTCCGGCCTCGACACGCGCAGGCTTTCCGGATTTTTTTTCAGCGAACTGGAAAAAATCCGCAGCACACCGCCCAATCCGAAAGAGCCCGGCAAGTACCGGGACTTTCATATCCTGACCCGGAGCTGCGCCACCATTATCCGTGACGGATTTCAAAGTCTGGGATTCGAGAAGATCAGCGGCGTCTTCCCCCGGGATCTTTTCGTCAACATGGCTTATTTCTTTTTAAAACAGCTTCGGCAGCCAAACGCTCAGGCTTCCCTTCATACGCTCCGGCAGCTTCAGGTTCCCGAGGCCGCCCCCAGCGCCATGCCGCCGTTGCTGAATCCGCGAAACAGTCTCCGGTACAGGACTCTCAGAAAAAAATACGGCGCAGGATGAAATGTTTTTGCAGGTAAAAACACTGGAACGCTGTTTCACTTTGGAACAATTTGAATGCGCCCGACCTCCGACATCTCTGTATCATCCTCCGGGTATGGGCTTTCATTTTGAACGCATCAGGAGTATATGGCACTGGAAAAATTAGGTGAAAAAACAGAAAGGGAGGCTCTTGTGCAACGCAGGCAAAAGGAAGGATTGGAAGTCAGTCGCCGGGAAATGCTGATCATGTCCAGCGGCTTTGTTACGGCCCTGATGCTTGGAAATATGTCGGGGGCCGGGCTCGGCCACGCAGCGGAAATAAAATTTCCGGAAGGGAAATGCACAGGCAAAATGGAAAAGAAAGTATTGGTCACGTACGCCAGCAAGTACGGTTCAACCGGGGGAGTTGCCGATGTCATCGCAAAAGAGCTGTGCGCCAGAGGCGTAAGCGCCGATGTTGCTTTGATCAAGAATGCCCGTAACATCGGTTCCTATCAAGGCGTGGTCATCGGGAGCGCCATCTACATGGGCCAGTGGATGTCGGAAGCGGTGGATTTTGTCAAAAAGAACAAAGAAGTTTTGCGGAAGGTGCCTGTAGCCTATTTCCTCGTGTGCATGACGCTCTCCAGACCGACCGAGAAAAATCGGGCCGAGGTGCTGGCTTATATGGACCCCATCCTGAAGGGAGTACCGGAAATAAAGCCTGTAGGTCTTGGAACATTTGCAGGCGCGATGCATTACAACAACCTGTCCTGGATATACAAAAAGATTCTGAAGTCCAAGGGAACTCCCGAGGGAGATTACCGCGACTGGAATGCCATCCGTTCCTGGGCACAAGAACCCGTGTATGCCAAATTCTTCCGGTAAAAAATCCCGAAGCCGGTAAAGAATGACAATACCAAGGGATCAGTCAGTGAAACACTCTTTTTGCAAAGACGGTACTTTTTACAACACTTCTAAATCTTGATCCATTAGCGCCTTCAACTTTTCACGGAGGTTTGGTAGCTTGTTGACGGCAACATCCCAGACGATAGTGTAGTCCACGCCGAAGTAGTCGTGAATCAGTCGGTCGCGCATCCCGGTAATTTTGCGCCATTCAATATCAGGGTAATCCGTCCGGAAGGAGCCCGGAAGTTTCTTTGTGGCCTCACCGATGATTTCGAGGCTGCGGACAAAGGCTCTTTGCAGCGTTTCGTTCTTAAGAAAAGATTGAAAATCCGTTCCTGACGTTTGTGAAAGGATGTAATCGATCTCGTCCAGAATATGTTTCAGATATTCATGCGGCGATGGCGACACGTTGCACCTCTTTCAGAATATAGGGCCCGATGTAAGGACTCAATGCTTCCGGCGTGACAACGTCAACCTTGCGCCCCAAGAGATCTTCCAGCACAAAAGATACGTCCATGAAATTGTCGAATGTGTGTTTGTCGGGAGAAAATTCTACAAGAATGTCGATGTCGCTTGCTGGGTTTTGCTCGCCGCGCACAAACGAGCCGAACAGGCCCAGGCTGACAACGCCCAGAGCGGCGAGGATGTCTTTATTTTCAAGAAGGCAATGTAAAATATCTTCTTTGGTATTCATGTGCGTCTCATTACTTACTTATCTATGGCCTGAAAAATACAAGGAATAATTGACGAAGTCAATGAGAATATCACAAAATAACTTCGTAAAAGACCAAGCTTCTATTCGTTCCACAATATAATTTCTTGCTCCAACAGGCCGCCGTGCCTCAATTTAATGCATCAAGTTCAAAATCACTTTGATCAGTTTATCTTTTTCGGACGGCTTGCTGGCGGCGACCATCAGCGTGAGCGCGGCAAGCGCGTTGTCGTCGATTCGCTTGGTGCCGTCTTTTCGCAGAAGAATTCTGTTCTTATACAGGAAGCTGATGAACATGGCCGCCGCGATGCGTTTGTTGCCGTCAACGAAACTGTGATTCTTGGTTACAAAATACAGCAGGTGTGCCGCCTTTTCTTCCAGGGTCGGATAAAGATCCTTGCCGTCGAAGGTTTGATAGATTGCGCCGATGGAGCTTTTGAAACTGTTGTCTTTTTCCCGGCCAACCAGCGCCGAATCGTGGAACCTCTTCTTCATAGCGGTGATGATCTCCTGGGCATCTTCATAGGTCATTATGATCGTTTTCCGCCTGGTACCACCCGGCATCGACAAACGTTCATGATCGTAATCATCAAGAATACCCAACCCCCGCGAATACTCGGAAATGATCTGAATGATGCCTTTTGTTTCGTCGGAGATGCTTTCCAGGGCAACAACATTGGAAAGAAGGCTCACCGCCTCCTGCAATTCCCTGATTTTGCCGGCCTGCGCCTCAAGCCTTTTTTGATTGATGGAATAACCTTCCACCAGGTGCTTGCGCAAAACGTTTGTGGCCCAGATGCGGAATTGGGTGCCTCGTTTGGAGTTCACCCGGTAACCAACGGAGATGATGGCATCCAGATTGAAATATTCAATGTTTCTTTCAATGGTTCGGCCGCCTTCTTTTTGAACTGTTGCAAAAGATGCAACAGTTAATTCTTGATCCAGCTCACTTGTTTCAAAAACTTTTCGCAAATGCCGGGAAATAACAGATTTGTCCCTTTCAAAAAGTCTTGCCATTTGGTTCAGATTCAGCCAAACCGTCTCCCGCATTAATCTGACTTCCAGATTGTTTTGATAAAGAACAATCTGACCGCCGGAAATATCTTCTATGCTCTTCCCTTTATGCGGCATGGGATGCGCCTCACGTAAAATGATTTATGATAAATGAACTGTAGAAAAATCTTACCTCTTATTGAAAACAATGCAAGAATAAAAATAGTTTATGGTGGATGGTGACAAGTGAAAGCGCAGAAAATAGATTGCCACGTCCCGACGCGCCGGGACTCGCCATGACGATGATTCATTGCAGCATAGTCTCTTCGCCGGAAGAACGGAACCATTGATTGTGCAAAGTCTCCCCCCCTCATCTCTTACAAATCTAAAGGACGCCGGTTAAAAATTCAGCGTAAAGAGTTTCACCGGCCTGCCGTCCGCCGGGCCCGGAATGATTTCCGAATTGTCGCGACCGCTCAGATTGCCGCCGACTTCTTCGTCGATGATGTTCAGCGCTTTTTGCATCTGCTCAATATATTCATCCGCCGGAATCATTTCACTGTAGGTTCGGGTAAAGGCATAGATGCCGACATTGGCATCCTGCGCCCGACGGGCGATGTCGATGGCATTTTGTAATCTCTCCCGAACGATTTTTGCCGTGAGCACCGTATGGACCGGCAGAAAATCCCACAGGGCCACCGCATTGCAAAACAGCGTGGTCGGCCGGTAGCTCCCCAGGGAAATGGCCGCATTGTAGATATCGCCTTTCTGGATGGTGATCCTGACGACCAGTTCATCCTGCTTCTGGACGGGTAGTTCACTGCGGCGATAGCCGATTTGCCATTGCACGTCCATCGATTCCTGCTGAAAGATATCGGCGCCGCCGAGGATGGGTTTGTCCGGATTGACAAAGAGTTCGCGTCGGCCGTGAGCATCGTTTTCAACACGGCGGCAATTTTCAGTAAAAAAGATGAGCGGGTTCCGGAAGAAGACACAGACATCCCTTTTTCAAAAAGCTGTTTGGCCTGATCCAGTGCCTTGTAAACAGATCGTTGAAGATTTTTGAACTCTTTCATATTCGCCCGGACCTCCGGATGATTCCGCATGTATCGCACGGTGGACATGGCCTGGGCCAGATAAACGATGGCGTATTCGCAGTAGAAATCTTCCGTATGGAAATCGCAATGCTCCCGGATGTTGTCCGCTTCATGGATGGCCTGGCGAAAAACAGCGGCCGCCGTCCGGTGAGAAGGCGTATCCAGCGCCATGTTGCGGAGCAGCATCATACGCAATGTCCGGGCCACCAGATCCGTCGGATTGATGGATAAAACAATCCGGAGAATTTCCGCCGCCTCCGAACAGCGTTTGCGGTAATAGAGGGTCTTGGCAATTTCCACACCCAGCAAAGAATGATGCGGATACTTGAAGAAGGTGGCAATCGCGTTATCGTCGCTTGTCTTGCCGGACGCGGCCTCTTCGCTTCCCATGGGCCACAGCAGCCGGTCCAGTTTTTCGATCGAAGCGGGAGAATTCTGCAACGTTTCATCATGCAGCAGATCTGGGACAAAATCGAAATAATGGGTCGTCCAGATAGAGGTGATCCACCAGATCGGCAGGGATTCCCCGTTGAACAATCGGGCTTCTACAGGTTTCGGACAAAGAATGACATGAATATCATTAATCAGCAAACCGTGGCGCGCGTAATCCGATATGCGGATCATGGGATCGTCCGGCAGACCGGTGTTCAAAAGAGACAACATGTGATTTTCCAGAACGCCATATTCTCCCGCCGTAACGGCGATCGATAAGAATCTGTTTTTGCTGTAATACTTGGAAAGCGGCCAGCGGATGGCGATCTGGTGCGCCAGCGCCACCGCGCTCTTCAGGCATTCCATGTAATGGGCCAGGTTGCCGCCCTCCTTTTCCTTCGGGAAATCGACGTACAGCGTCGTGATATCGTAGGCCTTGACCTTTCCCCATTTGCCGTAAAGAAAGTGACCGATGGCCTCGCCGATGTAACTTTTGACGGCTTTTTTCAGCCATCCGATAATTTCATGATCGATGACTTCACCGCGGCTGGTCAAAGCAAAACCGATTCGGACCCCTTCGTTGTAGTCGCCGTTTTTCTGAGAACCGGCACCCTCCGGAAACAACTTGATTAAAGTTTCAAAATTCCACGTCCGCGAGATCTCCGGCCGCTCATACCCCAGCCAGAAAGCGATACTTCTCAAAACATTGAGCTTGTATGCCGTGTCCAGTGGTTCTTTTTTCAAACGGATGAGCATGGAATGGGTAACCTGCGGCAAATCAATCCGGTGGGTTGTCAGAAGCGCGTTGATCCGATTACATAAAGCCCTCAAAGACAGGTTCAGGCGAAGCGTCTCTCCCTTCTTCTTCAGCAATTCCTCAAAATTATTATGATCCCCCGTTACTCTGAAGTTTTCCCTGCGATCCGTATGAGCGCGGATAAACTGTTCGAGGTTTTCAATATCCGGCGTTGTGATGATGCCATTTCTGGCGGCAAAACCAACAAATGACTCACAGATCGATGAATTATCGTTTATTTGATAAAAGGATATGAAACTTTCTGCTGTGGGAAATGTTGACAAAAGTGCTGTTATTGCCTTCTCATTCTTTATCATTTTTGCAATTCTCCTTTTTATATTATTATCTTACGATATATTGATGATTTTTCCCTAACCTGTTTATTTGCACGATTCGTTTTAATTTTGTTTTATTGGTTTACAGATAATTCAATATTTTTTGTAAACCAACATATCAAATTGACTGTCTTCCTGCCAGCATTATAAGATTATTTCCAATAAGGATTTTGCAGTAACTGATTCATGGAAGATCTAAAATGTTCAACCGGCTTGAGTGGCTTTTTTAAATGGATGTCAGCTCCCTGAAAAGGCCTGAAGATTTAATGCTTAACAGATTGGAAGGAGATAAAATGGACCCGAATACTGTTTATGACTACCCAAACAACCTCGTCGATTTATTCGAGGAAAGTGTAACCAAGTTTCCGGACATCCGATTTCTGGGCACCAAGAACCCGGAAGCCGGAAAGTATGAATGGCTGACACGCAGGCAGATTGCCGAGAGGGTAAACAACCTCCGCGGCGCTCTTTCGAAACTTGGGTTATCCAAAGGCGACAGAGTCGGCATTATCATCAACAATTGCGTGGAATGGTTTGTCTGCGAGCAGGCCGTCCACGGATTGGGTGCGGCTTTTGTCCCCATGTATCTGCAGGAACTGCCGAAAACCTGGAAATACATCATCACCGACGCGGCCGTTAAATTCCTGTTTGTCCGCGACGAATCCGTTTATGAAAAAGTCAAACACTTCAAACAGGAAATCAGCACGCTTCAGGAAATCCTTGTTGTTTACGGCAAAGGGGAAAACAGTCTTTCCGCCCTGGAGGAAATGGGAAAGAAAAACCCTGCTCCTTCCGTCAAGCCTCACTGGTCGGACATGGCGCACATCATTTTCACATCCGGCACGACAGGTGATCCCAAAGGCGCCATGATCTCCCACGGCAATGCCACCTGGGCCGCCCGGTCCAGCATCGACACATTCGATCTCGACGAAACGGCGCAGGTGATCTCGATCCTGCCCTGGGCGCACGTTTACGGACAAAATTGCGACCTGCATAATTATATGGCCTTCGGCGGCGGGATTGCGTTTGTCGAATCACTGGATAAATTCATGCAGAATGTTCAGGAGACCAAACCCACGGCCATTAACGGCGTCCCGCGTATCGTCACCAAAATTTACGACGCCATCATGATGGGCGTGAAGGCCGATCCCATGAAGAAACAGTTTTTCGATGCGGCCCTCGATGTGGCGGCCAAAAACCGGGACCTGCCGGAGAAAACAAAAGAGTTTAAAGATTACGACGAACTGGTCTTTTCCAAGGTCCGCGCCATTTTCGGCGGCAATCTGAAATTCATCGTGAGCTCCAGCTCTCTTCTCAAACCGGAAATCGCTCAGTTCTTCCATGATATCGGCCAGCCGACGTATGATTGTTACGGCATGACCGAAACCTCCGGAGGCGTTACCATGAACTGCACCAAATTCGGGAACAAATTGGGAACCGTGGGCAAACCGATTCAGCACACGAATATTGTGATCGACAAATCCCGCGTGGGAAACGACAGCCCGGACGGCGAGATTTGTGTTTACGGGCCACAGATCATGATGGGTTACTACAACAAACCCGCACTCAACAAAGAAGTCATGATGCCGGATCAATGGAACGGCTTTGCGGGCATTCGCACGGGCGACCGCGGCTGGTTCGACGAAGACGGGTTCCTGCATATCACCGGCCGCTTCAAGGACGAATACAAACTGGAAAACGGCAAGTATGTGCATCCGGAGAGCATCGAAAACGAAATCAAGCTTCTGCCGCAGGTGATGAACGCCATGGTTTACGGTGATGGGAAACAATACAATGTGGCGGCGATTGTTCCCGACCTGTCAGCGTTGAAAGCCGATCCGGAAACCAAAGAGTGGGTCAAAGACACACTGGAGGAAAGCCTGAAAAACGAGGATCTAAAGAATTATCTTTCTCAAAAAATTATGGCGCATGTCCGCAAATCCTTCGGCAGCTATGAAGTGCCGCAGAAGTTTCTCTACATTACGGAAGACTTCACGGTCGCCAACAGCATGCTGACCCAGACCATGAAGCTCAAAAGGACCAACGTGCTGGCGAAGTACAAAGACCAGCTTCTGGCACTTTATTAAAATTTTCCGCCGGCCACTTTGCTAAAAAAGCCGCATCCCCGTCACGGGATGCGGCTTTTTTTCTTAACGAAACTCGGGAAATTTATTTCTTTTTTGCAATCGGTTTGCGCGCAATTTTCGTTTTGCTTTTCCCCCGTTTTGCTGCGGGTTTTGCGCCCCCGGACTTCGCCGCTTTCTTCCCTGCCTTTTGTTTCACCGTTTTTTCTTTGGCCGGCTCCAGCGCAAGCCGCAGCACTTCCATCATGTCACTCACAAAATGGAATTTCACTTTTTTCTGCACGTTGGCCGGAATATCATCGAGGTCCTTCCGGTTCCACGCGGGCAAAATGAGGGTTTTGATTCCCGCGCGATAGGCCGCAAGCACCTTTTCCTTGATGCCGCCCACGGGCAGCACCGCGCCGCGCAGCGTGATCTCTCCGGTCATCGCCAGTTGCTTTCTCACCTTGCGGTTGGTGAGCAGTGACGTCAAAGCCGTCAGCATTGTGACGCCCGCCGATGGGCCGTCCTTGGGCGTCGCGCCCGCCGGAACATGGATGTGAATGTCGCGGTCTTCGAAAAAATCGGGATTCACACCCAGCTCGCAGGCGTTGGTGCGCAGAAAACTCAGCGCCGCCGCGACGGACTCCTTCATGACGTCGCCCAACTGTCCGGTCAGCGTCAGGCCTTTTTTTCCCTTCATGGCGGTGGCTTCGATGAAAAGCATGTCGCCGCCCACGGGCGTCCAGGCCAGGCCGATGGCGATGCCCGGTTTTGTGATCCGCGCGTCGATGTCGGTCGGCACGCGCACCGCTCCCAGATAACGGGGCACGTCTTTTTCCGTCACGGTTTTGGACTTGAGGCTCCCTTCGGCAATCTGCGCTGCCACACCGCGGCAGGCGTTGGCGACCTCACGCTCCAGATTGCGTACGCCCGCTTCCCGCGTATAGCCGGTGATGATCGTGGAAAGCGCCTTGCCCGTCAGCTTGAACTGCGATGCGGAAAGGCCATTTTCCGCGAGCTGCCGCGGAATGAGATATTTTTCGGCGATCTTCACCTTCTCTTCCTGTGTGTAGCCGGTCAGTTCGATGACTTCCAGGCGGTCCAGGAGCGCCGGCGGAATCGTGTCCAGCATGTTGGCCGTGGCGATGAACAGCACCTTCGACAGATCGAACGGCACATCCAGGTAATGGTCCGTAAAGGTGTTGTTCTGCTGCGGGTCCAGCACTTCCAGAAGCGCCGAAGAGGGATCGCCGCGGAAGTCGCTGCCCAGCTTGTCGATTTCATCGAGCATGAACACGGGATTGTTCGATTCCGCGCGCCTCAGGCCCTGAATGATCCGGCCCGGCAGAGCGCCGATGTAGGTCCGGCGATGGCCGCGAATTTCCGCTTCGTCGCGCACGCCGCCCAGCGCGATGCGCCAGAACTTGCGACCCAGCGCCCGGGCGATGGAATGCCCCAGCGAGGTTTTGCCGGTGCCCGGAGGGCCGACGAAACAGAGGATCGGGCCTTTGGAATCCGGCTTCAGTTTGCGGACGGCCAGATACTCGATAATCCGCTTTTTCGGTTTGGCCAGTCCGTAATGATCTTCATCCAGAATTTTGCGCGCCGCGGCAATATCCAGATT
>Ga0116148_1003970_pt1 | contig 13225 bp, 9 predicted proteins | sample AD_UKC055_MetaG_FD_89786 | JGI IMG/M metagenome (GOLD analysis project Ga0116148, IMG submission 89786) | Active sludge microbial communities of municipal wastewater-treating anaerobic digesters from USA - AD_UKC055_MetaG | ecosystem: Engineered > Bioreactor > Anaerobic > Digestate | place: USA... | reverse complement strand
CTTCAAAATCGACTGTCAGGTCGAGATTTTCGGGTGTTATAAATGAACCGGAAGACCCGCCGATCTGGATCCCTTTTAACTTTTTACCATCCCTGATTCCATCTGCAATATCCTCCAGGATGGTCCTGAACGATGTACCCATCTCAATCTCAATCACTCCCGAGAGCCTTCCCTTACCTGCAACGGCGAATATTTTTGTACCCGGGCTCTCAGCTGTGCCAAGGGTACGATACCATTCAGGTCCGTTCTGCATTATAACAGGGACATTCATCAGAGTTTCCACATTATTAATTACCGTAGGTTTTCCAAACAATCCTGACGATGTGGGGTAAGGTGGCTTAAGCTTAGGCATTCCCCGTTTTCCTTCAAGGTTGCTGATAAGAGCTGTTTCTTCGCCGCATACAAATGCTCCGGGTTCCTTACGGATAACAATATCAAGTTTATATCCGCTTGAAAAAATATTATGCCCTAAGATACCATAATCCCTGGCGCTGTCTATTGCTTTCTGCAGCCTGTTCCGGGCATGTTCGGAACCTCTTCTGAAGAAGACTATTGCATTTGAGGCGCCAATGGCATATGAAGCGATAGCAATTCCCTCGACAAGCCTGTGGGGATCACTTTCCAGCATTAACCTGTCTGTAAAAGCTCCCGGATCGCTTTCCTTGGCATTACAAACCACATATCTTGAAGATGATGCTGTATTTAAGGCCTGTTTCCATTTCAGTCCGGTCGGATATCCCCCGCCGCTTCTTCCCCTGAGACCGCTTTTTTCAATTATATCACAAACCTCTTCGTAAGTATAATGTCGAATAGCTTTGATAAATGCACGATATCCCCCCCGGGCAATGTATTCATCAATACTTTCAGGATCATAACATCCGCAATTACCTAGTATCACTCTTTTCTGATGAGCAAAAAAAGGCAGTTCCTCCATAAAGGGAATCCCGGACCACAGTTCAAAACCGGTACTTCCGTGCTGACCAATAAGATCATCTTTATTTATATCATTATGAAATACCCCGTTTAAAAGAGGCTCAACTTTTTCTTCAGTTATATTTCTGAAAAACAGCTTATTCTTACCGGGAAGCTGTACTGCAAGCATCGGTTCAAAATTTGCAGGTCCTGTACAACCCACCATAACCAGCTCAGCTTTGCTCTCATTTTCAGTAATATATGTACTGACCGCCGAATATGTCTTTTCTGACCCGGCAATTTTACTGCTGGTCCCGGAAGATAAGTATATGACCGGTCTGTCGGTTTTTTCGCGACGGATCTGACTGAGCACCTTCACGGTCTCCGGCGGCAGGGTGTCCGCTTCGTACATCAACACCTTACCTGTCAGGTATTTCTTCAAATCTTCCATTTAATCACTTTCTATAATATACCTGAGCTTCTTTAACAGCTCGGGTATCTGTTCAGGATTAACATGTGTGTAGTATTTACCGTTAACGGTCAGTAATGGCCCGTTTGTACAACCACCCATGCATGTAACGATCTCGTAGCTGTAAACACCGTCCCTCGATGTCTGTCCCGGTGTCAGACCTGTCTCTTCTCTTATTCTGCTTATAACAGATTGTGATCCGTTGAGGAAGCAGGAAGTCCCGTTACATATCTTCAGAACGATCTTTCCGGCCGGGACAAATCTGAACTGATCATAAAATGTTGCAAGACCATAGATCTTGGTTGTACTTAATCCGGTGAAATTTCCCACCTTTACTATTATCTCTTCAGACAGATATCCGTATTGATCCTGTATTTCCTGAAGCAGCGGGATCATATCTTCTCTCCTGCCGGCCTTGTATTTTTTTATAATAGATTCTATATCTGTGCTCATCAGGATGCTGTAATAGGTTACACAAATATAATGATATATTGTTAATAAATAAACATTGTTATTTTTTTAACAATACCGATAGAGACGCGATGCATCACGTAGAGACGCCATATATGGCGTCTCTACTACAGGTATTTTTACGAAAATTATGTTAATTTTGAGGCTGTTGTTTTAAAAATAACAGTAACACGATGGCCACTGTGATAGAAATGCAGATATGTCTCGGGAGTTCCTGTTTTTCGAGGGGCAATAAGGATGTTACCATGTTCATAAAGGATTATCTCCGGCAGCATCACCTTGAGGATAAGGTCATATTCAGGGGCGCTCGTTGCATGGGCAAGTGCAGTAACGGGCCGAATCTTTCGATAAATGGTAAGATAACAGAAGGGGTTACCCTGGCCGGAATTGAAAGTATTCTGGATAAGGAATTAGGGAAAATAAAATAAAAGGCGTAAGCACAAAATGAGTAACAGAAACCCTGTTTTGAAGATATACGACAGTAAGTGCAGGAACTCCTATTCATGTGTACGTGTCTGTCCTGTAAATGCTATTGAGGTCAGGCCCCAGAAAGATCATCCTTCGATTCTCAACGATAAATGTATAGGATGCGGACTGTGCTATGTTTCCTGTTCACCGCATGCAATTGAATTCCGCGATTCCAGGGAAGAAGTAAAAGCTCTTCTTTCGTCGGGAAGGAAAACGGCTGCCCTGATAGAACCCAGCATAGCAAGTGAATTTGACGATATCACCGATTACAGGAAATTTGTAACAATGATCCGGTCACTCGGATTCACTTATGTTCATGAGGTATCCTTTGGCGTTGACCTTATCGCGGCTCATTATGCAGAACTTTTCAGCAAGGCTGAAGGCAAGTATTATATAACTGCCAACTGTCCTGCCATAGTCAAGCTTATAGAAAAATTCCATCCCGAACTTACTCCCAACCTGGCACCACTGGTATCTCCGATGATCGCCACGGCTATGGTTGTAAAGGAACTGTATGGCAGTGATATTGCCACAGTTCAGATCGGACCATGTATTGATGCCAAGGACGAGGCTCTTCTTTATAACTCCGGTCAGCTTATAGAGGGTGTCCTGACTTTTATTGAGCTCAGGGAGATGTTTGAAGAATACGGGATACAGGAAAGACTTGTAAAAATGTCAGAATTTGATCCGCCATATGGTTACTGGGGAGCTCTCTACCCGCTTCCTCCAGGTATCATTCAGGCCGGAGGCCTCAAGCGTGACATGGTTTCAAGTAAAGTAATTACGGCATCAGGAAAAGAAGATTGCCTTGAAGCAGTCCACGATTTTGATAAGCATATCGATACTATCCATCATCATTTTAACCTGTTCTTCTGTCATGGCTGCCTTCTCGGCCCCGGAATGGAGGACCATACCGAAAGGTTCAGGAGACGGGCCCTTGTGAGCAGGTATACCGAAAAAAGGATCTCAACCCTCGATAAGGATCTGTGGCAGAAAAATATGGACAAATGGATGGTCCTGGATTTTTCAAGAACATTCACCCCCGACGACCAGAGGATCCCGGAACCTCCTGAGGAAGCCATCAATGAAGTGCTTAAGATAGTAGGAAAAAATAATCCTGCCGAAGAACTGAATTGTGGCGCATGCGGATACATGTCCTGCCGCGAGTTTGCAATTACAGTTGCAAAGGGATTGGCAATTCCCGAAATGTGCCATACTTTTAATCTGAGGAACAAACAGGAATATATTGAAACACTAAGACAAACAAACAGGAAGCTTGCAGAAACAAAAAAAGCACTGAAGGAATCTGAAGAACTGGCCCTGAGGGAAAAAGAGATGGCCCAGAGTGCATCCGACATGCTTAATAATATGCTCGAAAAGCTCCCATCAGGCGTGGTAATAGTCGATAATAACCTCAAAATACTTCACTCAAACCAGAGCTTCATAAATATTATCGGAGAGGATGCCCTGGCTATTTCTGAAATAATACCCGGACTTACAGGGGCTGATATCAGGACCCTGATCCCTTTCAATGTTTACAATATGTTCACATATGTTTTAAAGGAAGATGATCCTGTTGTAAGCAAAGATGTACATTTTGAGGATAAGATGCTTAATATCTCAATCTTCCCCATTAAGAAAAACAAAATGTGCGGAGCAATTCTCAGGGATCTCTTTTCGCCTGAAGTCCAGGGAGAAGAAGTCACCAACAGGGTCTCTGAAGTTATTGAAAAGAACCTTGAAATGGTTCAGAAGATCGGATTTCTGCTGGGTGAAGGAGCTTCCGAGACTGAACAGATGCTCAACTCAATTATCGAGTCTTACAAGAAAAGAGGAAGCATAAAAAATATTCGTTAGTATCTGATTTGGAACAGGATTTTTATATAGAGGTCAACAGCCAGCAGCGTAATCACGATGGTGAAAGAATATGCGGTGATGTATTCCTGTACAAATATGTAAAGGAAGAAGACAGAGTCATTGCAGTATTATCTGACGGTATGGGAAGCGGAGTCAAGGCAAATATTCTTGCAACCCTCACATCCACAATGGCAATGAACTTCACAAGGGAGCACAAGGAGGTTGACAGGATTGCAGAAATAATCATGAATACGCTTCCTGTCTGCAGCGAAAGGAAAATAGCATATGCTACTTTTACAATTGTCGATATAGAAAGCAGCGGCAAAACCAACATTCTTGAATATGACAATCCTTCGGCTATCATTCTGAGGGGTAACAGGGAGTTTGATCCTGAATGGAAGAAAGTAGTGCTCGATAAAGGCAAGCATGCAGGCAAGATTTTGAAGACATGTACTTTTATACCTGAAAAGGAAGACCGGATAATCTTTTGTTCCGATGGTGTATCCCAGAGCGGTATGGGCAGCGCGGAATTCCCGTTCGGATGGGAACGTGAAAATATTGTCAGCTATGCCGCCAGACTCGTTACCGGAGAAGCATACGTTTCTGCCAATATGCTTGCAGCAAAGATTGTCGCAATGGCTCATAAAAATGATGCTTTCAAAGCCAAAGACGACATAAGCTGTGCCGTGATATATTTCCGGGAGCCGCGTAAACTGCTTATTTGTACGGGACCACCATATGAAAAGGACAAGGATAAAGAGCTTGCATCAAAAGTAAAAGCCTATGAAGGGAAGGTGATCATTTGCGGAGGAACCACTGCCGATATTATTGCCAGGGAGCTGAACAGAAAGATCATTGATGAACTCATTTTCGAGGATCCGGAACTTCCTCCCGAAAGCTTTATGGAAGGTATCGATCTGGTTACCGAAGGGATACTGACTCTGCAGAAGGTAAATGAGATATTAAAGACCTTTAACAACAGTGTTCACCTTGGAAAAGGTCCGGCTGATAAGATAGTCAGGCTTCTTATGGAAAGTGATGAGATACATTTTATAATCGGCACACGAATAAATATTGCTCATCAGGATCCGAATCTGCCTGTTGAACTTGAGATCAGGAGGACCGTTGTTAAACGTATTGCCAGGAACCTCGAAGAGAAATGGCTTAAAAAAATAAGCTTTGAATACATTTAATATCAACTTCCCTGACTTATGTATTCCAGGGTTTTCCTGAAAAGATGCGGCTGTATATCAGGATATGTAAGTTCCCCCGGAAGTGAATCCATAATGAGTTTTTCAGCAATTTCAGAAGTATCAGGGATGTTGCCAATCCTCGTAACATCAGCAAGAAAAAGCCTGCCGTAACCTTTATGACCTCCCTTCCCGACAGAATAAGTGGCAATACAGCTTAGCTCAAACTCAATTGCTCCTGTCTCCTCCATTACTTCCCTCGAAGCAGCTTCCTCAGGGGTCTCTCCGGGTTCAATATGACCACCGCATATTTCCCAGGTATTTCTCAAACGGTGACGGACGAAGATCCATTTACCCTTATACCTGGCACTTATTACCGAATAAGTCAGCTTTCCTTCCGGAACGAAATCCTTGTCGAAAAACTTTACAACTGTCATCACTGCTCCCGTTAAGGTTGCTAATGTATGAATAATCATAATAAATATATTTAAGTATTTTTGAAACCTGATTTTTTATGATGGCAGCAGTAATAATCTTTGCACTGATTTTTGAGGTTTTGTCCTTCCTGGCGATTAAGGACCACTATTTAAAGCCTTCAGGAGTAATTTCTTACATAATTGCTGCAATTCATTTTTCACTTTCGGCTATCATGTGGGTATATATTTTCAAAGTAATCATTTACAGAGGTTGCCCCGATGAGCCTTCACATTTAAATGACCGGCTGATATTTACGGGATTACTCAGTGCAGTGCTTATTCCAAGGTCAATTTTCAGCACTGTTCATTTTACGGGTAAACTGATCAGGAGAAAAAAAGGAGAGCATATCCGCTGGCTGACAAATACAGCAATAATTTGTTCAGCAGCTATTTCCCTGGTCTTTGGTTACGGATCAATCTTTGGCAGGTTCAATTTCAGGACTGAAGAGGTACCTGTGAATATAAAAGACCTTAATCAGGCACTCGACGGGATCAGGATAGCCCATCTGACAGATATGCATCTGAGCAGCTTTTACAATAAGAGCTGCCGTCTGGAGGAAGCCATGAAAACAGCCGACAGCTACAATCCTGATCTGATTGTGAATACAGGCGATTTCATTACCCTGGGCTACAGGGAATTCGACAGGTTTGATACAGTTTTGGTTAAGTACAGGGGCAAATTCGGCAATTTTGCGATCTTAGGTAATCATGACATGGGCACTTACCTGCCCGGTAATTATCAGGAAGAAAAGAGGTCAACACAGGAGCGGATGCGGGATATGGTCTTAAAATCAGGATATTATGTTCTCAATGATGAAAACACAATAATCAGTATAAAAGGTGTAAAAGTGGCGATAATAGGCGTGAAAACCGCCGGATCTCACCCGGATATCATATACGGTGATCTTAAAAAAGCTGTTGCGGGAACCGATAGCGCCAGCCTTAAGATCCTCTTATGTCATGATCCAAACCAATGGGAAGAAGATGTTGTGGGAAAAACTGATATTGAGCTGTCACTCGCCGGCCATACTCACGGAATGCAGATGGGAATAATAACAAGGAATTTCAGATGGAGCCCTGCCGGGAGATATTATCCCAGATGGAACGGTCTTTATACAGAGGGAGATCAGCACCTGTACGTGAACCGTGGTCTGGGTGTTCTCGGTGTCCCTTTCAGAATATGGATGCCTCCTGAAATAACGATAATCACATTAAGATCTGTTAAATAATAAGGGACAGAATGACGGAAATCAGTTACAATGTGATCTTTTCCCGGAGACGGTCGATCAGTATTATTGTTCGTCCCGATAAAAGTGTTACTGTAAGGGCGCCCTTAAGAACCTCCTTAAAAACAATAGACAGATTTGTCCGGGCAAAATCGGCCTGGATTCAGAAACACCTCAATAACAATCCGGGAATAAAACTGGCAGGCAATGATAAGGAGCACATAAACGGGGAGATATTCCTGTACCAGGGGAAAGAGTATAAGCTCCAAAAGATTTTATCTTTCGAATCCTTCGTTAAAATTAATGGCGACACAATTGAAGTGGGACTGGCAGATATAAATGACACCCTGAGGACACGGTATCTTCTGAACAGATGGTATGTCTTAAAAGCACATAAATATCTGGCTGAAAGATTGAGAGATATGCTCAACAGATACAAGGAATTAAGCTTTGAGCCTTCAGGGCTTACGATCAGACAGTTAAAGAGCAGGTGGGGCAGCTGTTCATCAAAAGGGAAGATCACCCTCAATTCCGAGCTTATCAAGCTGGATCCTGTGCTTATAGATTATGTTATAGTCCATGAGCTTTGCCATCTTAAACACCATAACCATGGTTATGATTTCCATAAACTGCTCGGGGAATTGATTCCTGAATATAAATCGCTGCGGAAAGAGCTCAGAAAGTATTTAACGAGATAATAACCTCTGTGTAACTCAGTGAAACTCCGTGTAAGTTCTTAATATTTGTCTAGTTACACAACTTGTCCCGCTGTAAGCCATAGCCGTCAACTTAAGGTGTTAGAGGTCTAAAGTTTCCCCTCCTTTTTTTAAGGAGGGGAAAGTTATTTAGCTATAATCCAGATAATTACACAAGTTTTCGTAATTATTGCATTTCTTAAGTTGACGGCTATACGCTTTAAGCGGGAGAGCTCCACAGAGTCCCGATAGCTCCCGATAGCTATCGGGACGGGAACACAGAGAGACACAGAGGGTTTTAGATCGTGTACTCCTGTCCCTGGGAAGGGATATCAATTTTAGAAAATCCTTCTTTCTGAAGCCTCGCGGAATAATTCACCTGGGTTTCGTATTCACCGTGGACCAGGAAAGTTCTTTCCAATTCCTTATTATTCTGACATTTAAGAAATCCGATCATTTCGTTATAATCGGCGTGGCCCGAGAATGATTCAATTTTTCTTATCTCCGCATTCACAGGGTAAACTGTACCATGGATGGAAACCTCGTTGTTACCGTTGAGGATTCTTGCTCCAAGTGTAGTGGGAGAACAATAACCAACAAAAAGTACAGTGGTGGAAGGATTTGATATATTATTTGCCAGGTGATGTTTAATTCTTCCTGCTTCTGCCATCCCTGATGCTGATATAATTACACAGGGCTTTTTATGATCATTAAGTTTTTTGGAATCTTCCTGTCTTGTGATATAAAAAAGGCTGTTGAATCCAAAGGGATCAGCATCAGTTTTCAGCACATTCTGAAATTCACTGTTAAACCATTCAGTATTCATACGGAACACCGAAGTTGCATTTACTGCAAGGGGACTATCGACGAAAATATCTATCCGGGGTAATTTCCCCTGGTTAAAGAAATTATTTAATGAATATACGATCTCCTGGGTACGGCCGACGCTGAAGGAGGGGATAATGAGCTTGCCACCATTATCGACACATGTCCTGGTAAGTATCTGCAGCAGTTCAGTGTCGGCATGCTCATAGTCCTCATGGAGCCTGTCGCCATAGGTTGACTCAGTTATTAAAATATCAGACTGCGGAAAGGGAACTGGTGAAGGCAGCAATCTGTTTACAGGTCTTCCGATATCGCCTGTATATGCAATTCTTTTAAGCTGCCCGTTTTCCTTTATTTGCAGATTGGCGACACCGCTGCCGAGCATATGTCCGGTATTGGTAAACCTCACTTTTATGCTATCATCTATTCTGAAGTTCATATTCCCGGGAATCCCTATAAAATGCTTCATACATTCCGCTGCATCCTCCTGTGTATAAAGGGGAGTTGAAAGAGGAAGACCCTTCTTTGCCCTTCTTTTATTGAATGTTCTGGAATCATGTTCCTGTATAAAGGCTGAATCGGCAAGCATTATTGAGCACAGATCCCTTGTAGCATTTGTACATATTACTGATCCCCTGAAACCAAAGCGATACATATACGGTATCAGTCCTGAATGATCTATATGAGCATGGGTAAGTATTATATGATCAATTGTTTCAGGATCGAATCCCAGTGTCCTGTTCATCTCGTCAGTCTCCAGGCCTTTTCCCTGGAACATTCCACAATCGAGGAGAAGCCTCCTGCCTGAATCTGTTGTTATAAGGAATTTGCTGCCGGTAACTTCACGGGCAGCGCCGAGAAATTTTATCTTCATGATTATTTACTGAAAAATTTGTCTAAAGATAATAATTTTACAGTTCTGCTGAAAAGCACATGACAGGTGCCCATATTCAATTGCTCGTAAATCAGCGTTTATACAACAGGGCTACCAGTATAGCCGTCAACGAAAGAAGGTTTGGGGATATAAGTTTCCCCTCCTTTTTTAAGGAGGGGAAACCTTTCTCCAGAAAACTTCGTTAAGTTAACGACTATCCTCCTGAGGCGACAGGAAACTTATTTAGCTATATTCCAGATAATTAAAGCAGTAATGGATATTAAAACATTTCTTGTGTCGACAGCTATGGGTTACCGGTACATAGAAATACCTCAGATCCTTAATCCCAATATTGTAATATCATCTACCTGATTCATGGTCCCTTTCCAGTTTTCAAATTCAGTTTCAAGAATTTTTCGTTGTTCTGACATCGGCAGACTATAAATTCCGGAAAGAAGGTCCTTAAAATTCGCCTTTTTATATTTAACGCCGTCGGGGCCTCCGAACTGGGAAGCAAAACCGTCAGAAAAAAGAAATATAGTATCACCCCTGTTCACATCTATCCTGTGATTTGTAAATGTAGTCTCTTTCCCGTGATGAATCCCAATAGGCATTCTGTCACCCTTATATTCCACGAATTCTCCACCCTGGATAATTACCATAGGATTGAACGCCCCGGAAAACTGCAACTTTTTACGGTCCTTGCTCAGAATACAGAAAGCAATATCCATACCATCGGCCATTTCACCTGATTTCCCTGTCTGATGGAGTGCTTTTACAATTTTGTTCCGGAGAAGATTCAGGACTTTATTCGCCTGAAGGTTCCGGCTGTTGGCGATGATCTCATGAAGAGTCGATATTCCCATTGAGCTCATAAAGGCTCCCGGTACTCCGTGCCCTGTACAATCTGCAACAGTAAAGAATATCGATTTTTCATCTTCTGCTATCCAGTAAAAATCACCGCTCACAATATCCCTTGGTTTATATATTATAAAATAATCTCCGAAGGCTTCCCTGAAATGATCCTCGACAGGAAGTATTGCTTTCTGGATCCTCCCTGCATATTCGATGCTTGATGTGATCTCCATTTTTTTTGATTCTATTTCGGCAGTCCTCTCCCTGACCTTCTCCTCAAGAATCTTATTCTTATTGCTCAGCTGTTTCTCTCTTAAATGAACAATAAAAATGATCAGAAGAAGCAGGAGCAGTCCGGCAAGCAGATAGAACCAGACCGTTTTTGTGAACGGCGCCGTAATGGTGAATTTTACAGATACGGGATCCCCGACATTACCCCATAAATCCATTGCCCTTACCTTCAGCAGATAATCTCCGGGCCTTGTAACAGTCTCAACATAATTTGTCCTGACTGACCATGGTGACCATCCCGACATCACCTTATTTATATTATACTGGTAAAGTGTTGTGTTTTGTTTCAGGTAGCCCGGAGCAACAATACTAAAACTTATAACATTGTCACCTCTGTTGAATTTAACATCGTGAAGGTCAAACAATGTTCCTCCTGCGTTTGAGATATTTTTAATGACTATACTTGTAAGCGGATCAATTACAGCTGATTTCTTCCTGTCAATCCCGTAAATCCTGTTATTTCCCTCTATGATCCATATCTTATCCCCTTCGACTGTAACCGAAACAACATTGTCGAAAATCTTAAGCAGAGCCAGTTCTGTGTTGTCAATACTTCCGGATGATCCGTATTCGGTCCATTTATCATTTACCAGCGCCAGGTGCCTGTTTGAAAGAGGATAATAAACTTCAGGAATATCAGTACCTTCTGATCCGGCCTTATCATAAATCTCAAATCCTTCAGCAGAGTTGTCAAACAGGTACACACCGGTTTCACTGAAGAGAAGCACCGAATCACCCAGCATCCCCAGAGTATAACGTTCAGGAAAACTGTTTTTTACCAGATAGGTTTTAAAGTCACGGGCTTTAACATCTGCAGTCATATCTGCTCTGTAAACAATGTTATCTCCTCCAAGCCATATATTATTATTCCGGTCGAGAATTATTGAATAAACCGGATTCAGGAAATCCGGACAGGGGATTTTCGTGATCCATTTCCCGTTTTCCATGATTATTGAAAAGAATCCGTCGGCTGCAGCAATGAAATATGTGCTATCTGATGCTTTCCAGCTTATATGGTTAATATAACGATAGGGAGTAACGATACCGGCTTTATGTTCGTTTATTATGTACAAACCCTTATTTGTTGCAGCAAGTATTCCATAAGGAGTTGAAACAAGCTGGCGGCATTTCTCATTTAATCCCTCAACTTTCCTGTAGACGTAATTGACAGATTTGAGAGTAGAGACTTTTTTACTTGTATATTTAACTGTCTCCACAGGCCGGGAAGGTTTCTCATCCCGCACAACATAAGCCTGGCCGGCTTTTCTGCCGAATATCCTCATGAAAATATTCTTCCTTGTGTTACCTTTCTCCTGAGGTATTGCTTCCTTTTCCTTTCCGGATGGAGATTTTGTCATCTCCTTTGTTTTAACCAGTATTTCCTTCTCATCATAGCTTCTGACCTCTGAAAGGTAGAATACACCTTCGCTGGTAGCTACATACAGTTCGTCTTTGTATTTAAGGGCTGATGAAAGGTTTCCTACCAGGCCCGGAAAGATTCTGAAATTGGCTACGGGAAGTTTAAGATCAGCTCTTGTAAGGCCATACTCGTGGGAAAGCCATAAGCCTCCCATATTGTCTGCCCCGAGGGCATATACCTCATCATCGGGCAGATCGTTCTGATTATTAATTGTGAACAGGACCTTACGGCTCGATTTCTCTACAACAATCGCCCCTCCATCCAGGGTAGAGAAAGCATAAGCGGAATCACCCAGTGCAATTCCCTCTGAAAGAATATTTTCTTCAAGATAACCCTCATCCTTAACCATATAATCATAATACTTTATCCCATCGAATAATTTGAGAGAGCTGTTTCCAAGTCCTAACAGAACTAGTTTTTTGTTATAAGGAAGGGAGAACAGGATTTCGGTTTTTTCAGTAAGATACCCGGTTACAAGAGGAAAAAGCGTATCGCTCTCAAGTCTGTACAGACCCTTGTTCAGAACATTTATGAATGTATTTTCAGGAGTAACGAAAATTCCGGAAAAAGGATATCCCGGTCGTGCATTAATTCGTAGATCCAGTTTGTTTGTACGAAGATTGAACCTGTTAACCGATTGTTCACTGCAGAACCATGCAGCCATGCCGTCAAAAACTATCTGTGTAATGGCACCGGTAGCGGATGAATCGCTCCAAAGTTGAAAATACAGGTAGGTTCCGGCTCCATCCTTTCCAATGTATCCGAAATTATTCTCGCCTCCTATATAGATATTCCCGTCGAACGGATTTTTCTGCATTGAATAAGGCAATGTCGGAAGTTTCAGGGTTGTCCAATCCACACCGTCAAATATCAGTATACCTTTCCTGTTGGCAAAATGCATTACCCGGTCATCATCCTGGCAGATGGCCCAGCTTTGATTCTCGATATTTCTGCTTTCGGTATAATGGGTCAGAAGGGGAGATCCCTGCTGTGCATTAACAAATTGAAATACAAATGATACAAAAAAGAGTACCCGGACTTTTCTCATAATAAACTAAAGGAAGACTTTCACATTAACAGACTGTAAATTTAGCAGAAAAATACATATCATCTGATAAAATGAATTAACAAGAGGGATGAAAAGTTCAACAGGTAATACTGACCAGCAGCTGTGGAAATGGGTTCAGGGTTCAGGG
>Ga0116148_1003969_pt1 | contig 13225 bp, 11 predicted proteins | sample AD_UKC055_MetaG_FD_89786 | JGI IMG/M metagenome (GOLD analysis project Ga0116148, IMG submission 89786) | Active sludge microbial communities of municipal wastewater-treating anaerobic digesters from USA - AD_UKC055_MetaG | ecosystem: Engineered > Bioreactor > Anaerobic > Digestate | place: USA... | reverse complement strand
ATTCTGAATCCAGAAATAACCCGTGCTTTCAGTGCCGTATCTTATCTGCCGTATTCTTTCAATTGCAGTTTTCTGTGCAGAGCCGACGTCTCTTTTTCCTTCTTCAACAAGCTTATTCTGCGCATCAATTACACTTATTGCAACTTCAGACAGATTTTTAATCTGAATTTCACGCTGAGAAATATACTGATCTCGCGTCTTCGGAATAACATAGAAAAAAAGCGTTACTGTAAAAAGAATTAATAGAAAAAGCGCAGGCAGAACCATCTGAGCAAATTTTCTCCACAGAAGCCGTGAAGTCCACAGAGATTTTACCCCGGCATTTCTCATTAAAAAACTCCCCGAGCAATAATATCATGCCGGAGAGTCAATATCCAGAAAAAATTACATGCCTTTTGAACGGTTGTTTATATAATCATTTAAAATTGCGGTCCAGTTCCGTGGAATAAAAGAAAAAACAGATTTGATTTTTTCTTTAGATAGAGCTGAATATCCCGGACGTTCTGTTTTAGTCGGATATTCACTGCTTGAGACAGGATTGATGGGAATTTTTTTACTAATCAAGCCGGCATCAAAAGCATATTCCTGTATGGCGCAGGCAAAATCAAACCATGTCGTTTCGCCTTCATCTGTGCAGTGATATATTCCGTATTTGTCAGAATCTGTCTTAATGATTGTCATCAGCAACGAAGCAAGAGTACCAGCCCATGTCGGAGTTCCTTTCTGATCGGCTACTACATTAAGAGAATCTTTTTCAGCAAAAAGACGCAGCATTGTGTGAACGAAATTATTTCCGTTTTTTCCGTAAAGCCATGCTGTTCTTATAATGAAATATTTATCTGTCTTTTCAGCAACTAAATCCTCGCCTGCAGACTTCGTTCTGCCGTAGGCTCCAAGCGGCTGTTTCGGATCACTTTCTTTGTAAGGAGAATTCCCCTTTCCGTTAAAAACATAATCAGTCGAAATATGAATCAGTTTCGCTCCGATTAAAGATGCCGTTTGCGCAATATTAGCCGCTCCTGAAGCGTTTATTGAATATGCTTTAGGTTCTTCTTCTTCACTTTTATCGACATTGGTATATGCCGAACAGTTGATAATCCATTTTATGTTTTTGTCTTTCGCGAATTCTGCAAGAGCCGAAATATCCGTAATATCGCATTCAATATCAGTTCCTATAAACGGAATCTTGTTCTTTTGAAACAATTCCGCGACTTCACGTCCGAGCATTCCATTACATCCGATAATCCATATCATCAGAAAAGCCCCCTTGATGAAGAAAGTCCCGGAAGAATTTTATCCTTGTCGGAAACAAGAACATCATCACAAGGCCATTCAATTTTGAGATCAGAATCATTCCATATAATTCCGCCTTCGCTTTCTTTATTATATTCAGCTGTGCATTTATACAGAAATTCCGCCGTATCACTTAACGTAACAAAACCATGAGCAAAACCCGGCGGAAGATAAAACATCGTTCTTTCAACATCATCGAGTTTTATACCGAACCATTTTCCAAAAGTCGCTGATTTCTCCCGAAGATCAACCGCAACATCCCACACACAGCCGCGCGTAACGCGGACAAGCTTGCCCTGAGCAAACGGATTCTTCTGATAATGAAGTCCGCGGAGAACACCTTTCACGGATGATGAATGATTATCCTGAACAAACTTTTCGGTTATTCCGGCAGAAACAAAATCGGATTCCTTATATGTTTCTACAAAAAAGCCGCGTCCGTCCGGAAACACGCGCGGTTTAATTACAGTCAGTCCTTCAATCGGAGTTTTTTCAAAAATAAAAGGCATTGTTCCTCCAGTCTATTTGCAGCCGGTTCTACCTTCAGCCTCGCAGATAATGCGGGCAAGATATTCACCGTAGGTTGATTTCTTTGTTTTCTCGGAGACTTTCTTCAAGCCTTCGATATCGATGTATTTCATTCTGAATGCAATTTCTTCAAGACACGCAACCTTGAGACCCTGACGGTCTTCGATAGCCTTCACAAAAGCCCCTGCGTCGGAAAGAGAATCATGAGTTCCCGTGTCAAGCCACGCGTAACCGCGTCCCATGCTCTGCACGGAAAGCTTTCCGCGCTTAAGATATTCCTTATTGATATCGGTAATTTCGAGCTCACCCCTCGGTGAGGGTTTGATATTTTCGGCAATGGAAACAACCGAATTATCATAGAAATAAAGTCCGACTACGGCGTAATGCGATTTAGGTTTCTCCGGTTTCTCTTCGAGAGAAACAACCATTCCGTTTTTATCAAATTCAACAACACCGTAACGTTCGGGATCGTTTACATAATAACCGAAAACAACGGCGCCGTCATCAGTTTTGGACGCAGTCTGAAGCATATCGGTAAGACCGTGTCCGTAAAAAATATTATCACCGAGAACCAGCGCGACAGAATCATTTCCGATAAATTCTTTTCCGATAATGAAGGCCTGAGCGAGTCCGCCCGGATATTCCTGAACCTTGTATGAAAGCTTAATTCCCAGATCTGAACCGTCACCAAGCAGTTCTTCAAATTTCGGAGTATCGGAAGGAGTTGAAATTATCAGTATCTCCTTTATTCCGGAAAGCATCAGAGTCGAAAGCGGATAGTATATGAGCGGTTTATCATACACCGGCAGAAGCTGTTTGCATACAACCTTTGTAACCGGATAGAGCCTTGTGCCGAATCCGCCGGCAAGAATTATTCCCTTCATTTAAAGTAATCCTTTTCTTATTATTTGTTTAACCGAGTCATTATGCGCATTGCCTCAGTTTCAGCATATAATGCTCACCTCGTCTCAGTTTGTCAATCTTTTGTCGTTTAGAAGATGTTTGGAAAATATGCCCGGAATTTAAAATTATATCTGCTTTTGGAGATACTATTCAATAAGTACATGAAACGATAGAAATATAATATCTAAAATCGTGACAATCACGTCTTCCATTTGTAATAACTGCTGTCTTTAAATTAATAAAGAATACCGGCTAATCACACAAACCTTTTTACAATCTCCAAAAGATCGTTTATGTTGACAAAATAAGCTCCTTGCGGATGCGGCGGATTTTTGAATTCAGAAGAGACCCAAGTAATCAGAGCAGAAAATCCTGAAAGATTTCTTCCTTTTTCGATTATAGCAGCTGGCCACGCGGCTTACTGGATAGATCAATAATGATGCGGACCGCTTCTCCGATTCTAATCTTTCTTCTTTCGAATCATTGCCCATACAAAAAATACTATTCTATACACAATTTTGTTTTTTCTAATTTTTTGTTTTATTGTCTCAATAACTTTCTGATAAAATCCTATTCTATTACTCATTTTCAAAGCTTTTATTATTAAGCGCCGATACATATCATTGTCATTGAACAAAAAAGAATATTCTGCGTAGCGTTTTTTTATTATATCATTATTATAAAAATCATTAACCCTTTTTATAACTTTCAGAAATGATGTACCATATTTCTTATCAGGTTCGAGATGACATCCTTCAGCCCACTCATTCCAGGCGTTAACAAATACTAATTTGTTCTTTTCTCCACTTTTAATAATCCGCTTAACTATCTCATGATACCAAAATTCAAACAAAGCCGGTGATGAATTAACAAACGTAACACCGGAATCCTGCCTCCTGGCCGTGTTATCCCAAGAAGGCATTACTCCCCGATAATATGTATAAACCGGCGACTTCTTCAATAATGACTTTAATACAACACTTTCCATATCCCGCAAAGATCCACGGAAACTGGGATTTGTAATAATAACATCACCGCAATCCATTGATTTATCATGTAGCCCATGCGGAGCAAACTCAACGAATGCATCAACTCCATATTTTTCAGGAGTTTTATCTATAAAATGATCAACAGCACACACGTATAAACCATTTAAACCCGAATCTTCGCAACATTTCCGCCAATATGATATAGTTTTACGAGGATCCGCCAAAAGCGATATCTTATAAATAAGAAGAAGCGGCTTTCCATTTACCTTGATATACCTTTCATCTTCGAATACTTCCAGCAGATGATCTATGAAACTGTTATCATTTTTAACAGAATGATCCTGTTTAATCAAAATCTCCTTGTCTTTTCCATCCCAACTTCTGGTCCAATTCTCATTTGCCCAACATATGCAAAACGGGAAATCAGGCTTCCCCGTTTTCAATATTTCCATAATTGGCTTCTGAAGTAATTCCTTACCGCCGAACCAATAGTGATGGTAGCAAAAACCATACACCCCATGTTTCTTAGCTAAACTCGCCTGCTTAGCCCTCGTTTTTGGATTAAGCAAACTATAATAATTCAATCCTGCCGGGACATGCGGTTGATAATGTCCGGTAAAATTCGGCTTTCCCCTTTTTACATTAACCCATTCAGTGAAACCTTTGCCCCACCATTCATCATTTTCCGGGATCGCATGAAATTGCGGTAACACAAATGCGATCGTTTTTATTGTATTTTCAATGCTTTTCATTTTTTTCATTAATTCCTCTAATCCACTTCAAACAGCCGATAGATATCGGGAAAAACATCCTAATCAAATCAATCCTGAATTCATCCTATATTTAATCTTTTTGATAATATCGATCAAGTCAGTACTAACAAAGACTCTTTTCAATCCAAAAGTCATTCACTACATTAAATAGTTATTTTATTATTCAAACTCTTCATCAAAAATGGCTTTTGAAGTTGTATTTATATTGGTATATCCGAATTTTACATCGGGTTCAAGATACGTACCTTCAGCCCACTCATTCCAAGCATTGATGAAAATAAACCGTTTATCTGCATCAAAATTCCTACGAGTGTACCGGACACAATATCGCACCCATTCATAATACTTTTTGATACTAAAGCCCGCCCAAATACTGTAATCAACAGCTCTACGTGACGAATTATCCCATCCGAACATAACGCTTCTAAAAACAGGTTTTTTTTGTTTCTCTGCTATTCCATTTCCTTTAATTATATAATCTGCAGCTTTACGGTAGTCATAACAGTATGCCGATGGAATTTTATCAGCAGCTGGAAAGTATAAACCATGAGGAACAAACTCAACTTCATAATCTATTTCATCAATCTTTCCAAATTTATCAGCATACTCGCAGCTTCGGAAAGCAGCGATACAAATTTCACCGATTCCGTTATCCCTGCACCATTTTCTCCATGTTCTGATTGTATTTGCGGGATCAGGAAGATTATAAATTCTATAGACGGATATCAAAGGTTTGGAATCTATTCTTATATACCTTTTATCTTCAATATATTTCTTTAAATCTTCAATGAATCTTACATCATTATCACTTGAATAATTCTGACCAATCAAAACATTATTATTTTGACCATCCCATGCGCGAGACCAATTCTCATTCGCCCAGCACAAACAGTAATTAATATCAATATCTTTACTATTGAATATTAGTTCTATCGGCGTCTCAAGCAGTTTTTTTCCTGAAAACCAGTAATAATAAATGCAGAATCCGAAAATTCCATGCTTCTTCGCAAGTTTCGCCTGATTTCTTATTGTATCAGCATTATCAAGAGAATAATATCCGATATCGGCATGAGGTTCCCTGGGCTGATAATGTCCCTCAAATCGCGGTTTCGATTTCCTGGTATTTACCCACTCAGTAAAACCCTTACCCCACCATTCATTATTTTCCGGTATTTCATGAAACTGAGGAAGATATAACGCTATAGCTTTTATATCAGTTTTATGTCCTGAAAAATCCATGTCATCCTGATAAAATGATTCATATGTCTCAGCAAATTCAGAAGACGGCAATTCCTGATATTTCAAATAGGAAATACCGTATAAAGCGCTTCTGAAACCTTTATTTATAAATATTTTTACAAAATTGTAAATGTAATATACTTTTCTATTCCTGAATACGATTTTTCTTAATTTATTTCTGATTTCTTTTTTATTCATATTAATTAATAATCCATGATAAACGCTTTTATGCATATTTACTAACAAACAAGGGTTCTAATTGTCGATTCATTTTCTTAATTATCTTGTATCTTAAAGAAACAGGTTATTTTATTTAGATAGCGCTTTAAGCAGAATCGACATATCACCTTATCATTTTTATCAATCGCCTCAAATAGATAATAATCCTTTTCTTCATTTTGAGATACAAACGAATAATCAGATCATCCTGATTTGTCTGTTTTATGGAAAATAATGATTCTTTTAAGCTCAGTTTTGATTCAATAGTTTTGAGGTTAATCGCTATACGAAAATCATAGTTTTCGGCCCAAGCTATATAAACAGGCAATCTTTCAATCGCATGCGCGGTTGTCCCGTCAACGGGTATCGGTTCTTCCGGAAAATCGGAATCATTTAAACCAAGCTCAAAAAGAGGCTTTAATGAGGTAGTCCTGTACCAAAACATATTTCCATACGGCATAATAGGAGTCTTTAATTTATTAAAGTCTATTTTTTTCCGTAAATTCATTCGAGACCACAATTGATCACAAGACAATCTATTGGATCCCCAATTATCACTTTCAATTTTATTCATATAGCAAAAAGGTATATCTGCTAGCACAATACCGATTTGAGGGTTCTGTGCTAAATAATTTATTATTTCTTCCGCCGGAGACACCAATGAATCAAATATTTCATTTTGCCATGATTCTCCAATCCATTCCTCTGACCATGCTGTCTTTTTGGTATGAAAATGCCCAACAATTTCATATTCGGATATTTTATGATACAGTTTCAACCATGGTAACACATCCCGACCTTTATTTTTACAAACGATAATATCATCATCTGAAATATTTATATGTTGTTCATCTGCAATTTGCTTAATATCCTCCCTATAAGATTCAACGCTTGTGGTAATAAACAAACGAAAGGGAAAAGTATACGACGACATTATCTTGATATATTTCCGATAAACATCAATATAATGCACATGTAGATGAATGGCAATGCGGATATTGCTTTCTATTCTACAATGTTGCGCATTCACAATAATATTCTTATTGCTTACTTTAATTGTATCATTGGGCGAATAATAATTATCAAAGTGTTTTTCTATAAGATCAACATTATAATCAGTATCTTCAGTTAACATTTTTTTCAAGTATTGAGTATATTCACCATACAAGAAGCCTTTAACTTTAATAAACGGTGAACCATTACGAAGCATGTAAACCGGATATCTAGTCGCATAATCGAGGTAGAAGTTGATAGGATCCGTCGTGTTAACATAGGATCCATATCTAAAACCGGCTATTAACAACTTCTGGGTCAATCTTGTTTCATATTTCCATATTACATCATTTACGTTGTCACAATACTCAACACTCTGCCAAAAACCGATGAATGAATCAGATTTTACTACAATTTTATTGAATAACAAAAAATAGCTTTGAAGATGCGCAGGTGCACCTCCATCAGATTTTCTAAATAAGTGATCGACTGCGCGATGCTCGCTTATTCCCCAAAAATCGAATTCAATCATTCGTGATGAAGAAATAAAATTCTCAAAATCGGATACCGGACCGAAACAAGTATCATTCATAAGAACCAATTGATCAAATGAGGAAACAGCATCCAACCCGATTATTCGAATAGCGTCTTTCCACGCTCCGAAGTCAAATCCGATGTTCTCCCTTTCTATTACCTGATCACACAACGAGGATATAACGCGTTTATCGTACTCAAGTAATCGGCTATTCGATATAAAAATAAATCGATCAAAACTTTTTCTTATTGATTGTATTTGATACATTACATGAGCAGAAACTTCTCCACATGGATTAAAATGCACATACAAAACAATCTTCGTCATTGCCCACTTTCCCTTGCGATTTTTACGGTCATCTTACTTTTTTTTACCAGAAATACGAATAAACGATTGTCGGAATACTGCCCAAAGTCCATGTTTTTTATAAAACTGCAACGCAACAAAAAACAAATTTCTCGTCTCTTTTTCTTTTTTCAGGCTTTCAATCAATTCATCCAACCTGACCGATTCGTTTATAATCAATTCGTTCATCCGAACCAATTCGTTTTTAATCAATTCATTCATCCGAATCAATTCACTTTCAATCATAGCATTATTGATATACCATTCCTTGAAATGTTTGATTTTGAATTCCATCTGCTTTTGCGTCAATTGCTTTTTCTTAAAACATCTTTCAACAGCATTTTCGAATTCGATAGAGGAATTATCCCAGTTATGCCATTTACTGGCAGTTTCCATGGCGCCCTTTTTCAATCGCGCCAATGTTCGCGGTTCATCTTTCAACTTATTAATATATGATATAACACTATCATCATCATCAGTCTTCACGACAAATGCATTCACATCATTTTCAATATACTCATCATGACCCGTCACATCGTAGACAATAGCAGTTCCTCCACAATGGAACATCTCTAACGGCGGTCCGAACATTCCCTCGACATAGCTCAATTTCACAAGAACATCACATGAACGGTAAACTTCAGGGGTTTTATCAATCGGTATTCTTGAAATCACTTTGTCAACACCAGGATATGAATCGATAGCACTTCCCGTCAACAGCCATATCTCATCCGCTCTCGATTTTCGACACAAATCCAAAGTTTTAGTAATATTTTTAAAACTCGACTCCAGATTCCCTTCTACAAGTACCCGTAATTTATCTTTTCTCCTTTTATCTAAAGAAAAACCAACCTCAGTGAAAACACTTTTATCAATACCGTTTTTTACAAGTTCAGCATCAATACCGTACATTGTCCTCAGATAATCTCTTATCCATGTAGCTTCAGTAATTGTATTTAAACCAAGCAAGTATGTTGAATCAGCGTATTTGCGCATCAATATATCATTATTACTAAAAAACTTTGATTCAACAGATTGAGAGAAATATAAATATGCCTTCGATTCGAAGTTATCAAGCTCATAACAAGTCATCCACCATGTAGCAATGAGACAGTCATATTTGATGTTTTTCGCTTCTTCATACTGAAGCCAGGTCAATTCGCGGGCATCCGGAAACCAATATAAATCTTCATGCATCATCTTCTCTTTCATTATCATAAACACCTGATGATTGCTGCGGCGCGAAATCCGTACAGCATGCTGCATAATCACATATGATCCTCCGCTAAGGAAAGTTCCGGCCACTACAAAACCTATTTTCATAAAATATATCCTTCAAATGCTTTCATAAAAGTAATTCTGCCCTTCATCAATTGAAATAAATTCTTTGATTAATCCATCACTCACGGCAAGCCGATTATCACAAGCCCTTTCTTTTAATATCAAATCACCGCTTGGTATTCGATATACTGGGAAAAAACTCTTATAACATCAATTAGACTGTTTTAATTTCCATTCTCGCATTGAATGTTTTATCTATAGCAATATATGATTTAAAGAAATTCATAATAATAAAAACAAAACCTTTTGCATAAATAAAATCAACTGTTTGTTCTCCGTGTCATCCAATATTCTATAATCATAATAGTAATCATTATTGCATCTTTTAACTATATCGCTAAGGTAAATTTGACTCATATAAAATACATATTTTCTGCAATCCTCTCCGTTCAAATATACCGATATATTCCGCGCGACATCATTATCCGATTCATCAAAAGCCCAGCCTGAAATTCTATGTTTACTGTCAGTTTTTACAATAGAATTGTTTTTATATTATTGTCAAGATGATATTTAAAATGATTTTCAGTCATAAATCCCGCCATTTATCAGAAAAAAATACTAAATAAGTAATCAAGCTAAATTGATCAAAATATTGTATCCCATGCAAGCAATATTAGCTTTGGAAAGTAATTATTTCCCTGAATTCAATTTTCCAATGCGACAAAAAGAGACCCCGTTCAAGTTTATTTTTCTAACACCTCTAGTTGGACATTTAGAATGCCGGTCAATCGGCTAAAACCCGGAACGATCCCGGCAATCGGGACGCTTTAATACGCGGCACGACGCCGCAATAAAGTTGAACCGTCATTAACGATAACAATTTCATAATCACCGAATGTCTGTTTAAACACGGAATTGACTGTTTCATCAATATAAATTCCCTGATTATAACAAGGTATTATCACGCTAACTTTCGGTAATATTTTCAATTTTTAAAACCAAAATCGAGCGCAATTTCCAAGTTCAACATGATTTTCACCATATCATTCTAATAAATCAATTTATCGACATATTGCCCTTATAATCAACAAATTTTATATCGGAATCTAACAATCATATCCCTATTTCAGACTGTTAATAAGCTGCTTTAAACCGTTCTCAAGTTCTGTAAATTCCGCCCTAAATCCAATACTGCGCAGTTTAGATATATCACTGACTGAATGACGGATATCCCCGCTCCTCGGCTCTGCATACTCAATAGAAACAGGTTTGCTTATCACTTTGGAACAAACAGCTGCCAACTGATTCAAAGACGTACATTTTCCCGTTCCGATATTGAAGACCTCTCCGACTGCTTCAGGGCTATTCATTGAATATCGTATTATAGAAACAAGATCCTTCACAAACACAAAATCCCGGGTCTGTTCCCCGTCACCGAAAATCCTTATTTTCCCGTTACCATTCAATATTCTATCCGCAAAAATGGAAATGACTCCTGAATACGGGGATGACGGATTCTGCCGCGGACCGTACACATTAAAAAAACGAAATGCCGTTGATGGAACATTGAACAGTCTTGACGCGTTCAGAACATACCGTTCCGACGCGTACTTATCAACTCCGTACGGAGTTATCGGATTGACAGCAGCGGTTTCTACGCACGGCAATTCTGGATTATCGCCGTATACCGCTGCCGAACTCGCGAAAATCATTCTTTTTAAATTTTTCTGCTTCCTTGCGTGTTCGATTATATTAAGAGTTGAATCAAAGTTTATTATATGTGTTCTTACCGGATCGTCAATTGAATCCGGTACACTCGCGATTGCCGCAAGATGAATTATATAATCATAGTCATATCGTTTAAAAACATCATTCAGGATATCGAGGTCGGAAACATCACCTTTAACAAACTCAACACGATCATCATTCGGAATATTATCCATCCGACCCATCGATAAATTGTCCAATACCACTATTTTCGCTGATGAATCATCCTTCAATATGTCTTCGACAAAATGAGATCCGATAAAACCGGCTCCACCGGTAATAAGATACATATTATACAATTTAATTCCCTCTTCGTAATAAAAAGTTCAGCACTATTTGAGATACCCCCCCCGATTTCGCATAACGTAAATACTACTTCATGCCTTCACCAAAACTGCTATGATCTTTACCACCTCATGAATCCTTATTAATTAGTACTCAATTCACGAGTACCATATCCTACAATTGGCAATTATATAGTAATTTACTCATAGCCCTGCCCCGAGACCAAAAACACCTGAAACTATGAGGATCAAACCTATTACTTTCAAGATATTGATTCTTTCCGAGAGAAATAGTCTTGCAATAATTATAGTCCAAACATAAGTTAATGACGTAACAGGAAGAACAATAGAATAAGGTAGATATTTCAACAATAATATATTCAGTAAAGCTGATATAAAATAAAGAAACCCGCCAAAATACAGCTTATTATTCAATAAAACTTTTATCCCGGAACTCTCAGAAGTCGACAACTTAAATAACAGTGACGCAAATGAACCTAAAACGGTCATTAATATTATCATTGTAACAATATATTGCTTACCTATCATGACTAATCACCAAAACACCACCGATTATCAAGGATATCGATACTAGTTTACCCGTTGTTATTTTGTCATTAAATACATAATACCCCAAAACTATTGCAAAAACATAACTTAAACTCAATATAGGCTGTAAAACAGATAATTTTCCGAATCGGTACGCATAAATCATCATCAGCGCTCCTACCGAGTACAAAAAGAATCCCAAACATAGAAACCCTATTTTATTGCCCTGCGACAACTTCCAGAAAAGCTGCCCAACTGAAACCAATACCGATGCGCATACCATCAGTTCAATTCCGATTTTGCTTTTATTCATACTAGTATATTACCGAGAAATTTTCTCAATTGACTCAACAAGGTATCGCTGTCGTTTCAATATGAGTTCAACAAGTATAGAAAGATATTTTATTATTATAGCCATGACCATGAAAACTCCGGAAAACCCGACAGAGAGAAGAATCATTGTAGTCGTCCATCCCGAGACCGGACGATTTTCCCCAGTATATATTATTATCGTATAAATACCCGCAGACAATGCCATAATGAAAAGCAATATTGTCATCAGTATTGATATTTTATATGCGACTCCGGTAAACATAATGAGAGAATCAAACGCAGTATCCTTTCTGCTTCGAAGGTGCTCACTATTTGGTAATTGGTGTTTCATTGAAGGAATGTACTCTATACAGTCAACACTCAACCCGCTGTTCGCGTATGCGGCTTTCCGGTAAGAAACAACCTTGCTTATTGACTGAACCCTGTTTACAGCGCGACGAGACAATATTCTGAATCTTTCACTCCGCAATGTATATTTTGCTTCTGAAAAATAATTGAATATCCCGTAAAATAGTCGTGAACTTATAGGTATACCTTTTTTCGGTGATGCTGAAACAATATCATGACCCGACAGTGCCCGAAAATACACTTCCATTACTTTATCGTGATCATAATCCATACAAACAGAATCGAATTCAAAAATAAAATCGCCTATCGCAAGATCAATGCCCGCATTCATCGAGAGCTCTATTCCCTGGAATATGCTCATATTAATTATGCTCACCGCTTTTTCTTTATTTTCAGAAATCGTTTCCTTGATTGTCCGGATCGATCCGTCAGTGCAGAAATCATTAACAAAAATAACTTCATACTTTTCAAAATTGTCCTTCAAAATCAAAAACAAATTCTTACAAAACTCGCCTATATATGATTCATTATTTCGAACATATACAACCGCCGATATGAAGTTTTTTTCTTTATTGGTTGGCATCTACAGTATCTCCTCCAGATCATAAATAGTGTTAATTTTACCTGATAACACACTGATAAACTTTGGGCTTGAAGAAAATTCCTTTATTACCGTAGGCCGGGAATCATCAACTTCAGAAGCTTTCAAAATAGGTTTCATCGAAAAGAGCGATTTTTGATAATCAAATCCGAATTCAGAGCGTAGATATTTTTTTGCGAGGCTTGACATGTAATCCCACGAAGTTTCAGGCTTTGCGATACAATCATTGCAGTTCCCCAACT
>Ga0116148_1003968_pt1 | contig 13227 bp, 12 predicted proteins | sample AD_UKC055_MetaG_FD_89786 | JGI IMG/M metagenome (GOLD analysis project Ga0116148, IMG submission 89786) | Active sludge microbial communities of municipal wastewater-treating anaerobic digesters from USA - AD_UKC055_MetaG | ecosystem: Engineered > Bioreactor > Anaerobic > Digestate | place: USA... | reverse complement strand
TGGTTCGTCCAGGTCAGCTTCATTTTTATCCATTTACGTTCCGGCAGCTTCTCGACAACCTCGGTTGTAGCGGTTATAGTGTCGCCGATATAGGTCGGGGCCTTGAACCGCGTCTTGATCTCGAGGGCCACGGTGCCGAGGCCAGGCAGCTGCGTCCCCCAGACCGGGGCTATGAGGCTGTGGGGTATGCCGCCGTGCGCGATCCGTGTTTTAAACGGGGTCATCTTCGCGAACTCCTCGTTCATGTGCATCGGGTTGAAGTCCCCGGTGATCGCCGCGAAAAGAGCGATATCGGTTTCAGTTACTGTTTTCGAGAATGACGCCTTGTCGCCCACGTTGATCTCATCATACGATTTGCCCAGTTTATAGTCCATGATTGTCTCCTTGTGTGATAATGTATTACGCTTTCCGGCAGGTCCGCAAGCGTTTGCGAACCTGCCGGAGGGTCTATTATTTCCCGCTGTACTTCCGGATCAGGTCTTTCGCGATCAGGATCCGCTGTATCTCAGAGGTGCCCTCGCCGATCTCGCCGAGCTTGGCGTCGCGGTAGAGCCGCTCCACCGGGAACTCCCTGATGTAACCGTACCCGCCGTGAACCTGTACCGCCATGCTTGAAATCTGGGTCGCCGCCTCGGACGCCCATACCTTGGCAACCGAGGCAAGGATAGCGGCCTCGGGATCTTTCGTCTGCTTTGCCCACGCGGCCTGGTGAATCAGGAGGCGCGCCACGTCGGACATGATCATCATGTCCGCGAGCTTGAAGGATACCTCCTGGTACCGGTTGATCGGCTTGCCGAACGTCTTCCGCTCCTTGGAGTACTTGTTGGCCAGATCGAGACACTTGGCTGCGATGCCCAGGCAGACCGTCGCCATCCCGATCCGTCCGTACTCGAGCGTCTGCATGGCCTGGATGAAACCCGCGCCGACTTTGCCGAGGACCGCGCTCCCGGGAACCTCGCAGTCTTCGAATATCAGCTCGGCCGTGGGCGAGCCGTGGAAGCCCATCTTGTCGAAGGGCTTGCTCGCCGAAAATCCTTTGGTGCCCTTATCGACCAGGAAGCAGGTCACCCCGGCTCCCGGCCCCTTCTCCCGGTCGTTGTAGGCGAAAACCAGCGCCACGTCCGCGATGGTAGCGTTCGTGATAAAGGTCTTGGTCCCGTTGAGGACCCACTTGTCCCCCTTCTTGACGGCATTCGTCTTGATGGAGGCGGCGTCCGAGCCCGCCTCGGGCTCGGTCAGGCCGAAGCAGCCGATGAGCTCGCCCTTGATGATGCCGGGGAGGTACTTCTTCTTCTGCTCGTCCGTGCCGAAGAGGCGGACCGGAACACCGAAGAGGCCGCAGGATGCGCCGCACGAGAGGAAGGTCGAGGCGCAGGCCTTGGCCACTTCCTCGCCGGCTATCGCCTGCCCGATGAGCTCCACGTCAGTGCCGCCGTACGCCTCCTCGTGCCCCATGCCGAGGTAACCGATGTCAGCAAGCTTCTTGATGTTCTCCTTGATGAGCCTGTTAACATCGTCGTGGGAGGCCTGGTCGAGCATCTGGGCGCGCGGCTCGATCTCCTTGCTGCAGAACTTCGCGAAGTTCTCTTTTATCGCTATTTGTTCAGCTGTCATATCGTAATTCATGATGTCATTCTCCTGTCTTGTGTGTGAGTTCCCGTTGGATGCGAGCCGTTCTAGAAGAAGCTCAGTATACGGGATATGATAAACCGCTGCACCTCGGACGTACCGCCGCCGATCTGCGCCAGTTTTGCGTCCCTGAGGAACTTCTCGATCGGGTAATCGTGTATGAATCCGTACCCGCCGAAGATCTGGACCGCTTCGCTGGCGGCCTTGAGGCCCCAGTCCCCAACCACCGCTTTTGCTATGGACGTATGCATGTGGTTGAGAGGGAGCTTCATGTCCTTGTCATGGGCGACGCGGTACACAACCATCTTCGCCGCCTCTTTGATGATTTTCAGATCGGCCAGCTTGTGCTGGATCGCCTGGAAAGAATTGATCGGTTTTTCGAACTGTATCCGCTCCTGGGAATACTTCGTGCACTCCTCAATGGCGAACTGCATGCCGCCTATGAAAGGAGCAAGCAGCGCGCTCCGGTCCCATGACAGCGTCTCGTGCGTGTATTCCATCCCCTTGCCGACCTCGCCGAGAAGGTTCTCCTCCGGCACCTCGCAGTTGTCCAGGAAGACTTCGGACGTGGTGGACGCCCGAACGCCCATTTTATGGAAGGGCTCTCCCGTTGAAAAACCGGGGAATGTGTTTTCGACGATGAATGCGGTGATGCCCTTCTGCTTCAGCTTCCTGTCGACGGTGGCATACACGACGCATACGTTGCAAACCGGCGCGTTTGTGATAAAGGTCTTCGACCCGTTCAGGATCCACTTGTCACCTTTCTTTACCGCCGTTGTCTGCAGAGAACCCGCGTCCGACCCGGCGCCCGGCTCGGTCAGGCCCATGCACCCGACCCACTCGCCGGAGGCGAGCTTGGGTATGTATTTTTTCCGCTGCGCATCATTCCCGTTCTTGTACAGCGTATCCGTGCACAGGTAGGTGTGTGCTCCCAGCGCGAGCAGGTGGCCCTGGTCGACACCGGCGTGGCCGAGGGCTTCGCCGGATAGGCAGCAGGTAACCACGTCCGCGCCCGAACCGCCCAGTTCCTCGGGGAACGGCAGGCCCAGCAGCCCCATGCCCCCCAGCTTGTTCCATATCTCCCTAGAAAATTCCGATTTCAGATCGGCCTGCTCCACGAGCGGAACGATTTCATTTTTCGCGAAACGATAGACCGTATCACGAAACATCAGTTGTTCTTCAGTATACCCGAATTCCATGGGTTCCTCCTGTAATGGTATATTAATCTGGAAAGGGTTCCCCCCTCTCCCCCTGTATCGTTATCAGCGCGGGGAGCCTTCCCCTCGCCGGTTCGTTTCATTTCGGTTGAACAGTCAACCAACTTTCCGCAACGGCTCCGGCCGCTGTTTTCCACCTCCTGCCGCAATCCCCTCGCGGCAGGCATCCAACCGCGGCGCGGCACGTCAGGACGTCAGGACCGCCTACTTCTTCTTCGCGACGAGGTCATTGACGTGTTTCATCACCTTCTTCGCGTAATCCTCGTAATCAAAGGCGTTCGTATCTATGACGAACTGAATGATCATGCCCTGGATGATCGATATGATCACGGCGGAGGTATAATCAACGTCCATTTTCATGAACACGCCCTTCTCGATGCCCTCTCTGAGTATCTTGCTGATCTCGTCCCGGTAGCTTTTGAAAAGCTTGGTGTTGGCCCTCTTCATCCGGTCGTTCTTGTTCACCTGGGTCCAGAAATCGATTACTATATAGAAGTAATCCTTCTCATCCCTGACCAGGTTGAAGGCCTGGTTCATAAAAATGTTCAGCTTTACCTTCGGGTCATCTGACGCACTGATGGCCTTGTTCAGAACGATCAGCATGTTCCTGTTGATCTCTTTCAAGAGATTCAGAAGCAAGTCTTCCTTGTTCTTGAAATAGTAGTGGACCAGGCCCGTTGACAGGCCGGCTTCCCGGGCAATGTCCCGTATAGTGAAGTCGTAATATCCCTTCTGGCCTACGACTTTATACGCGGCCCTGGTCAGCTGGGCCCTCCTCAAATTGATGATATCGCTCTTGCTTCTCTCGTTCATAATTGAAACTTCTCCACATTAGTTTCTGCCGCCTGCCATTCAGCCGAACCCTGCCGCCAGGCGTCACCCCCCCGCAATTGTTATCCCGATCCCGGAAAACATGCTTTCATGCTCCCGCCACTCACCGGCGGGCACCCACCGGTTGCGCGGGCCGGACGAGGCCCCTTCCAGAAACCTCTTCTCCTCGTTCGGCCGGGTTCCTCCGATAAGTATCCTTGGCCCCCTGATGTTCACGGCGCGAAACGGGTCGATGAGGATGAAGCCGATATCATCATGCTCGAACCGGCCCCTGTTATTGTCAAGTACCTCATGTATGTTCCCGCACACGCCAGCCAGGGTGTTGCCCGCAAATGCCTGTGCCGCGTTCTTGATGAGCTTCTGCCGAAGGCAGAACCGGAACAGGTCGCCGAAACCGTCAGATGAGATAATGACCCTGACGTTACGGTCCCCGTAACGGTGCTCCGACACGTCCGTTATACCCAGGCTCCTGCCGGCAAAATTCATATCGGGGCCGGTCTGGTACAGCAGTGACCCGTCAGCCGGGTTTATTACCGTTACCACGCTGTCACCCCCGTGGATGATGACCATGCCCCCGCCCTCTCCCTCCCGGTCCAGCGCAACGCAGCTGAACGTGGTCTTGTGCTGGTACTTCTGCGCTGAATAGACCTCCGTATTCACCAGGTCCTTCCAGCCCTCAGAGGAGCCAGGCGTTCCCCTCAGGGAAAGGGTTTCCGATAATCGATTTAAAAGATCCCGCGAGGCCCAGGGAAACCGCTCGGTCGCGTCCGCTATCGCGAACACCCCGTGCTTGAAATCGAAATACAGGCAGTCGCCATTCCCGTATCCGCTTCGAATCTTGTCAGTCCCCGTAATGACGCTGCCGCAGACCGCATTACCGCATTTTACCGTTCGCTGCGACGCGTTTATCTCTATCTCCCCGGTCTCCTTCATCAATGTCAGTCTATGACTTTAAAGTACTCGATGTCCCGGATGCTCCCCTTTCTCTCCTTCGAGAAAACCGGCTCCACGCGGGCACCAACCTTGATCTTCTTCTCGTCCTCGACGCTTATATAGTGCTGGAACAGCGTATCCGCGCCGTCCAGCTTGATGAAGCCGTAGCCGTACGGCACAGGCTTCTGGTGTCCCGTCTCCGGATCGATGAATGCGAAGCGGAGGATAGTGAAGGTGCCGATGACTCCCTTCGGGCCCACCTCGACCCAATCGTTCATCTCCACGAAACAGTCTCCGCACACCCCGCGCGGAGGTATATACACCTTTTTGCACTTCGGGCACCTGATCCCGTAGAACTTCTGGTTCTTGAGCTCTGTAAAAAACCTGCTCCCATGCATGCCGATAGCGTATGCGAAAGGCTGCACGGCGTCGCCCGATTCTATGATAATATGATCTTTGTCTGCCATTGTCGTCCTCCTGTCGGTCACTTCGGCTTTTTCTTGCCGTGCAGAATCATGTCGGTCCACCAGCACCCGCCGAAGCCGCTGCTGAATGCGAAATTGACGTCAGGGACCTGGCGGCCTTCGGCCTTCCCCATCACCTGCATCGCCGCTTCCGCGCACCGGATGAGCCCGGTCGCGCCTATCGGGTTGGTCGCGATGACCCCGCCCGACGGGTTGACGGGGAGCTCGCCGCCCATATCGGTGTTGCCGTCCCAGATATACTGCGGCGCTTCGCCCGGGCCCACGATGCCCATGTCCTCGATCCAGATAAGGCCGCCGAACGAATAGGGCTGGTACAGCTCGATCACGTCAAGTTCCTTGCGCGGCTCCTTGATGCCCGCCTTCTTGAACATCTCCTGCGACCCCTCGCGCATGCTGGTGAGGCGGCCGTAGTCGGCGTCGCCCAGGTAGGCGTAAGAATGCCGCGCTGCAGTCGCCCAGATCCAGTCCGGTTTCGGACAGATCTTCTCCGCCACGTCCTCGCTCGCCATGATGACGGCGCAGGCCCCGTCGGTCCGGGGACAAACGTCAAGCAGATGTATCGGATCGGCCAGCATCGGGGACGCAAGAACCTCCTCGAGGGTGACCTCCTTTCTCAATTGAGCGTGCGGGTTGTTCATCGCGTGCTTCCGGTCGCGCACCGAGACCCGGGCGCCGTCCCGGTCGGTCGCGCCGTACCGCGCCATGTAGCCCTGCGCCTCGGCCGCAAGGCCTGAAATGGCCCCGGCGAACACCAGGCGGTCCCATATCGGGTCAAAGGCCGTGGTGATGGCGCCCGTCGTATCGGACTCCGAGTTTTTCTCCCACCCGATGACCAGCACGCGGTCGAACATGCCGGAGCCGACCAGGTGATAGCCGCCTATCGCCACCGTGCACCCGGTCGTCCCGCCTGTTGTCAGCTTTATGATCGGCTTCATCGTCCCGCCCGAGCCGTCAACGCTCCAGCAGTCGACGTAGTTGATCCCCTCGAAATGGTCCATGTTGCCGATGACGATCGCGTCAATGTCCTTCATCGTGAGGCCGGCGTCCTGGAGGGCCCGCAGCACGGCCTCGTTGATCAGTTCCTGGCCGTTCACATCGGGGCGATGGCTTTTATGGAATGTCTGCCCTGTTCCTACTATTGCAACTCGTTTGGCCATATTCTTCCTCCTACTTGTCCTTGCCCAAGATCCACACGCAGTGCGACTGGCCGCCCAGGCCGTTTACGCCATGGACCAGGCCGGTATTCGCCTTCCTGACCTGAAAACCGCCCGCGTCGCCGCGTATCTGGCGGACGACCGCCGCCATTTCATACAGGCCTGCGGCGATGATCGGGTGGCCTGAGAGCAGGCCGCCCGAGGCGTTCACCGGGAGCCGGCCGTCTATGTTGAATTCGCCCTTTTCGAGCAGTTTGCCCGCGGTCGAATCGTCGGCAAGACCCATCTCCTCGAGCCACATGAGCTCCTGGTAGGTGAACGCGTCGTACACTTCCGCGACATCGATCTCTTTCTTCGGGTCCTTAATTCCCGCCATGGCGTACGCTTTCTTCGCCGCCTGGGCAAGCGATTTCGCCCGCGAGATGTCCCGGTCGCCGAAAAAGAAGCTGTCGGCGCAGAAGGAGACTCCCTTGAGCCATACCGGCTTCTGCTTGAACTTCGAGGCCACCGATTCGTGCGCAATGATGACCGCGGCGCAACCGTCGGAGACCGGGGAGCAGTCCAGCTTGTGGAGCGGGTCCGCCACCATCTCGGATTTCAGCACGTCGCTGACGGCGAGCTTCATGGGGAGCTGTGCAAGCGGGTTCTTCATCGCGTTGCCGTGGTTTTTCACCGACACCATCGCCATCTGCTCGGCCGTGGTTTTTGTACGGTTCATGTACGCGTTCGCCTGCATGGCGCACGCGGTGACCATGTCCATGCCCAGGCCCCGCTCGTAGATCGGGTCGAATGAGCAGTTGGTGATAAGGCTCGACACGCTCTGCGAGCCCTTCGAGTGCCCGGTAACCAGGGTCGTCTTGTAGGAGCCGGAGAGGCTCCTGGTCATGCCGTAAAAGGCGCCATAGGTGCCGTCGCCTTCGACGCAGGAAACGTTCTTGTGCGCCGCGCCGCTGGCATCTCCCACGGCCATGCAGGAGATCGTCCTGCCGTCCCAGAAGTCGCTCGACGTGGTGATGACATTGTCGATATCGTCTATGGTCATGCCCGCGTCATCCAGGGCCTTGTTCACGGCCTCCCATGCCATGTCGGCAAAGGTGTCCCGTACCTTGTTCTTCTCTATCTTCGTCATTCCGACGCCGATTATCGCTGCTCTGTCCATATCTGCGCTCCTTCCTTATCGTACCGGTTTGAAATGCGAGATGTCGCGGATAGTGGCCTTCCGCTCTTCCGCGAAGACCGCTTTCACCCGCATGCCGATTTTCACGTCTTCCGGCTTCACGTCATCAAGGTAATGAAGCAGGGCCGTGTCAGCGCCCTCGAGCCTGATCAGAGCCCATATCACCGGCATTTTCCTGTCGGCTGGAATGGCCGCGAATTTGCGGCGCGCCACGGTGAACGAAAGCACGGTCCCCTCGTCTGAAACGTTCACCCACTCCGTGTTCTCGGTAAAGCAGGTGGGACACGACTTCCGCGGCGGAAGAAACGTTTTCCTGCACGTTCCGCACCGGGTCGCGATAATTTTCTTCTCGTCCCTGAGCGAGATAAAGAACCTGGAGGCGGTATCACCGGCCCACCATGAATAGGGTACGTTTATCTTGCTGTTATACACCATCGGGTCAATGCCTTTGAATTGATCGGCCATGATTGCTCTCCTTTGTTTTTTATAACCTCACCCCGCCTCCGGCGGGCCCTCTCCCCCAGGGAGAGGGCTTCGCATCACGAGGCGTTCCCCGGCCCCCTCTCCCGTGGGGAGAGGGGGCCGGGGGGTGAGGTTATCTTCCTATGATATACCGGTGCGGGTCCACCTCTTCGCGGAGTATCCGCAGCTCGTCCGCGTGCGGGGGATCGGTGTCGGCGAGCTTGTCCGCCCACTTCAGCTCGAACCCGCAGTTGTCCTGGATGTCCTTCCGGTTATAGCCCGGGTTGACGTTCAGCACCTTCATCCACTTGGTCTCTTCGTCGAAGCCCATGATCGCCATGTTGGTGATGATCCGGTACGGGCCGGTCCCCTTGGGCAGTCCCGCGTCGTAGCGGGAAGTGCCGCCCTGGAGGTAGCCGGGCGAGGTGATAAAGTTGATTTTCTCGGTAAAGCGCTTGGCGTCCTGCGGCGTCATCATCATGGTTCGCCAGCAGAGGGAGGCCAGGTCGTTTGCCCCGCCGGACCCCGGGAACCGCACCTTCGGCTTTGCGTGGTCGTCGCCGATCATGGTCGAGTTGATGTTCCCGTACATGTCGATCTGTGCGCCGCCCAGGAAGGTGTAGTCCACCATTCCGCGCTGGCAGGTCTCCATGATGTCCGGCATGGAGCTGGCCAGGATCGCGCGGTGAAAGGTCCGCGAGTCGCCCACCGATATCGGCATCGAGGGAAGGATCGGCGCGACGCCGCCCGCCTCGAACATGATGGTGAGGTTCGGCGAATGCGTTTTCTGCGCGAGCATGGCCGCCGCGCAGGGCGCGCCGGTGCCCACGACGACGGTGGCCCCGTCCTCGAGGTTGCGCGCGGCGACGCATATCATTAATTCCATCGGATTGTAGTCAGCCATTTGTATCCTCCTTATTTCCTGTCAATCAGGTGCTCGATGGAGCGCAGCTTGATGATCTTGTCGATCCCGCCGTTGAGCTCCAGGTATTCGTTGAAATTCCTGGTGTCGAGCACCTGCTTCTTGAAGAACTTCTCGAATTCCGCCGGGTCCTTCTCTATGTTCAGCCACTGCTTCAGGTATTCCTCGTCCGAGAAATATTCATAGGGCATGTTGCCCGGGTAGCTGCCGTAGGGCACCTCGACAACCGCGTCCACGCACCAGAAGGGGATAAAGGTCGCGTGCGGCTGGCGCCTGATCTCCTCATTGGGGATGAGCCGCTCGGTGGTGAGCACGACCCGCTTCGACGCCTTGGCCAGGTCCTGGTCGGACACGGAGGCGCCGTACACGTGCGCGTTACCGTAGACGTCGCACTCGTGCACGTGGATCGCCGCGAAATCCGGGTAAAGGGCCGGGTGCGCCACGTACTTCTGACCGGTGAAGGGACAGGTTATCTCCTTGTCCGCGCTGTACTTGAACGTGTCGGTGCCAAGGATGTTCCGCGCCGGCAGGAAGGAGAGGCCCATTGCGGCCGCCTTGATCCTCCAGGACAGCGTCGCGTTCGTCCATTCCGTCAGCTTGATCTTCCCGCTCTCGACCGCGCGCCGCGATGATGGCGACAGGCCCCGCGCCTCAAGGCCGATGATGTAGGCTATGTCCAGGCGGTCGATGCACTCTCCTGCTACCAGGATCTGCATGTCATGCGTCGCCGTATGACCCGCGAAGGCCAGGTTTTTCTTTTTCTGGCGAACGATCTCGTGCAATATCGCCGTGGGGATCCTGTTTGCCCCGAAGCCGCCGATGCCGAGATAATCGCCGTCATGGAGAAGGTTCTTCACCGCCTCCTGCGCGGTGGTGACCTTGTTCACCATGGCGCGGGACTTGTGCCTGAAAAACTCCCTGGCCCTGTCGGCATCGGGATCGGCAAAAAGCTCGTTCTGTCCCTGTTTCAATTCAACTGCCTTGTTCATACTGATGCTCCTTTCACGATGTATCTTTACTGGACCGTTAAACGGTCGTTGCCACTATCAATGATTGTACAGCGCATCGACCGCCTCTTTTTCGTACATCTGGTCGATGAGGTCCTTGTATTTCTGGTGTACCACCTTCCGCTTGACCTTGAGCGAGGGCGTAAGCTCGCCGCCATCCTGGGAAAATTCCGACTTCACGATCCTCCACTGCTTGATCCCCTCGTACTTGGCCAGGTGCGTGTTCCGCTCGTCCACGTGCTTCTGCACGATCGCCAGGAACCTCTTGTCATCGAGCAGATCAAGGGCTTTACCGTAGGGGATGCCCTCCTGCTTTGCGATCCGCTCCGCCTCCTCGAGGTTGATGTTGCACAGGCCGGCGAGGTATTTCTTTTTCTCGCCGATAACGATGAACTGCGTGAAGAGCGGGTCTGACTTGAACAGGCCCTCGATCTTCTGCGGCGCGACGTTCTTCCCGCCCGAGGTGATGATCAGGTCCTTCTTCCGGTCGGTGATGAGGAGGTTCCCCTCTTCATCGAACATGCCGATATCGCCTGACATGAAGTAACCGTCTTCGGTAAAGGCCTCTTTTGTCTCGACAGGAAGCTTCCAGTAGCCCTTGATCACGTTGCCGCCCTTCAGGAGTATCTCCCCGTCGTCGGCGATCTTGATGTCCTGTCCCGGGATCGGCTTGCCCGTGGTCCCGATCCGGTAATCGGCAAGGGACTGCATGGTGGCCGGCGCGGTGGATTCAGTCATGCCGTAGCCCTGTATGACGGTGATCCCCGCTGCGTTGAAGAAACAGATGATCTCCTCCGCCATCGGCGCGCCCGACGCTGTCATCCAGGTCACCCGCCCGCCGAGCTTGTCCTGCAGCTTCTTGAATATCATGGCATACGCGATCCTGTATTTGAGCTTCAGCCAGAAGGGTATGCTCTTGTGCATCTCGCGGCGCTTGCTGATTTTGTTGCCGACTTTCTGACCCCATGCGAAAACCTTCTGCTTGAAGGCAGACTGCTCCTGCACCTGCGCCATGATCTTCTGGTAGACCTTCTCGCACACGCGGGGGACGGCCAGAATCATGGTGGGCCGCTTCTCCTCGAAGTCGGCAAGCAGGGTATCGATGCTCTCGGCATAGGACGCGGTGATGCCGCAGTACATGCCATAGAAATGCCCGGCGATCCGCTCGAACACGTGTGAGAGCGGCAGGAACGGGACGGTGCAGTCCTTGTCCGATGCGAAATGCGGCCTGATCGCGTCAAGCGACTGGACGACCCAGAAGATATTGCCGTGGGTGATCATCGCGCCCTTCGGAAGGCCGGTGGTGCCCGATGTGTACACGAGGGTAGCAAGGTCGTCCGGCGTCACCTCGGCTGACAGTTTATCGAAAAGTCCCGGGTCTTCCGCGTATTTTTTCCTTCCCAGCTCCATGAGCTCGGTGAAGGTCATGACTTTCGGGTTCGACTTGTCCGCGTCGGCATCGTCCATGACGACGATCTTCTCGAGATGGGGGCACTTGTTCGCTATCTCGAGAACCTTTTTCATCTGGTTTTTATTTTCAGGTATGATTACTTTGGATTCAGAATTGTTGAGGATATATTCTATTTCCTCGGAAACCAGCGTGGGATACACGGGGATCACGACGCCCCCGATTCCCAGCGTGCCCATGTCGGCATAAAGCCATTCGAGCCGGTTCTCGGACAGAAGGGCCACCATGGTCCCCTTCCTTACGCCCAGGGAATACAGGCCGAGCCCCGTCGCGCAGGCGCGCTCATTGTACTCGTTCCATGTAGCGCTTTGCCATTTCCCGCGAAGCTTCTTCTCTATTGCGACCCGGTCTCCGTACTTTTTTACGCGATTGCGAAAAACGTCGTTTACTGTTCTTTCCGTTCCATCCATTTCTGCGTCCCCCGTTTGTCTGTATTATGGTGCTCGCTTTGTCTGTCAACCCGAATCCCGGAGGGGTGAGGAATCTTTCCCCATGCTCCGGAAAAGATTTCTCAGTCGCTTCGCTCCTTCGAAATGACAGAGTCAGGACAAATCTATTTACCCTTGAAACTCGGCCTCCGCTTTTCTAAAAATGCAGCAATCCCCTCTTTCTTGTCCTCGCTCTCCGCAAGCCCTCCGAAGAGCCTGCTTTCGAGCCTGAGCCCGTCCGCCAGGGGCATGCTCCCTCCTGCCAGGACCGCCTCCATGATGGCGCCGACCGCGAGCTGCCCCTTGAACGAAAGCTCCTTTGCAAACTTCATGGTTTCGTCCAGCAAAGACGCGTGCGGGATCACCCTGTTTACCAGGCCGATTCTATCGCATTCGGCCGCCGGCAGGAACTTGCCGGTGAGCATGATCTCCATCGCCCGCGCCGGCCCCAGGATGCGCGCCGCGCGCTGAGTCCCGCCGAACGCCGGCATGATGCCGAGCAGTATCTCCGGCAGGCCCATCTGGGCCTGGTCGCCGATAAAACGCATGTGGCAGGCCATGGCAAGCTCGGTGCCGCCCCCCAGGCAGAGCCCGTTGATCGCCGCGATAACCGGCTTCCTTAAATTTTCTATTAGGTTGATGATGCCCTGGGCCTCGGAGGTGAGCGCCTCGCCCTTCTCCCGGGTGTCGACTTCCCTGACCTTGTTGACGTCGGCACCCACGATAAAGGTGGCACCCTCGCCGGTTATGACGACGACCTTGACGGAACCGTCCCCGGCGAGCTTTTTCATTGAGCTCTCCAGCTGCCGCATGGTGGGCTCATCCAGCGCGTTCATCGGCGGATTATTGATCTTCATCAGGGCTACACCCCGGTCATTCACTTCATAATAGCATTTGTCGCTCATTGAACGTTACCTCTATGTCGAAAGCTAAAACCGCCGGCGCGGCGCGTCACGCGCCGCGCCGGGGAACAGTTATTTCTTCTTTAACCCCATCATCGCGCGCGCCTCATCCGGCGTCGCTATGGGCCTGCCGAGGCATTCGCACATCCGCGCGGCCACTTCTACGAGCTCGTAGCTTCCCTTGGCCAGCTCGCCGTTCGGCATGCGGATGTTGTCCTCGAGTCCCACCCTCATGTGGCCGCCCAGGAGGCAGGATTGCATGATTGCGGGGAACTCGTCCGTGCCCACGCCGCAGGTGGTGAAGTTCGCTTTCGCGGGAAGGGCGTTCATCAGTGCCATGAAAGCATCCGTTCTAAAAGATTGTCCTCCGGCCACGCCCCATACGAAGTTGAAGTTCATCGGATCGGTGAAGAATCCCTGCTTCGCTATCAGCATAACGTTGTCCAGGCCGCCCATATCGTAGACCTCGATCTCCGGCTTCACGCCGTTCTCTTCCATCGCCTTGCCGAAATCCTGCAGCATGGTAAAGGTATTCTCGAACACGAAGTCGATGAAGATCTTGCCGGTCTTCCGGTCGATGATGCTGAAGTTCATCGTGTTCGTGTTGAGAGA
>Ga0116148_1003967_pt1 | contig 13229 bp, 15 predicted proteins | sample AD_UKC055_MetaG_FD_89786 | JGI IMG/M metagenome (GOLD analysis project Ga0116148, IMG submission 89786) | Active sludge microbial communities of municipal wastewater-treating anaerobic digesters from USA - AD_UKC055_MetaG | ecosystem: Engineered > Bioreactor > Anaerobic > Digestate | place: USA... | reverse complement strand
GGGTATCATCATGCAGTTGCTATTTCTTATTGAATTTTTTTTAGTTTGGAGAAAATAAAATGGGTGTTATTGGAATCATTCTGCTTGTAGCTTTTGTAATTATTTGTGTTTTGCTTATCGCTATTGTACTTTTACAAAATGATGAAGGCGGCGGATTAGGCGGATTGCTGGGCGGAGCTGGAAATGCAGCTTTCGGATCCCGATCTGGAAATGTGTTAACACGTACAACCTATATTCTTGTAGCTTTGTTTTTTCTCGCCTCTTTCGGCCTGGCTCTTATTAATAAGGCTCCATCTGTTACAAATCTTGATGCAGCTGTTCAGCAGGTGCAAAATTCAGATGGAACAAGCGAATACTGGATTGATGAAACGGTAACAGATACTTCTGCTCCTGCAGTCATGCAGTCTGCAGATGCCGCTGCGGAATAATCAAGAGGTTGCTATATGATCCTCGGCGATGTTTTTAGTGCTAAAGCAATCAAAGTTAATCTTGAAAGTGAAAGCAAGGATGAAGTCTTTGAAGAGCTTGTTGAAGAATTGGTTGCTGTTCAAAATGGAATGGATCGCCGGAAGGTTCTAGGTGCTATACGTTCGCGTGAATCGCTTATGAGCACCGGGATTATGCATGGTATTGCAATTCCTCACGGGAAGACCGATGCGGTATCCGGAGTAATAGGCGCCATAGGCGTATCTCATGCCGGAATTGAGTATGATTCTCTCGACAAGTCTCCCGTTCATTTAGTTTTTTTACTCGTTTCTTCCCCGGAAGACAGCGAGTGTCATTTACAGGCTTTAAAACGCCTTGCTTTAGTACTTGAAGACCCTTCGTTTTCCGAGAGCCTTCTTGCACAACAAACACCGCAGGGAGTGTATGATACCTTGTGTAAATATGAGGTAATGCATACTTCCGGCAAATAAGTTCTCTGAGCGACGGAGGTGCAACATGGTTGAAACAGATATTATCGGTCACTTGATCGATGTTGAGCATCGGGCGTCATCGCTGGTTCTTGATGCTCAAATTGAGGCAGATCAGCGTATAGCCGATGCCCGTTCCCGTTCCGATACACAGTATAAAGAACTTCATGAAAATTTAATTAATTCCCTGGAAAAACAGGCCGGGGAGAAAATCCTCGATATTAAACAATCTTACGAAAAAGAATCAAACGATTTTTCTCAAAAAATTACAAAAACGCCCAAAGACATTTCTGCCTTTGAAGATATGCTTGAAGTATTGCTATTTAAAGCGGAGTAAAAGGAACCTTACATGGATCGATCAGGAGCATCCGCCTTTGTATATGCGAAGGCGAGCGGTATGCTTGCGAAATCATATATTGGAAAACGTACAGTAAAACTGTTCGAAGCGCGCACCTTAGCAGACTTATGGACACTGCTGTTCGAAGAAGAAGTTCCGCTGATTCCCGAATTTTTGATGGCGCGCCTTATCGAAGAAAAAGCTGAACAAAAATTTGTGCAGGATTTTTCACGTTTGCTTTCCTGGTATGAAAAACCTGACCATGTTCTTGTAACACTGCTCCGGTTTTATGACTTTACCAATTTAAAACTTTTAGCAGCCGCTCTTTTTAATAACAGAGATTTGCCCCGGCTTGTTGATATCGGCTCTTTCAGCGAGCTTAATTACTCAGCCTGGCCCGATATTGCGCAGATTACACAGAATTCATCTATCAGCTGGTACAATGATGTACCGGAAATAACGGAACAAAAACTCTATGATCATAAGCTTGATGGTCAGTATGTTAGACAGTTATGGGCTTCTGTTCAAAAACTGCCTGTTTCCGAACGCAGTCCTGTAGAAAAGCTTATTAAAACAGATATTGTCTTCCAAAATATTATTTGGGCTTTACGCCTTAAGGTGTATTATGATATGGATACTCAGTCTGTTATTTCGTATTTAGCAGGATTGACAGATAGTCCCGATGCTTCTGATGTTTTAGTAGGACCGGCCGTAAAAATCCTGGATAAATCTATAGATGTATATGATGAATGGAAAGATTGGGAATACCGGCGTTTACTAAATGCTCATGAGCCTGACAGTATTTGGTCAGTAGATCCCCGCTGGGTACAACAGTCTGCAAACAACGAGCTTGCTAAAAGAGCTTTAAAGGATTTTCATAAATACCCCTTTACAGCAATGGTGCTGGCATCGTGGTTTAAGATAAAACAGAATGAAGTACAGAATATCCGTACAGCGGCAGAGGCTTTACGGTTAAATATTAGTGAAAGCGAAGTAAAAGAATTTACTGCACAGCACTAAGGCAGGACTGGAGGAACTATGGCACGGACAACGGCGATGCGCCTCGTTGAATTAATGATTCTCAAAGAAGATATCAGCAGGGTGCTGGAATATCTTGGTAAAAAGGAGAATTTTCAATTTCAATCTCATCTGAATGAAGATACAACAGCAGTCAACAGCAAAGAACGTGAAATGTTTGAATCCCTTCAGCAGGTGCGCTCATATTTAGGAATTTCCGATCTTGAAACATATATTGATAATGCTTCGCTTCCAAAAGAAGAAGATTATGAAAAAGCTCAAAAAATTATATCTACAATAGATCTTCTTCGGGAAAAAGAGATTGCTGCGCTTGATGCAAAAAAACGTGTAGACGAAACGTATCAGGAAGCGCTTGCTTTTTCAAATTTGAAACTTCCGTACAGTGAAATAGAGCATCTGTCATTCCTTGCGTTGAGAATTGGGAAAATTGATCCCTCCGTTATAGATAACCTTTCTTTTACCCTTGGAGACAGGGGTGTTATTATTCCTCTTGGAGAAGATAAGACCCGTATTTTGGCAGCTGCTTCTAAAAAAGGAAGATTTGCGCTCGATGCTGAGCTTAAGAGGTTCGGGTTTGTTCCCCTCGAAATTCCTGAGACTTTTAAAGGAATTCCTGATGATGTACTTCAAGGCATGAAGGAAAAAACGCTTATTGCTCAAAAAGATGCAGATGAAGCAGCCTTGGAACGCAAAAACTTTGCACAGACTCACCAGAGTGAAATGTATGAATTGCTTTCTTCTTTTTCAATCGGAATGCAGGTAAGCTATCTCCAGAATAAACTTGAATCAACCCAATTTGTATACCGTATTACCGGCTGGATACCTCTATCACAGTCAAGAACCGTCATGAGCGAACTTGATGACTTAACAGAAGGAAGAATTGCAATACGTCAGTATCAGCCCGATGAAGTACCCTCTGTGCGCGACGGGCAGGAAAAGGTGCCGGTCAAACTTCAACATGGAAAACTTATAGGAAGTTTTGAAAGGATGGTATTCAGCTATGGTTCCCCCTTGTACGGCACCATTGACCCGACACCGGTAGTTGCTTTTTTCTTTACCATCCTTTTTGGAATAATGTTCGGCGATGCAGGCCAGGGTTTAATTTTCCTTTTAATCGGTATATTAATGAATGCAGGCATTATTAAAAAGTTTCCTGTTGCTCCTAAATTCGGTCCCGTTTTTATAGCAATAGGGTGCAGCAGCATTATAATGGGCTTATTGACGGGAGAATTCTTTGCAAACGAACACCTTCTGGTTCCCTTCGGCCGCTTCGTTACCGGTTTATTCGGAGAAAGCAGAGACAGGGTTCTAGAGCTCATGCCCTCTGCAGATTCCATAGACAAGTTATTTTACTTTTTCCTTTTTACCTTAGGAATAGGCTTCATAATCAACTCAATTGGTTTGATTATTAATATTGCAAACAACTTTCTTCTTAAACGAACAGGCAAGGCCTTATTCGGAAAGACCGGTTTGGCAGGAGCTTTTTTCTTCTGGTATATAGTTTTTGTAATAATTCGAGTGTTCGCTTTTAAGTCTTCTATTCAGATATTTGACTGGATTTTAATAGGAATCTTTCTTTTCGGTGTATCCTTTGCGCATCCGCTGGAAAAAATTATATCAGGCAAGCGTCCTGTTTTTCCGAACGGGGTTGGAACAGCAATAATTGAAGGATTGGTCGAAATCTTAGAAATTGTATCCAGCTATTTATCAAACTCGGTCAGCTTTTTACGTGTCGGCGCCTTTGCTCTGGCTCATGCTGTTCTGGGGTACATCATTTTTTTTATGACCGAATTAATGCATTCCGGCGGTACCATAGGAGGTATAGCAGGGGGCATTGTTGTCGCAATAGTAGGTAATGCGGTTGTTGTCGTGCTGGAAGGCATGATCGTTGCGATCCAGGTAGTCAGACTGCAGTATTATGAGTTTTTCTCAAAGTTTTTCACAGACACAGGTAAAGAATTTGAACCATTCAAGTTTACATATACAAACGGTAAATGACCGGTAACAGGAGTTAATTGTATGAACAAAAAAATCATTTTTTTGGCAGCTGTCATGCTAATTTTTGCAGCAGGGTTTGTGTTTGCTTCTGAAGAAGCAGCTCAAACAACATCAGACGGATCTACAGTAAAGTACATTGCAGCAGGGCTTGCAGTAGGACTTGCCTGTCTCGCAGGCGGAATGGCTGTAGGTAAAATTGGAGCGGCAGCTATGGGTGCTATGAGCGAAAATGCTGAGCTTTCCGGAAAGGCGCTTCCCTTCGTAGGTCTTGCAGAAGGTATTTGTCTTTGGGGATTCCTTGTAGCGCTCCTTATTCTTATTTTATAAGCAGGATAACACGTGAAATATTTCGTCATTGGCGAACGCGAATTAGTATTAGCATTCAGTCTCGTTGGTGTTTCAGGAGAAACAGCGGTAAACCGTTCTGAGGTTTTCAATGCCTTCCGGCGTATAACCGGCAGCGGAACCGCAAGTGTAAATGCTCCTGCAATAAGCGAAAGACCGAAGGTGCTTATTCTCACCGAAGAAGCAGCTTCTATGATTGAAGAAGAGGTTCGTGAATGGCAAATGAACGGTGATTATCCGCTCATAGTAGAAATACCTGCCCTTGCGGGGCACATGAGCGGTAAAAAATCGCTCACCGATGCTATCCGTGAAGCGGTCGGTATTCATTTATAGGATGGAGCTTTATGGAAGAACTACGTTCAACTGAGATTCTGGATCGAGAAATACAGGAAGATGCCCGTAAAAAAGCGGAGCGTATTTTAGCTTCTGCACAGGATGAAGTACAGAAGATTCTTTCTTCTGTAAACGAACGTCTGGAAAGTGTAAAAAAAGAGAAAGAGCTGCTGTATGAAGCCAAGGTAGAACACTTTAAAAAAGACCGCCAGGCTTCTGTTCCTCTTGAAAGAGAAAGATTTTTAGTTTCTTTTCAAGCTAAGGCTGTGAGAGAGGCAATCGATAATTATCTTGTTAATCTGACTATAGAGAAAAAGTCCCGAATCTTTGAAAAGCTTCTTGAACGGTATCGTCCTGCTCTTGAAAACAAAAAATTATGTGTTAAGGTTTTTGCCTTTGATGCAGACAGGGCGGCTTTATTAATTAAAAAGGTATACGGGAATACATCTGTGGAGTCTATTCAAGTTGTTGAGGTTTCCGAAGTTTGCGGTCCTTCTGATTATCTTAAAGAAATGGAAGGCTTTATTATAGAAACAAGTGACGGAGCTGTGCGCAGCAGAGTCATGCTTTCGGAAATTGTGGAGTATCTCATAGATTCCCATTCATATGAATTAACAAAAACATTATTCGGCGGGAGGATTCCGGAATGATTGAAGGCAGAATTACACGAGTTTCCGGTCCCATTATTTATGCAGAAGGCCTTGAAGCCTGCGGATTATACGATGTAGTTGATGCGGGAGATGCAAAACTAATCGGAGAAATTATACGGCAGAAAAACGGACTTGCTACAATTCAGGTCTATGAAGACGATACCGGTATGAAGGTAGGCGAAAAAGTTGTATGTCATCAGCGGCCGCTTTCTGTCCGTCTTGGGCCGGGTCTGGTCGGAACAATTTATGACGGCATTCAGCGCCCCCTTAAGGAAATGTATGAATTAAGCGGTGCTTTCCTGCTGCCCGGACAGCGTCTTGAACCGTTAAATACCCAAAAAAAGTGGCTCTTCAAACCGCTTCAGGATGTTCCAGAAGGAACACCTGTGTGTACACCCTTGTCGCCTGGGATGGTCATTGGAACAGTACAGGAAACAGAGTCTGTAGAACATAAAATTATGATAAGCCCTTCAATTAAAGGCAGAACATTAATAAAAATAGCTCCAAAAGGCGAATATACAATTGATGATGTAATCGGCGAAACTGAACTCGGCGAGCAGATAACCTTATCTCACTACTGGCCTGTTCGAAAACCCCGGCCTTTTGCCCAAAAACTTACCGTAAGCGAACCTCTTATTACAGGACAGCGGATTATCGATGTCTTTTTTCCGCTGTCAAAAGGCGGAACAGCGGCAATTCCCGGAGGCTTCGGTACCGGTAAGACTATGACTCAGCATGCGATCGCCAAGTGGTGCGATGCAGATATTATTGTATACATCGGGTGCGGGGAGCGCGGCAATGAAATGACCGACGTTCTTACCGAATTCCCGTCTCTTATAGATCCGAGAACCGGACGTTCACTTATGGAACGGACGATTCTTATTGCAAATACTTCGAATATGCCCGTAGCAGCCCGTGAAGTTTCACTGTATTCAGGTATAACCCTCGCTGAGTACTACCGCGACATGGGTATGGCTGTTGCAATTATGGCGGACTCCACAAGCCGCTGGGCAGAAGCGCTCAGAGAGCTTTCAGGCCGCATGGAAGAAATGCCAGCAGAAGAAGGCTTTCCTGCCTATCTTCCAACACGCCTTGCAGAATTTTATGAAAGAGCAGGCCGTGTTAATGCTTTGTGCGGAAAAGAAGGTTCTGTCTCTGTTATTGGAGCTGTTTCACCTCCTGGAGGCGACTTTTCGGAGCCTGTCACCCAGCACACCAAACGCTTTATCCGTTGTTTTTGGGCGCTTGACCGCGAATTGGCCAATGCCCGTCACTATCCTGCAATCGGATGGATAGAGTCATACTCAGAATATGCAGAAGAAGTGCGCGACTGGTGGGATCACCTGGATCCGCGCTGGGCAGATATCCGTATAAAAGCCCTGGATCTTTTAAAAAGGGAACAAAGGCTTCAGCAGATTGTGCGCCTGATAGGACCTGATGCTCTGCCGGATTCTGAACGCCTCATTCTTGTTGTTGCAGAAATGATAAAAAACGGGTTTTTACAGCAGAATGCATTTGACGATATTGATGTGTTTGCCGTACCCGAAAAGCAGATACAGATTCTTGAATTAATGATGGCTTTTTATGAACGGGCCTATGCAGTTATAAGGCAGGGTGCCCCGCTTTTAAAAATTACAGCGCTTGCTGTTCGCGAAGAAATTGTGCGTATTAAAACAAGTATTCCTAACGATAAGCTTGATCTTATAAAACCAATCGAAATGCGTATGGAAGAGCAGTTCACCTCAATCGAACGCATCTACCGTAAGGCGGTGATTTAAATGAAAGGTATTGAATACAAGGGGCTTCAGTCTGTAGACGGTCCCATTGTCATAGTCCGCAGGAGCGAAGATGTATTCTTTTCAGAAATAGTATATGTCCGCGACCGTTTTGGCGAAAAAAGGACCGGACGGGTAATCGATATTTCGGAAGAATTTGCAGTTGTTCAAATCTTCGGTTCTACAAACGGTCTTGACCTTATTGAAACAACAGTAGAATTTCTGGAAACACCCATGGAATTACGAGTTGGGGAAGGGCTTATGGGCCGCGTATTTAACGGCCTCGGCAAACCCATTGACGGTTATGAAGAAATTATTTCTTCGACAAAGATCAATGTTAACGGCTACCCTATAAATCCCTATGCACGCGAGTATCCCAGGGACTTTATTCAAACAGGTATAAGTTCCATAGATGGTATGAATACGCTTATACGCGGACAAAAATTGCCGATTTTTTCCGGAAACGGGCTTCCTCATAACCGTCTTGCAGCTCAAATTATCAGGCAGGCTCGAATTAGAAGTGCAGATGACGACTTTGTTATGGTATTTGCCGGCATGGGTATAAAATACGATGTAGCACAATTTTTTATTCATACTTTTGAACAGTCGGGCGTATTATCAAAGGTTGTCATGTTCCAGTCTCTGGCAGATGCCCCGTCTATTGAACGCATCATTACACCCCGCTGTGCATTGACAGCAGCTGAGTATCTTGCCTATGAAAAGGGAATGCACGTTCTTGTTGTTATGACCGATATGACCAATTACTGCGAGGCCTTACGTGAAATTTCTACTACCCGCGGCGAGGTACCCGGCCGAAAGGGGTATCCGGGGTATTTGTATTCAGATCTTGCAGAACTCTATGAGAGGGCAGGTAAGATCAAGGGATCAAAGGGCTCAATCACCCAGATTCCTATTTTAACCATGCCGAATGATGATATATCTCACCCCATACCCGACCTGACAGGTTATATTACCGAAGGTCAAATTGTTCTTGACCGTGAATTGTATCAAAAGGGAATGTATCCGCCTGTGGCAGGACTTCCAAGTCTTTCACGTCTTATGAAGGATGGAATTGGGCCGGGAATGACACGTGAAGACCATAAAGACCTTTCCAGTCAGCTTTTTGCCGCATATTCAAAGGTAAAGGGTATACGTAATCTTGCTGCAATTATTGGCGAAGAGGAATTATCAGCATTGGACAAGCAGTATTTGAGATTTGGTGAAAAGCTTGAAACAGAATTTTTGACACAGGGCGAATTTGAGAATAGAACTATCGAACAAACCCTTGATATCGGCTGGAAAATGCTAACATATCTTCCCAAAGCTGAATTATATAGAATTAAGAGTGATTTTATTGAGAAATATATGCCTGTTAGTGAAACTATCGCATAATTTATGCTGTTTATTTTATGCACAGCGAAAAAAAGAATTTTCATATCGAAATTTTATGGTATAATGTGGAGAAACAAACATGGCGAAACTGAATATCGCGCCGACTAAATCGAACCTGCTCATTGTTAAGGAACAGCTGTCTATCTCTAAAGACGGATACGACCTTCTTGAGCAGAAGCGCGAAATTCTGGTAATGGAGCTCATGCGCATGGTTGAGCAGGTAAAACTGCTTGAACAGAAAATAGAAGAACGTATTAAAACTGCCTATCCGGCACTAAAGAGCATGCTTTTAGCTGTGGGCGGCGATAATGTTGAGCGGTTATCTCATGCGGTTAAGTATGACTTTAACATCACCGAAAAGAGCATTAATGCCGGCGGAATGAGTTTTTCGTCAATCTCGGTGAACCTTCCAAAGCGGGATCTTTTTTATTCCTTTATGGATTCTTTTGCGGATTCAGATAAGGTTATGGTAGAGTTTTTTGAACTTCTACAGCTGTTAACTGAAATGGCTTCTATACGAACTATTGCATGGAGGCTCGCAACAGAGGTAAAAAAGACACAGCGGCGTGTTAATGCTCTGGAGAAAATGGTTATACCGCAGACTACGGAAACAAAGCACTATATTGAAAGTGTTTTAGAAGAAAGAGAAAGGGAAAATATCTTCGTGCTCAAGGCTCTTAAGGCTAAGCAGTCACAGAAGCTTTAGTTTATTTTTTTAAAAGGAGGGGCTGACAGCCTTTGCGTAATGATCAAACAGCTTTTTGAAAACGTCTTGATAGTTATAAACGGCTCGGATGCCTCTATTCATGCTGCTCAGTATGGTATATTAATGGCTAAGCTTTACCGCTGTAATCTTAAGGCTGTATATGTTGTTGACACAGCAACCTTAAAGAAGCTTACACTTCAAAAAATATTCGTTACAGAAGAAAGCAGCGAGTATGAGTCAAGTCTTGAAGCAGACGGCATGAGATATCTTCATTATGTAGAAGAACTTGGAAAAGCAAAGGGTGTTCCTATTCAGGTTGAACTTCGAAAGGGTGCAATATGGTCGGAAGTTATTACTGCAGCGAATGAAATGAAATCAAATGTAATATTTTTAGGCGGCTCAGTAAATGATGATCCTTACCAAAAAGATGTAATAGCAACCTCTTACGGGGAAATTTTATTACATGCAAATTGTTCAGTGCTTTTGGTACGGGAAAAACTAATTGAACAACTCTATAAATTAGCGTGAGGTAAGATAATGAGAATAGCATTGGTTCATTTTTTACAGGATGAAAATTCTAAACATAAAGAAATTTTAAAAAAGATTGAGCAGACAGCTTCTTCACAAGGACATATGGTAGATGTTTTTTCTGCGTATAAAGATTCCGACAATTTACGCTTAACAGGCTATGACTATGTTACCCTGATAATTGCTTCGTCACCGTTATTTGGTTCTAAAATTCCTCCAAAGGTAAAGGAAGTTCTCGCTTCAAGCGGTACACTCAGCGGAAAAAAAGGTGCAGCTCTTGTAATAAAGGCAGGCTTTTCATCGAATAAGACTTGCAATGTACTGATGAAGGCAATGGAAAAAGAAGGCATGGTAATAGATTATTTTGAAGTAGTAATTAGTGCGGACCATGCAGCGTATGTTGGTAAAAAAATAGGCTGAAAAACCGGTGCAGGATTATTATAAGATACTTGGAGTTTCTCCTAAGGCCTCTGCCTCAGAAATAAAAAGAGCGTTCAGGGCAAAGGTAAAAACCTTACATCCCGATCTTTCCTCCTCTGCTCAAGATACAGAACAGTTTAATCTCTTAATGACAGCCTATGAACTCCTGTCGGATGTGCATCAGCGTTCTATTTTTGACACCTCCTTCGCCGCGTTCAACCGGTATACAACAACACGGCATAGCGATCATAGTTTTAATTACCGTGAGTGGCTGGCACAGCGGACAGATGAAGAAAGCAGGTGTAAGCTTGTAATTTTTGATCTTATGCACCATCGTGAAGACGATGCTGTTAAAGAATTTAAGAAATTAAATACAGAATCGGTTACTTTTTCTCTTTCTAAATGGTTTACAAGGGAAGACTTCATGGATTACGGTTTTATACTTGCAGAAGAACTTGTTCTTCGGCAGGAATACTATGACGCAGTAATGCTGTTGGAGCAGATAATTACCATGGAGTTCTCTTATGCGTATTTTAAACACTTTTTCCCCGAAGTGCTTATTTTTACGAAGGATATACTACGTCGAAGAATAGCCGGCTATATTCCTGATGAACTTGCTATAGATGCCTTTGAGAGGGCTTTGGATCTCCGGTTTGGAAAAAAAGATGATGCATATTTTTTATTAAAAATGGCAGAATGTTACATACGTTTGGGAGATGCCCATACTGCACAAATTTGTCTTTCTGAGGCAAAAAAAATGGACAGTACGCTGCATATTCCTAAATTTCTAAAATCATTTTTAGAAAGCGCTTAAAAAAGTTAAAGGTTAAGGTATGATACGAATAAAAAATGAAAAGCAAATTGACGGTATAAGAAAATCATGCAAGCTTCTTGCTCAGTTATTTGAAGAACTTCTTCCAAAGGTTAAAGAAGGCATGAGTACAAAGGCTATTGATGATATATGCGTAGAGTTTATTACACGGTACGGCGGGAAACCAGCATGGTATCAGGAGGGATTCCCCGGAGCTGCATGTATTTCTGTAAATGAGGAAGTTATTCACGGGCTTCCATCCAAAAAGAGAATACTTAAAGAGGGCGATATTGTTTCTCTGGATATTGGCATTAATCTGGACGGATACATAAGCGATGCCACAAGATCCATCGGCATTGGGAAAATGTCTGCAGAAGCTCTTCATTTAATGGAAACAACAAAACATTGCCTTAGTGCAGGAATTGAAGCATGTATAGCAGGGAACAGAATACGCGATATTTCTACTGCGGTTGCCGCCGTCGCACAAAGAGAAGGATTCGGAATTGTGACAGATTTTTGCGGTCATGGTGTCGGGCTCGATGTCCATGAAGATCCCTCAATTCCCAATAAGCCTCATCCCGGAGCTAATCCCCGAATACAGAGCGGTATGGTTTTGGCGATCGAACCTATGATAAATCTGGGGTCCGGCGATGTTGAACTGTTAAGTGATCAGTGGACTATTGTTACTGCCGATAGAAAACTATCTTCACATGAAGAACATACCGTTGCTGTCTTCCCTGATCATACAGAAATTCTAACGATTATTTAAAAAAACTTTGCCGTTTACCCAAAAACAGCAGTAGATTTATAGTATAGCACCAATACATGCATTCCGGTTTTTAAGTTTATTTTAAGCTGGATTTTGTATATTCAAGATAACTCAGAATTGTGGAGGTTTATTATGAAAACTTGGACAAAGCGGATTATGACCGGGGTTGTATCCATTGCCCTAATACTTGTTCTTTTATCTTTTTCCTGTTCGAGCAGTAATGCAAATTCTGCAAAAACTGCATTTGCCGATACTTCTCCTGCAGTCTCTATTCCCTCAGATAGTCTCGGGGTTTTAGAGGCCTTACAGGGTGCCTTCCGTTCAATTTCTGATCAAGTTCTGCCGACCGTTGTTGAACTTGACATTGTTGAAACGAGGAAGGTCTCAAGCAATCCTCTAGAAGGTTTTCCCTTTTTCTTTTTCGGACAGCCAGATTCCCAGAATCAGCAGGAGAGGGAATATGATCAAAGCGGCCTCGGATCCGGTGTAATCGTTAGAAAAACAGGAAATACATACTATGTCCTGACAAATAATCACGTAGCAGGATCGGCCAAGGAAATATCAATAAAACTTAATGACGGTAGAATTTTTACCGGCAAACTTGTCGGCGGAGATGATCGAAAAGATATTGCCCTTGTTTCCTTTGAATCCAAAGAGGAAATCCCTGTTGCTGTTTTAGGAGATTCGGACACGGTAAAAACAGGGGACATCTGCTTTGCAATGGGCACTCCGCTGGGTTATTTTTCTTCTGTAACACAGGGAATTATCAGTGCTACCGGAAGAGCCGGCACCGATGTTAACAATATAAGCGATTTTATTCAAACTGATGCTGCTATTAATCAGGGTAATTCAGGCGGTCCCTTGGTTAATATTTATGGCGAAGTTATTGGAATTAATACCTGGATTGCTTCTCAGTCAGGCGGATCACAAGGACTTGGATTTTCTATACCGATTAATAATGTAAAAAGAGCCATAGATGATTTTATTTCAAATGGCCAGGTTGTCTACGGCTGGATGGGTGTATCTCTTGTTGAAATAACAGATCAGTATAAGGAAGGTCTTGGCGTTAAAGATAAAAAAGGCGCTTTTGTTGCGATGATTTATCTTGATTCACCAGCTGCAAAGGGCGGTATGCAGGCAGGCGATTTTATAATGTCTTTGAATGGGAAAGAAGTGAAAACTGTGGATCAGCTTGTACGCGATGTGGGAGATC
>Ga0116148_1003966_pt1 | contig 13230 bp, 16 predicted proteins | sample AD_UKC055_MetaG_FD_89786 | JGI IMG/M metagenome (GOLD analysis project Ga0116148, IMG submission 89786) | Active sludge microbial communities of municipal wastewater-treating anaerobic digesters from USA - AD_UKC055_MetaG | ecosystem: Engineered > Bioreactor > Anaerobic > Digestate | place: USA... | reverse complement strand
TGTTACTTCTCAAGTTTTATCTGAATCTGCTGTTTTATCCGATGTTTCCGATACATTTAAAAAAGGCCAGTGGGATGAAAGCTTCGGTTATGACGGATCTTCTTCGCTCTCTCTTTCTATTCCCGCGTTTTCAATTCTTGCCTCCATTATTGTATTCTCAGGCGGTCTGTTTTTTCTCATTTTGTATAAAAAAAAGAGAGAAGGGTTTTCGAGCGCCACAGCACTGTTGGAAGACATCAGCTGGGCAGGAGACGACTGGGAACCTCCGTCCATTTCTTCAGGATCGTATCAGGTAAAGGGAAAGATTGCGTCTACTCTGCACCCTGTTGATGCAGCAATTCTATTAAAAATGAGTTTGAAAGATATTGTTTCAATGATCCTTGAAGGTTTGTATGTAAGTTCAAAAATTTCATATGCTTCCTCTGATCCTTTAGTTATAACTATTCATAAAACATCCGCTGACAGTGTAAACAGCGGAGGCATAGGATTAACAGAAGAAGAAAAAGAATTACTGAAGGAAAATGAAGATCTTGAAAAAGATTTTATGTCCTGTATTCTTGATGATGGAACGCTCGATTCATCAAAGCTTACTTCTTTTTTTGAGCTGAGAATCGCGCATATTCAGGAAAAGACCTGGGACTGCGACATGGAAGAAACCTTGCGTTATTGGAAAAAAAAGGCTAGCTTGTCGGAAGAAGAATACACAAAGGATTCTTCTAAGAATGCTTCTGCAAATCATTGGGGCTATCCCTACGGTGTGTACTGGTGGGGGTATCATGCAGTAAACCGCTCCGTTCCTATCGCACACTACTCAAGCTCCATAATGGCTTCGGATTATACATCATTCATGCAGTCATCTCTGTGTTTTTCCGGCTGCTTTTCTCCGGAAAACGGCACGGTACAAGCCTGTTATTCAGCATGTCATAATGCCTGTCATTCTGCCTGCCATAATGCGTGCCACTCGGCTTGTCACTCTGCCTGTCATTCAGCATGCCACTCTGCCTGTGTATCCGGGGGCGCCCGCTGATGGATGAAATAGAAAAAATTGCTTCTTTTTGGAAAGAGGAAGGCCGCTACATTTTTTTGCGCGGGGAGGACAATGTTCTTATTCTCCCTCCTAATCGTGTGTATAAAATTAATAAAACAGCGTATAAGCTCATATCTTACTTACAGCAGGGTTTGACGGTACAGTCTTTATTCAGCTCTTTTACAAATGATGAACACTATAAACAGAGCCTTCTGTTTTTTAATACGCTGTACGGTCTGTGTACGGGCAGTGAAGAGGCTCAGGAATTATTGGAACGCATTCCCTTTACCTTTGATTACACCTCGTTGCCTGTCTTAGGTGAAATTGCAGTAACTTACCGGTGTAATAACAGATGCATTTTCTGTTATGCCGGCTGCAACAGCGATGAGAAGCTGCTTAAAAAAAAGACCGGAAAAAAAGAGATGAGTACTAAGGATCTTTTCCGCATTATCGATATGTTTAAAAATGATGCAAAAATTCCTTTTTTCAGTTTTACGGGGGGAGAACCCCTGCTGCGGGAAGATCTTGAATCTTGTATTTCCTATGCTGTTTCCAAAGGTTTGTCGGTAAATCTTGTTTCAAACGGTACCCTCGCGACAAGGGAGCGTGCTGTTTCCTTATATGATGCCGGACTCCGTACTGCTCAAATAAGTGTGGAATCGTGGGATGAGGATATGCATAATTATTTAACAGGATCTCCTTATGCTTACAAGGCAACTCTTGAGGGCATCCAAAATCTAATGGATGCTGGCGTTACAGTACAGACAAACACTACTATAACCAACTATAGTGCAGGTCATATGAATAAAATGCCGTCCTTTTTAAAATCTCTTGGAATAAAGCGCTTTGCTATGAATATGTTTATTCCGTCGGGATCAGGACTCTATCATAAAGAACTCTTTATTCCGTATGATGAAATTGGATCTATTGTTGATGATGTTCGTAAAGAAGCGTTCAATGAAGGCTTAACCTTTTACTGGTATAGCCCGACACCCTTTTGTTTTTACAATCCTGTTGCTAAAGGACTGGGAAACAAGTGCTGTGCTGCAGCAGACGGATTAATTTCAATTTCACCCGGGGGAGAAATTCTTCCCTGTTCTTCATGGGATATGCCGCTTGGCAATGTTCTAAAGAAAGGATTTCAAAAAACCTGGTTTTCTAAAGAGGCTCTAAAGTGTAAAAATAAGCACTATGCACCCGAAATATGCAAAACCTGCCCGTCTTTTACCGCATGTCAGGGGGCTTGTCCTTTATATTGGCAATATTGCGGAACTGATTTACTTACGAATCAAAGGAGTAAAGTATGATTACCCGTTATGTAAATACAAAGATGCCTGATAAAAAGAGGTACAGTATAGCCGTCGTGTTATATGCTCTTACTGCGCTCAGCATTCTCCTTTTTCAAAGTTTTTATGTTTCTGTTATAATCGCCCTCCTTCTTTTAGGATATGCGTCGTATCTGCTCATTTCTTCTAACTTTACAAATAAGCCGAAAGATATAGGACGCGAAGACTGGCAGATGGTTACCATGACCGAAATTGCCCGGGTTCAATTTCAAATAAAGAAGATGAAAAATGCTCCGGTTCCTTTTGCTTACACAATAGGATTTGCTGTTTTTCTTACAGTCTTTTTCATTGCAGCCGCTGTTTTGTTTTTCTTTCTTTTAAAAAGTACTCAGCTGGTTATCTCAATTATCAGTCTGTATGTTATCTTTTTCCCCTTTCTGTGGTCTGCCAGGGTTGACCGCTGGTACCCCTCCTCATTAGCCTCAAAGCTGGCCGAGTTTGATCAAATTCTTCAATTTCCTTATCCGAAAACCATTACAATAGTTCCTTATTTGCGCTTTGATCAGACTGAAGATGGCGATAAATTGCCCGAGGATTGTAAGTTCACGCTTTCATTTACCCCTGAAAATGGAAATCCTGTTCCTGATCTGATCGGCATACAGGTTCAATTGTCTCATAATACCGGGCCAAACGGTACCGTTCCTTATTTTTACACAGTGGTTATAACAAAGGGTAAAGACAGATCCTGGAGAATTTTGTCGAAATTTAATGCCGAAGGTTTTGTCTGCGAAAGCGGCGGGGATGAAGAATACGGAACCCTTGTCATAAGACAGGATACAAAGATTAGAAGCGATGCCTATCATACAAAGCCCGGGGATGTTGACCGCCTGCTCGAAGCATCAATATCGGCTGTAAAAACTCTTTTATAACACAGCTATATCCTCAAGAGGGAGTGTTGTGCATCGTGCAATGAGTTCAATGCGCAGTCCCTCTTTTTTCATATTACGCGCAGCCTCTCTTTTCCCTTCTTCTTTTGCATATTTGGCTATAATATTCATATCTTTTCTTGTTCTTTCTTTAAATCGCCACATTATTGCATCCTGGTTTTCAACAACCGGAGGGTACGATTTTCTCATTTTGTGCAGAATTTCATCAAAGGTAAAAAGAATTTCCTGTTCATTCTCTTTCATTTTTCCTCTTTCAATCGTTCTTTTTTTCATATGCATACTCCTTGTTTTTCGCTGCAAAATTGACAGCAGCTTTACACTCTTATAGGTTCATACCCAAGGGTTTTTGTGCTTTTAAATAACAAAAAAGTATGATATATTTAAAAAATGAAAGAAAATGATAAGCGTCTTAATGCATATAAAAAAATTGCAGAATTTAAGCCTCAAAAAATAACAAGAGAAGAAATTTCAGCAGATAAAAAATTTTCCAGTTCCGGGGTAATACAGGCAGAATCTTCATCAGCACAATCTTTCAAACCTTTTAATCTTGCCGATTATGCAGTGCAAAAGCAGTTTCCCTCTTCTGAGAAAAAAAATGGTAAAAAAGAAATTCCAGTTCAGGAAAAACTCACGGCAGCAGTCAAAAAAACTGCAGCCGTTGAGCACACAATACCTGGTAATAAAACAGAAATACAAACAATTGATCAAAACTCAATAAATGATTACATGGACAGACGGGGATTAATAAAGGTTGCTGTCTCTGAAAGCGGGGGAGGAAAGGATTCTTTATACCGCCGCGTCGCTAAATTTCTTCTTCTCATTGGAGTGGATGAGGCTGCAAAAATTCTTCCTCATCTAACCCCTGAGCAGACAGAAAAAATTATTCCAGAAATTGCATCAATACGCAGGGTTGATCCCGATGAAGCATCCGTCATTCTTGCAGAGTTTGAAAACCTCGTTCAGCGGGCAAGGGAATCGGGCGGTGTTACAACTGCACGTTCAATTTTAGAAAAAGCATTCGGCTCAGAACGTGCAGGGCAGATGATTAAAAAAACAGTTGCATTTCCCGACGGAAAACCCTTTGACTACCTGCAGGAAAGCGACGGGGAACGACTGTATCAGCTTTTAAAGGGTGAAAGCCCGGCTGTAAGCGCTCTGGTTCTTTCGCATGTAAAAAGCGCCTCCGCAGCACAGGCTATCAATATTATGGATCCAGAAGAGAAAAAAAACGTTATTTACCGTCTTGCTAAACTTCAGAAAATTGACCCGGATGTCGTGAGCAGGGTTGACAGCGCTATGAAGGAAAAAAATCAGGCGCTCAGCATGACAAAGGCCGACACCATTGACGGCCGGGGTGCCCTTGCAGACATATTAAAACGCATGCCGGGAAATGCAGAGCGGGATATTCTTTCGACTCTGGAAAATACCGATCCGGAACTTGGAAGAGATTTGAGAGAAAGATTATTTACCGTTGACGATATTTTACGTTCAGATGACCGTTTTTTACAAAAGAAACTTCAGACCATGGAAGATGCCGATATTGCATATCTTATTGCCGGAAAAAAGGATTTGTTCAGGCAGAAAATACTTTCAAATGTATCGAAGGGCAGGGGAGACATGATTTTGGAGGAGGAAAGTGTCAGAAAACCTATGAAAAAGAAGGATGTTGATGATATTACCGATGCATTTTTCAGTTATCTGCGCCGTTCATGGGAAAAAGGAGACTTGATCCTTCATGGAGATGAAGATACTCTTGTCTATTAGTTCCGGTCTTGACTTATTTCGTTAAAAAATTGTATAATTTGATACACTTGTAAAGTCGGTCTTGGTAATCCCCGTTAAATACCGGGACAGTCAGATACAGTTCATTTTTAAATGAGCAAATAATTCATTGTTGAGGTGTAAGATGTACGCACTTGTTGAGTATAAGGGCAAACAGTATAAAGCTGAAAAAGATGCTCTCATTCAGGTTGATAAAATTGATATTGAAAAAGGTCAGACAATTGATATCGATACAGTAGTTCTCGTCAGCGACGGCGATAAAGTTAGTGTAGGAGCTCCCTATGTTAAAGGCGCCGTTGTTAAGGTAGTTGTGGAAGATTCATTCAAAGATGATAAAATTATTGTATACAAATACAAAAGTAAAAAAGATTATCACAGGACAATTGGCCATCGCCAGCAGTACACCAATATCCGTGTATCTGACATTGTAGTAGCATAAGAATGATTCAGGTAAAGCTTAGCCTGTCAAAAGACGGTTTATTGCTTTCCTGTAATGCAGAAGGTCATGCTTGTTTTGCTCCGAAAGGAAGAGACATTGTTTGTGCAGGTGTAACAACCTTGTTAAAAACAGTTCTAATACAGCTGGAAGAAAAAGACAATCTTGAACTTCACACTGAAACAGACAAACGCGGTTCGCTCGCATTCCGTGTTTTATCAAACGATCTTTCAGTGCATGCAGTTTTTTTAACATATGCAGCGGATTTTTTAGTAAAAGGATTGCAAAGTCTTGAGAAAGAATATCCCCTTCATGTGTCAGTGCGGGTAGTAACAGAGTAATTGATAAGCGGAGGCATACGATGGGACGAAAGAAGGGCGGAAGCGGCGCTAAAAACGGCCGTGACTCAAACCCAAAATACTTGGGAGTAAAAGTATACGGCGGTGAGAATGTACCAGCCGGTTCAATTTTGGTTCGCCAGCGCGGAACAAAAATACATCCTGGAATTAATGTTGGCAAGGGTAGAGACGATACTCTTTTTGCAACAGAAACCGGTGTGGTTGTGTATCATGAACGAAAAGGTAGAAAACTTGCATCAATTGAGCCTGTAAAGGCATAATCGGCGCAATACACTGCGGATTTTCGAGAAATGTACCCGGAGCAGGCTGCCTTTTTGGCTAATCCTCTTCGGGTATTTTTTTTAAAGAGTAAATAAGGAAGATAGATTTTTGATTCTATTTGCAGACGAAGCTCTCATTGAAGTGAGATCGGGTAAAGGCGGAAACGGATGTATCGCGTTCCGCAGAGAAAAATATGTGCCTAACGGCGGTCCTAACGGCGGCGACGGCGGATTGGGCGGAGATGTTGTTTTTTGTGTAAAGCGGAATTTGCGTACCTTATCACATATGAGGTATAAGCAGGTTTTTAAGGCAAAAAACGGCGGAGACGGATCCGGTTCAAAAAAATACGGAAGAGACGGAGAGGATGTAATTATTCCAGTTCCGCCGGGAACAACCATTAGAGACTCAATAACCGGAGAACTGCTCTATGAATTCACTGTTGAGGCTGAAGAAGACCGTTACGTTTTTTTGAAGGGCGGAAAGGGCGGCTGGGGTAATCATCACTTTAAGTCATCTACTAATCAGGCGCCCCGTTATGCGCATGAGGGCAAGGAAGGTGAAATTCGTACTTTAAAAGTTGAGCTAAGTATTATGGCTGATATAGGCCTTGTAGGTTTTCCCAATGCCGGAAAATCGTCTTTATTAGACTTTTTTACCAATGCCAGGCCGAAAATAGCTCCCTATCCTTTCACAACAAAAATTCCGAATCTGGGTGTTCTTCGAGCGGATGACGAACGTGATATAATTATTGCCGATATTCCCGGTATTATTGAGGGTGCATCTGACGGCGCGGGATTGGGAATACGGTTTCTTAAACATATTTCCAGAACTGCCGGTTTAGCTTTTATTATCGATTGCTCAGATGAAAATTATCTTACCGCCTTTGATACACTTTTAGGCGAACTCGAGTCATTCTCAAAAGAATTAGCTCAAAAAAGCAGAATTATTTTATTAAACAAAATTGATGTAGAAGGAGCCGCAGAAAATGCTGCTGAACTTTCTGCTGTTTTGTTTAAGAAGCATCCTGAGGATATTGTTATTCCCATGTCTATAGCTTCCGGAGAAGGATTGGACAGGGTTAAAAAGGAAATGCTGCTGCTTGTAGAAGCAATGGAATCACAGGTTTTTTCCGGAGAAGAAAATTCCGGAACTGCAAATTATGTAAATTATATTAAGAAAACGCATACGAGTGATTTTTTAAGTACAAGGGCGCAGTGTTCTGATGAGACTGAGCAGTATCCGGGACTCGAAGGATAATGCATGAAAATTGCTGTGTTAGGGGGTACTTTTAATCCCGTTCATATTGGTCATTTAACCCTCGCACAGGAAGTTATACTTTCATTAGGATATGATACGGTACTTTTTGTTCCTGCCTATGTATCTCCTTTCAAACAATTTGAAAATACCGCTTCGGCGGAACAGCGATGCAAAATGCTGTCCCTTGCCATAAGTACCGAATCACGGTTTTGTCTCGAATTATGCGAAATAGAGCGTGGCGGCGTATCATATACCTATGAAACTATTGAATATTTGAATAAAAAATTCTGCAAAGAACTGCAAGAGGAGTCTTTACCCCAATTCAGGAAGGTTGGATTTATTATGGGTTCCGATCTCATAGAAGGATTCAACAGATGGAAAAGGGCGGATTTCGTTGCTGCAAACAGCACTATACTGCTCGCAGAAAGGGGTTCTCCGTCACAATTTGAATACGAACACATAAAATTGAATAACGCGCTTCTGCCGGTCTCCAGCAGTGCTATACGGGAAAAAATTCAGTCAGGAAAAAGCTGGCAATATCTTGTAACACCGGAAGTTTATTCGTATATTATAAAGGGCAGTTTGTATGGTTTCCGATCTCGATGAGCTTATAATAAAAGTTACAAAATATACAATGGCCTCGGTTAATCCTGAACGGTTTGCTCATTCTGTACGAACAGCAGAGACAGCCCGTATCTTGTGCTGCATATACAATGAAAATGAAAAAATGGGTTATTTAGCCGGCGTAGCACACGATATGTGTAAAGATATGAGCGGTTCTGTGCAGGTATATCTTGCGGAACAGGACGGTTATATACTTTCTGATATTGAGAAAAAAAAGAATTCCCTTCTGCATGGAAGGGCAGCATCTGTACTTTTAAGAAGAGATTTCGGTATAGATAATTGTGATCTTTTGGAATCGGTATGCTGTCATACCTTTGGTAAAAAAGGCTTGAGTAATCTTGGGAAAATTATTTATAGTGCCGATAAAATTGAACCCGGAAGACCGCACATGACTAAGGAATATTTTGATGTATTAACCGGTAAATCTCTTAATGCTCTTGTATTTCATATTCTTGAGGAAAATATTGCCTTTTTAAGAAAACAAAAAAAAGAGGTTGCATTATCAACATTGGAATTCTATGAATCGTTAAAGGGGGAGTATAGTGCCGAAAGTACAGCAGAGTAAGGGTTTTATACTGCTTTTTGTTATTTTTCTTATAATTGCAATAACGGCAGTTTTTTTAATTTTTTATTTACAGACGGATCCTGTAACAGAGATTTTAAAGAATGATCAGCTCATAAATATTCTCTTTGTACTTGAGGATTCAGGTGAAGTTTTAACAACTCAAATACTGATGTATTATCCGGTAGCAAAAAGAACGGCAATGTTCGAAATACCCGGTAATACCGGGGCAATTTATTCAACGCTCAACAGAGTTGACAGAATAGATGCTGTTTTTAAAGAAAAAGGCATAAAATCTTACACCGAAGAAATACAAAGACTTACCGGTGTTCAGCTGCCTTTTAGTATTGTTATTTCAAAGGACAATTTTGCAGTTTTATCAGATTTTCTGGGCGGCTTAAGAGTTTTTATACCTTCTCCTGTTGAATTTAGAGATGAAAAAGCGCTGTATCTTCTTCCGTCAGGTTCAGTGAATCTGGACGGCGATAAAATTATTAGTTTTTTGGATTATAAACATACGTATGAAACAGACAGTATTCAGCAGGAAAGAAGGCAGGCAGCAGTCCTTGCATTTTTATCTGCGCTTAGTAAAAAATCACCGCAGATACTCGCCGATGTTAATTTTAAGAACATTGAATCGTTGTTTTCTGCAAATATAGATAAAAAGGCGCTGCAGAAACTGCTTCTGCAGATATCATTAATAGACGCAGAACGTCTAGTACCGCAGACTGTTACAGGTTCTTTGCGTTCTGTTGACGGTAAATCGCTGCTGTTTCCGTATTATGACGGACAGCTTATAAAAGATGTCTGTAAGCAGACTATGAGTGCATTGGTATCGAGTGCAGAGGGTGCTCAAAACCGTATTTATGTTCTTGAAATTCAAAACGGAACTACAGTTCAAGGACTTGCCAAAAATACGGCAGCTCTTCTGCAAAGTGTCGGGTATGATGTACTTAGTATGGTTAATGCACCGTCTAATGCCGTAGAGAATACGTACATTATTGATCATATTGGTAATAATGATGCAGCGAAGGGAATAGGTTCGTTCATTCGATGTGAGAGTATTGTTACTGATGAAATTGATCTTGATGAAACTAATCTTGAGGCAGCTTCTTTAGTGGATTTTACCATTGTACTGGGGAGCGACTTTGACGGCAGATATGTGCGGTAAATGTAAGTAAACAAGGAGTTTTACGAATGAAGACAATAAAGGAAAAGGCTTTAGAAATTGCTAAACTTTTGGAAGATTACAAAGGTGAATCTGTATCGGTTGTAGATGTCTCTCAGCTCAACAGCTGGACAGATTATTTTATCATTGTTACAATCAACAGTTCTGCTCACTGGAAAGGATTGTATAAACATGTCAAAGATTACATTAAAGACAATGATATGGAAATTAAGGTCCCTAACAGAAAAATACCCGACGGTGATGATTGGAACCTTATTGACCTCGGACCGGTAGTCGTACATTTAATGTCAAGAGAAGCAAGAGAGTTTTACAACCTGGAAAAGCTTTGGCAGTCCGGTGAAAAACTGATGTAGAAAGATGGGTAAATGTTTCCCGGAAGTACTTTACAGTATTTCCGGGCGAACCTTACTGTTATACCCTTTTATTAAACAAAGGTAAGTATATTATACTTAAACCTTTGCAACTCTCAGAATAAAAGAGATGCTACTCATCAAAGACATCGTAGTCGAAGTCTTCGCTTTCTTCATCATAGTCGAAATCTTCGTCTTCGTCATCGTAGTCTTCAATATCGTCCTCAAAGTCCTCATCTAAAAATTCATCATCTTCGAAATCGTCCAGCGAATCATCTTCATCAAAATCATCGTCGTAGTCATCGTTGTAGGCGTAATCGAAACCATATTCGGTCATTGATGAATCCTCCAATAATTCCATTTCAGTGAACATACGAGTACTTCCTTAATCTGTGCTTCATACTAAAAACATAGTTTACGCATTGTCTTATGTCAACTGGTTTTGGTCAAAAAAAACACTTTTTTTTTGAAATTTATGAAAATTCTCTGTAAAATTGTGAATTTAGTGCTACTATGCGAAGTAATACAACGTATTCATGTATTTTCAATGAAATTCATAAAAATTCATATGATACTATGTCTGCACATCCGGCCCCGAATACAAAAAATGTTATTAAAATTGCTGTTAATGTACCTAAAGTATTTGACAAAGTTTGCAATTTTGCTATAATATGTTTGCTTATGTTAGACAGCATGAAAGTAAAAGCTGCGGCCAAAATAAATATTCATCTTAATGTTTTGCCGTGCCGTACTGACGCTTATCATGGTATTGAAAGTATTTTTCAAAGGGTTTCGCTGTACGACTCTCTGGACATTAGTAAAGATTATTCTGACGGTATCTGTACTGTTGTTTGTGAGGGAATGGAACTTCCTGTGGAAAATACGTTAACTAAAGCTTACAGCGTTTTTAAGACTGTGTCCGGTGTTCAGTCGGGAATAAGAGTTGTTTTAAATAAACAAATTCCTTCCGGTGCCGGGTTAGGAGGCGGGTCCTCCGATGCAGCCTCTTTACTTCTTGCATTAGACAAAATGTTTGATACCGGAATGAGCTCGAATCAACTTTTTGAAGCAGCTGCAAAAGTAGGAAGCGATGTAATGTTCTTTTTGTCTAACGGCTGTGCCGTTGTGACAGGACGCGGTGAATGTGTAAGAAATATTACGCCGCGAAATGATCTTTATTTTGTATTGGTGTATCCTGAGGTTCATTGTTCAACAGCCCTTGCATATTCGTGGGTTGATGATGAGATTGCCTTAGGAAAGACAGTGAAGGGTCCAAGCTTATCTGAGTTGGAGGAAATGTATTACAAGCCGGTTAGTGACTGGTGTTTTGTTAATTCCTTTACAGTTCCGGTAATGAGCCGTTTTAAAGAAGTATCTGATGCATTTCATGACATTAGTGCTGAAGGTTCTGTGTATACACAGATGTCTGGTTCCGGGTCCTCTGTTTTCGGTGTTTTTGTGACAAAAGAAGAAGCCGAAACTGCCTGTATAAAACTTAGCCGAAAGTGGAAGAGGTGTTATTTACTTACTTCCTCCTGATTCTAATGAAGCTGATTTTTTAGTACTTTTACAATATTTTGTACTTTTAAATGGAGGACAGACTTATGCAAATCACTGAGATTCGCATTAGAAAGGTTGCGGCTGAGGGCAAGTTGAAGGCGTATGTCACAGTAACATTTGATGATTGTTTTGTGGTACACAATGTCAAAATAATTGAAGGTAAAACAGGATTATTTATTGCAATGCCCAGCAGGAAAACCAGCGGTGGCGATTACAAGGACGTTGCACATCCTATAAGCCCTGATTTTCGTACTCAGATGCAGGATAAAATACTTGCAGAGTATGAAGCAGGAAATGTAGAAGATGGCGCTGCAGCTGACGAGTAGACAATACATAGTCTTTTAATATTTTGGGACGTCGGCAAGCGGTAAGCCACCGGTTTTTGGTACCGGTATTCACAGGTTCGAATCCTGTCGTCCCAATTAATTAACAGAATTCTCCAAACTGATTAACAGTTTAATAATAGTGAGTTTTCTTTAGTATAGATAAGGAGTTCCTCAAATGGATCAATTAGTTTTAAAAGCTGCAACCCGTGTAAATGCCGGAAAAAATGTTGCAAAAAAATTACGAGAAACAGGCAGTCTTCCTGCTGTAATGTATAATTCTAAAGGCGAAGCAGTAATGCTTTCTGTTGAAGAAGAAGCATTTACAAAGGTTTGGAAGGCAGCAACACCAACAACACTTGTAAATCTTGAAGTTGAAGGTAAAAAACACCTGGTTTTCATTAAAGACACACATTATGATATTATTAAGGATTCAAATCTTCATGTAGATTTTCATGCTATTGAAGAAGATAAGCCCTTAAAAGTATCTATTCAGATGCAGGTTGCTGGAAATCCTGTCGGTGTACGTGAAGGCGGTTATCTTGCAAAGGGTATTCCTTCTATACAGATTGAATGTCTTCCAAAAGACCTTCCTGTACGTATTGTAGCCGATGTATCTAACTTGTCATTAGGTGCAAGTCTTTTAGTAAAAGAAGTACCGGTAGGAAAAGGTGTTAAAATAGTAAGTGATGTAGATGCTGTTGTTGCAACTGTCAATGCATTACACTAATAGTTAGTACCTATTATGAACGGCTGACGGGAATCTACAACCTGTCAGCTTTTTTTTTGACAAAAAAAAATTTTTAACACGGGATACATGGAAGAAACTGATGTTATTGAAAAAAAGTTTTTATCAGCTTTAAAAAGCATTTACCCTGTCACAAGGGTTCTCCTTGCTGTATCCGGCGGTGCTGATTCAATGGCTATGTTGTCTTTATGCATGGACTACCTCCCTGATCTTTCAATTCCTTTTTCTGTAATTACTGTTAATCATAATATCCGAAGCGAAGAGGACAGCGCCTCTGATGCTTTATTTGTTGCATCGTTCTGTAAAAAAAATCATGTATCTTTTATTGAAAAAAAAGCTGATAAAGGGGTAATTCATTCTGCTGCTTTTACAAGGAAAAAAGGCATCGAAGAAGCCGCCCGCTTTATACGGTATGATTTTTTTGAAAAAACAGCACAAGACACCGGGGCCTCTCATATTTTTCTTGCACACACAAAAAATGATCAGTTGGAAACTCTTCTTCAGCGTTTTCTGCAGGGT
>Ga0116148_1003965_pt1 | contig 13231 bp, 8 predicted proteins | sample AD_UKC055_MetaG_FD_89786 | JGI IMG/M metagenome (GOLD analysis project Ga0116148, IMG submission 89786) | Active sludge microbial communities of municipal wastewater-treating anaerobic digesters from USA - AD_UKC055_MetaG | ecosystem: Engineered > Bioreactor > Anaerobic > Digestate | place: USA... | reverse complement strand
CTTTCTCGCAGGGTGAGGCAGGGCACGTTGAGCCAGGTGGTCTCCTCCTGGATGCCGCCCGAGTCGGTGAGCAGATAGGCCGCCTCGCTCATCAGGCGCAGGAAGGAGAGGTAGCCGAGGGGCTCGACCCGGATCAGGTTTTTCATCGCGGTCAGGCGCGGAGTGTAGCCGAACTGTTCGATCATTTTGCCGGTGCGCGGGTGGACCGGGAAGACGATGGTCAGCTCCCGCTGCAGCTCCTCGATGGCGGCGAGGATGGTATCGAGGAGCAGGGGATTGTCGACGTTGGAAGGCCGGTGCAGGGTGACCAGGGCGAACTTTTTCGGCGCGAGTTTGAGCTCTTCCATGACCGGGCAGGCGCGGGCCTTGTCGAGGTGTTCCCGCAGCGAGTCGATCATGACGTTGCCGACAAAGTGCATCCTGTGCGCCGGCACCCCTTCGGCGCGCAGGTGGTCCCAGCCGCTCTGTTCGGTGATGAAGAACCACTCCGCCAGGGCGTCGGTGAGGATGCGGTTGATCTCCTCGGGCATGGCGCGATCCATGCTGCGCAGGCCGGCCTCGACGTGGGCGATGGGGACGTGCAGCTTGGCCGCGGCCAGAGCAGCGGCCAGGGTGGAGTTGACGTCGCCGACCACCACGACCAGATCGGGCTTGAGCTCGAGCAGGAGTTTCTCGATGGCGATCATGACCGCACCGGTCTGCTCCGCGTGGGTGCCGGAGCCGACACCGAGGAACTGGTCGGGTTCGGGCATGCCGAGTTCGGTGAAAAAGGCGTGCGACATCTTCTGGTCGTAATGCTGTCCGGTGTGGACCAGGATGGGATGTACACCGCCGTGTTCGAGCATACGGCGGTGGATGGGGGCAATTTTCATGAAATTGGGCCTGGCCCCGACGACGTTCAGGATGGTGCGCATGAGAGGATCGGGCCTCGGCTTAGAGATCGCGTTTGTAATTTTGTTTGTAGTACTCGAGATACTCTCCGGTCTTGAGCTTTCCCCACCACCACTGGTTCTCCTTGTACCACCGGATAGTCGCAGCCATCGCCTCCTCGAAAGAGTGCCCGGGCTGCCAGCCCAGAGCACGGATTTTGGCGGTGTCGACCGAGTAGCGGCGGTCGTGGCCGAGGCGGTCGGCGACCCAGGTCATCAGACTTTCGGGCTTGCCCAGCTCGCGCAGGATGATGCCGGTGATGTCGAGATTGGTGCGTTCGTTACCGGAGCCGATATTGTAGACCTGGCCGTCGTCGCCGTGGCTGATGAGGAAATCGATGGCGTCGCAGTGGTCCATCACATAGATCCAGTCACGGACGTTCTTGCCGTCGCCGTAGATGGGCAGACTCTTGTCCTCGAGGGCATTGGTGACGAAGAGGGGGATCAGTTTTTCCGGGAACTGGCAGGGGCCGTAGTTGTTGGAGCAGCGGGTGATGATCACCGGCAGGCCGTAGGTGACGAAATAGGAAAAGGCGAGGCGGTCGGCGCCCGCTTTGGAGGCTGAGTAGGGGCTCGAGGGTTCGAGGCGGTCGGACTCCCTGAATGAGCCGTCGAGGATGCTGCCGTAGACCTCATCGGTGCTGATCTGGATGAATTTTTTCACGCCATATTTGCGGGCGGCCTCGAGCAGGACGAAAGCACCGTAGATGTCGGTCTTGATAAAGTCGTCGGGGGCGCCGATCGAGCGGTCGACGTGGCTCTCGGCGGCGAAATTGACCACGATATCAACCGGGGGAATGAGTTCGTCCATCAGTCTGGCGTCACAGATATCGCCGTGAACAAAGCGGTAGTTGGGGGCGGTGGCGATATCCTTGAGATTATCGAGATTGCCCGCATAGGTCAATTTGTCGACGTTGACGATCTCCACCTCGCTGCCGTATTTGGCGAGGAGGTAATGAATGAAGTTGCTGCCGATAAAGCCGGCGCCGCCGGTGACGAGATAACGTTTCATGAGTCTGCCTGTCGTCAATAAAGAGGGTTGCTGATTTGGGTTTTTTTTCCTAATTTTCAATGTACAAACCCGGCTGTTAAAAGTCAATTCATTATTTTTCAAGCCCAGCCGCAGCATGAACAATTCTAAGTACCGCAGAGGGGACCGCTTTGCGGAAAAAGGAAAGATCCCATGACCGAACCCTGCTTTCGAATCGCTCTGGCGCAGATCAATACTGTCGTTGGTGATCTGCCGGGCAACCGCCGCCGGATCACCGAAAAAATGGCCGCGGCGGCAGAGGAGGGCTGCGATCTGATCGCTTTCCCCGAGCTGGCCCTGACCGGCTATCCCCCCGAGGATCTGCTGCTGCGTCGGCAGTTCGTCGCCGACCAGCGCGAGCAGCTGCAGGCTGTCGCTGCCGAGAGCGGCGAATGTCTCGCCATCGTCGGCTTTGTCGACGAGCTGCAGGGGCGGCTCTTCAATGCCGCCGCCGTCCTCCACCGCGGCGGGATCATCGGCGTCTACCACAAGGTGCATCTGCCCAACTACAGTGTCTTCGATGAGGAGCGCTATTTCGAGGCCGGCCGGCAGCCCCTGGTGCTCGACCTCGGAGCCCTGCGCATCGGGGTGAGCATCTGCGAAGACATTTGGATCGAGGAGAGCGTGGTTGAATCCGAAGCCCTGCTCGGCGGGGCCGACCTCCTGCTCAATATCTCTGCTTCGCCTTTTCACAGCAACAAGGGGGAGGAGCGGCTGGAGCTGATGCGGAGCCGGGCCCGACGCACCGGCAGCGTCCTGGCCTATCTCAATCTGATCGGCGGCCAGGACGAGCTGGTCTTCGACGGCCGCAGCCTGGTGGTGGCCGCGGACGGCCGCCTGCTCGCGGCGGGTGGCGGGTTTCAGGAGGATTTCATCATCGCCGATCTGCCCCTGGAAGAGTTTGCCGCTCTGCGCCGCGCCCGCGCACGGCTGGCGCCGCCCGCCAACGCTCTCGATTCTCCCCATCTCCTGCCCGTGTCGTGGAGCGTCCGGCCGCGGCCGGAGCGCCGCGCCGCGCCCCGCATGATCGCACCGGTCAAGAGTGAGACCGAGGAGATCTATCAGGCCCTTCTGCTCGGGCTGGGAGACTATACCCGCAAGAACGGTTTCAAAAAAGTGACCCTGGGTTTGAGCGGCGGCATCGATTCGGCGCTGGTCGCCGTTCTGGCCGCAGACGCCCTCGGCCCCGGTCAGGTTGCGGCTGTGACGATGCCCTCCCGTTTTTCCTCTTCCGGCAGCGTCACCGATTCGGAAGAGCTGGCGCGGAACCTGGGGATTCAGCTCTTTACGCTGCCGATCGCTCCCGCCTTCAAGGCCTATGAGGAGATGCTGGCGGAGCTTTTTGCAGGGCGGGAGCCCGACGTGGCCGAGGAGAATCTGCAGGCGCGTATTCGCGGCAATCTGCTCATGGCCCTCTCCAACAAATTTGGCTGGATGGTCCTGGTCACCGGCAACAAGAGCGAAGTAAGCGTCGGTTACTGCACCATTTACGGGGACATGGCGGGCGGCTTTTCACCCCTGAAGGATGTCTACAAAACGACGGTCTATGCCCTCTGCGAATACCGTAACAAACTGGCCGGCTACGACCTGATCCCGCGCGCGATCATCACCAAGCCTCCCTCAGCGGAACTGCGCCCGGACCAGACCGATCAGGACAGCCTGCCGCCCTACGATCTGCTCGATGCCGTGCTCGAGCTCTATGTGGAGAAGGAGATGGGGGTGGCGGAGATCATTACGCAGGGATTCGAGGGTAAAATGGTCAGGAGAGTGGCGCGGCTGGTCGATTTCGCCGAGTACAAGCGCCGGCAGGGGGCGCCGGGCATCAAGATCACCCCGCGCGCTTTCGGCAAGGACCGGCGCATGCCGATCACCAACCACTACCGGGAGATTTAGCTCTGCGGCCGGCGGAAGCCATGCCAAAAGCCGGCTGTGTACCAGATCAGACAGAGCAGCACCAGCGGCAGCATAACCACGTATTTGAGCAAGTTGAGGGGACTGTAGCGCAGCAGGCGCTGGCCGATAGTGAAGATGCGCACCACCGGGATCAGCGGGATCAGGACTGGATAGCGGATAAAGATCCTGCCGGCGACCGGATTCTTGCGGCGGTTCTGCGCCGATCCGACGCCCAGTTCGTACTGGTTGCGGAGGATCTTTTTGAGTTTGGTGCGGTTGCGGTGCCAGATCACCGCCTTCGGCTCCCAGTAGAGCACCTGGCCGCTGCCGTGGATCTTGCGGAAGTACATGTTGTCGCTGCCCTTGACCTGGTTGGCAAAGGGGCCGTACTCCTGGTAAATATCGCGGCTGAACGAGACATTGCCGGTGCCGAAGTGGTCCTTGGCGGTGGTGGCGTAGGGGGTGAGCAGATCGCTGCACTCCATGAGATAATCGAGGGTGCCGAAGAGGGACCAGGGGGTGCCGTTTTTAACCATGCCGCCGACCACCGGATAGCCCTCGCGGTGGGCTGCGACCAGGTTCTGCAGCCAGTGGCGATCGACCAGGCAGTCGGTGTCGGTGAAAGCAAAGTACTCGCCGCGGGCGATCTCCAGACCGGCGTTGCGCGCGGTGCCGGGATAGGCGCGCTCCCTGAGGGCGATGACGCGGGTCTGGGGAAAGCGATTCTGCACCAGGGCGGGGGTGTCATCCCCGCTCGAGTCGGCGACGATGACCTCGAAAGCGAAATCGCATTCCTGGTCAAAGACCGATGCGAGGGCGTCAAAGATGTAGTGCTTCTGGTTATAGGAGGCGATGATCACCGAAACCAGGGGCTTGCTTTCTGTCACCATGCGCGGACCTGAAGAACGGGTGAGGAAAAAAAAGAGGGTATTCACCTGAATACCCTCACTCGCTGTGTGCACCCACAAGGAATCGAACCTTGAACCTACTGATTAAGAGTCAGTTGCTCTGCCAGTTGAGCTATGGGTGCTTTTTTTCCGGAATCGCAGGCTATAATGTATTAACATTTCCGCTTTTTATCAAGTAAAAAATAATCGGGGTTCGATAAAATCTATCCGGCCTGAGGGAGAGCAGACGTATGGCGGAACAGAACGGATTGGCAGAGATCATCCTGGCGCGGCGGAGTGTGCGCCGTTTCGCGGCCCGGCCGGTGGAGCGGGAGGTGCTGCAGCGCTGTGTTGAGGCGGCGCGTCTGGCCCCTTCGGCCGAGAATGTGCAGCCCTGGCGCTTTCTGATCGTCGACGATCCCGCGCTGAAAGCGCGTCTGGCCGGCGGGGCTTTTTCCGGCATCTATCGCGTCACGCGCTGGGCTGAGCAGGCCCCGGTCCTGGTGGTCCTTTTCGCCGAACTTGACATTGTCGCCAACCGGTTGGGCCGGCGGGTGACCGGCATCGACTACTATCTGCTCGATCTCGGCATCGCCGGCGAGCATTTCTGCCTGCAGGCTGCGGAGCTGGGGCTGGGCACCTGCTGGATCGGCTGGTTCAGTCCCCGCGGCGTGCGCAAGGCCCTCGGAATCCCGCGCCGTCTGCGGCCGGTGGCTCTTTTCGCCGTCGGCTATTCCGCCCACCGGCGCATGCCCGAGAAGAAGCGGCGGGCGCTGAAGGAGATCTGCTGGTTCAACGAGATCGGGTGAAGGGGAATGATGAGGAAGCAGCAGCAGAGAAGTACGGGCGCAAGGCTCGGGCGGGCGGAAGCCGGCAGACCTGAGCAAGGCGTCGTTCGGGATGCGGCCGCTCAATGGCAGCCGGCCGTCGCGGCCGATGAGGAGTGGCTGCAGCGCTGCCGCGCGGCGCTGCTGGCCTGGTTTGACGCTTCGGCGCGGGTGCTGCCCTGGCGGGAGGACCGCGATCCCTACCGGATCTGGATCTCCGAGATCATGCTTCAGCAGACCCAGGTCCGCCAGGTGCTGCCCTATTACGAGCGTTTTCTCGCCCGTTTTCCCGATGTCGCTGCTCTGGCGGCCGCGCCACTGGATGCGGTGCTCAAGGCGTGGGAGGGGATGGGCTATTATGCCCGGGCGCGCAATCTGCACCGGGCGGCCGGAGAGATCGTGACCAGATACGGAGGGCGCTTTCCGGGGGAGGCGGAGGCGGTGCTGGGGCTGCCGGGCATCGGCTCTTACACGGCGGCGGCGATATTGAGCATCGCCTTCGGCCTGCCCGAGGTGGTGGTCGACGGCAATGTGGTGCGCGTGATCACGCGGCTGACGGCGATGGCGGAGGAGGCGCGGGCGGCGGCGGGCCGGAAAAAGATCGAGGCCATGGCCGTGGCCTTTTTCGATCCGGGCCGGCCGGGAGATTTCAACGAGGCGATGATGGAGTTGGGAGCAGTGATCTGCACCCCGCGGTCGCCCTCCTGTGATGTGTGCCCCGTGGCCGGCTGCTGTGCGGCCTTCAGGGAGGGGGCGCCGGAGCGCTATCCGGTGAAATCCCCGCGCCGGGCCAGGCCGCACCACCAGATCGCCGCCGCCCTGATCTGGCGCGAGGGCCGTCTGCTGATCGCCCGCCGGCCGGAGAAGGGGCTGCTGGGGGGATTGTGGGAGTTCCCCGGGGGCAAACAGGAGAGCGGGGAGAGCCTGGAACAGACGGCAGTCCGGGAAGCCGCCGAGGAGCTGGGGGTGGAGATCGAGGTGGCCGAAAAGTACATGAGCGTCGACCACGCCTACACCCATTTCAGCATCACCCTGCATCTTTTTCACTGCCGCTATCTGGGCGGCAGTCCGTCCTGCCGTGCCTGCAGCGACTGGCGCTGGATCGCACCGGAGCAGCTGCGGGAGTACGCCTTTCCGCGCGCCAACGGCCGTGTCATCGACGCGCTGCTGCAGGAAAAAAACGTCCTGCCGAAGATTTGAATTGATGAACGGCATAAAATGGCTTATATTTAATAAGCCGCAATCCAATGCCCGGGGATAACCGCATTACAGCAGCAGACCAAGGGGACAACTTTATGGGACATGACATCATCGATGAGGCGCCGGTGGAGCGCATCCGCTACTCCGCCCGCCAGAGCAGGGAGCTGGCACCCGCCCTCTATCAGGCTCTGGGCCGGGGTGCGCCCGCCTTTCTGGAGATCCAGGGGGATGTCCGTCTGCTGCAGGGCTGCAAACTAGCCCTCTTCTGTTCGGTGCGCTGCCCCGGGAGCATCCTCAGCAAATCCTTCGATCTGGCCAACGGCCTGCGGCAGAATCTGGTGACGGTGATGAGCGGATTTCATTCGCCGGTGGAGAAGGAGTGGTTCGAGCTGCTCCAGCGCAGCGCCACGCCGATGATCAGCTGCCCGGCGCGCGCGCTTGAAAAGCGGCGCATGACCCCGGAGGAGCGTTCCCTGCTGGTGCAGAACCGCTATCTGCTGCTTAATTTCGGCATCTCTGAGGGACGGATCACCCGCGAGACCGCCTTTCAGCGCAATCTCTGCATGGCCGCGGCGGCGGATCTGGTCTTTGTCGCTTATGCTGCGCCGGGAGGAAAAACGGAGTATCTCTGCGAGCAGGTGCGCAAGTGGGGCAAGCCGGTCTGGACATTCGCCGATGCGGCGACGGCCCATCTGCAAAAGCTGGGGGTGCGCAGTATCCGGGTCGGGGCTTTTATCAGCGGACTCGCGGGGCCCGGCGCGCCCGAGCCGTGATGCGTCCGGCCGGCCGGAGGGATCCGGGCTGGCGGGCTATTTAGGGGCTTTGTACATTACCCACAGGCCGGCGATAAAGAAGAGGACGTTGGCGGACCAGGCGGCCACCAGGGGAGGAAAAATGCCGTTCTGCCCGAAGGACTGGGCGGTCTTGACGATCCCGAAATAGACGAAGCAGACGGCGAGGCTGACCCCGAAGCCGGTCGCGCTGCCGGAGCGGCGCTTGGGCGAGGAGAGCGGCGCGCCGAAAAGGACGATGATGAAATTGGCAAAGGGGATGGCGATCTTGAGATAGAGGTCGACCAGCCAGTGGTCGGGGTCGCCGCCGTTGCGTTCCACCTCCTTGATAAAACTGCGCAGTTCCGTGAAAGACATCTCTTCCGGTTTTTTGAGCACCTTGCCGAAATCCGCGGGCGTGAGATTCTCGTCCTCCAGAGTCAGGGTGGAGAAGGTCCGCACCGACTCTTTCTCCCCAATGAAGCTCCGTTCCACCCCCTCATAGAGTACCCAGGTACTGTCTTTCCACTCCATGCGGTTGGCATAGATGTGCAGCTTGAGATCCAGTCCCTCGAAGCGGCGGATATTGATCTTGTGGCCGATGTGATGGATGGTATCGAACCAGCGCATGCTGATGCGGCGTTCCCGGGCGTCCAGGGCATAGACGTTGTTCACCCTTTTGCGCCACACCTCGCGCTGTTTCTCGATATGCTCATCGATGAGCCGGCTGCGGGCGGCGCTGGCGCGGGGCACCACCGTCTCGCCGAACCAGAGCGCGCCGGCGCTGATGAACAGGGAGAGGAGCAGGAGGGGGGCGAGGATGCGGTAGAGGGACAAACCGGAGGAGATCTGCGCGATGATCTCATTTTGCCTGGCCATGGTGCCGATGCTGAAGAGGCTGGCGAGCAGCATGGCGACCGGCAGGGTCAGGGTGACGATATAGGGGATGTAGTAGAGATAGAGCTTGAAGACGATGCCGCCGGGGACATCCTTGTCGATGAAAGTATCCAGTTTTTCGACGCCGTCGACGATGATGAAGATGCAGATGAAGGCGAAGAGGGCGAAGAAGAGGACGCCGAAAAATTTGCGCAGCAGATAGCGGTCGAGTGTGGTCATGATGATCGTCAAGCCCCTGTTCAGGAGATCCCGCCGTCTTCCGCGGCGGCCTTGCTGGCACGCCGGCGGAACCGGGCGAAGAAGCTTTTAATGGTATCCGGATTGAAGAGGGTGGATTCCCGCACCGCATAAAAGACCAGATAGATGCCGGCGATGCCCACAATGATATTGGCCAGCCACATCGCCATAAAGGGCGAGATGAGCTGCTCGTCGGCGAGTTCCTCGCCGCCGATGAGGGAGGCCCAGTAGAGGAGGAAAAAGCTAAAGCTGACCCCGGCGGCCATGGCCATGGAGCCCTTGCGGGCCATCATTCCCAGCGGTGCGCCGACCAGCACGAAGATCAGGCAGGCGAAGGGAATGGAATACTTTTTGTGGATCTCCACCAGCAGCTGGTAGTTCTTGCGGTCGAGGCCGTTGACAAAGCTCAGATCCGCCGTGAGTTCCTGCTTGAGGCGCTGGCTCTCGGCCAGCAGCGGGGCGGGCTGCAGCGGCAGCGAGAGGGGTGTTTCCTTGTGCGCCCCGGAGGCGAGAAGGCTGTCCGGGGGCGGCAGGTAGCGGGCGAAGTGGGCGTGCAGCTTTTTGACCATGCGTGCGGAGGCGGTGGCCATCTCCCGATGGTTGGTCGTCACCTCGCTGCGCATCATCGCCGAGCTTTTTTCGCGGTCGCCGCGGTATTCCGATTCGCTCCGCTCCATGACCATGTCCGGCACGCTGATGGATAGCACCTGCTTGGGAAAGCGCAGCTGCCGGTACGCCTCCATCTCCTCGAGGTTGAGTTCGTACATGACGCCGTCATAGAGGATGATGCTGAGCTGGCCGTTGCGGGGGTTGAGGTAGATCTTGCCGCGATCGGCGGTGATGAAGGTGCTGGAGTTGGGATTGGAGTTGTCGTCGATATAGACCGAATCGACAAAGGCGGTGTCGGGGGTCTCGATGATGTGCTGGACGAGCAGGGTATAGTTGGGCAGATCGCGATAGATCACCCCCGCCTCGAGGGAGAGGGTAGGCCGTTTGCGCGCGATGTCGGAGGCGAGCAGACGGGCGCGATGGTTAAAGTCGGGCAGGACCGAATTGTTGAACCAGATCAGAAAGAGGGCCAGTCCGGCCGCGCAGATCAGCACCGGAGTGATCATGCGCAAGACGCTGACACCGCTGGCTTTCATGGCGATGATTTCGTTGTCGCCGGCCAGCCGTCCGAAGGCCATGAGAGCAGCGACCAGGACGGCCATGGGGACGGCGAGGGCGACGATCCAGGCCATGTTGAGGGCGAAGAATTCGAGGATCAGGAGCAGCTCCAGGCCGCGGCTGAGGATGCGCGGCAGCTCGCGAAAGACCAGATTGAGGACGAAAACCAGGGTGATCACGCAGATGGCGAAAAAAAAGGGGCCGATATGTTCCTTGATGATATAGCGCCAGAGTGTGTACATCGCTTAACCTAGATGGGCCAGGGCCAGAAACTGGTATGCATATTGCATTGTTATCTTGTACAGATGGACAGTGATATGAGATAAAGTATTAAAAAAAAACAAGACATGCTATAAAAATCAGGAACTTTTTGGCGGGGCGAGGGTATTTTTTATTGATATTGTAGTAGAAAATATGTACATTTTTACTTATAATCCACCGCAGGCACATCCCGCATCAGCGGGAACTGTTTTAGAATCAAGCTATTAGGGAGAGACTCTATCGCTCTTTCGCTACCGACGTAACACCTAAAAAAAGGCCGTATCCGGCCGGTTTTCCTCTTACTCTACGAGCGCATGGCCAAACGTCGCATCCATTCATCGATGGTCACCCTGCCGCCTGCGGTGGTGCTTTCGATGGTCATTTTCGTCAGCCTGATGGGACAGGTATGGGCAGATGATTTCACGCCCAGACCCTATGTCGGTCTGCGCCCTCCTGCGCCCGTTTCCCCTCTTGTGCCCATCACCGACGAGCAGGGCTATCGCGGTCTCAGTCTGCAGGGTTTCACCTCGCCGCCGCTGAAGCGGCAGGTCCCCGGCATCCGCCGCGAGGTCAAGGTCGACAGCACCGGCCGCAATATCAATTTTTACGAAAATTATGACAAAATTCCGGTCTCGCTGCCCAATTTTCTGAGCTTGCAGAGCTATGCCGAGATGCGGCGGCAGGCCGGGATGGAGAACCTCTGGCAGCGCAACGCCCTTGCCAAATTGGGCGAGACCACGGGCGGGAGCGGCAGCGGTGCGCTCCGCATCGATATCCCGGTGGAGATCAAGAGCAAGGCTTTCCAGAAGATCTTCGGCAGCGGCACGGTCGGGCTCGATGTGACCGGCGACATCAGCATCAAGGGGGGGCTGCGCCATGAGAAGCACAGCGAGGTCAAGACCGCACTCAACCAGAGCCCTGACACCAATTTCAAGATGGAGCAGACCCAGCGCTTCAAGGTGCAGGGGCATATCGGCGACAAGGTGACCATCGGGGTCGACCAGGATTCGGACCGTACTTTCGATTTCGAGAACAGCCTCAAGCTCAAGTATCAGGGCTACGATGACGAGATCATCCAGACCATCGAGGCCGGCAATATCGCCCTCTCCTTGCCCGGGACGCGCTATGTGACTTTCGGCGGTCAGAGCGCAGGCCTTTTCGGCATCAAGACCGCGATGCGGATGGGCAATCTCTCACTGACCGCCATCGCCAGCCAGGAGAAGGGGGAGAAAAAGCAGCTCTCCCTGAAGGGCGGCGCCTCAGAGGGGGTCAAGGAGATCCAGGATTACGACTATCTCGAGGGCTATTACTACTTCATCGACGATTTCTACCGCAAGCAGTTCCCAGTGCGGGGGCCCAACGGCGAGTTTCTCGTCGATCCCAACCGGCGCATATCGCGCATCGAGGTCTACAAGTCCCGCTACGACTACAGCCGCACCAGCGGTGAATCGCTGATCAATGGCTGGGCCTGGGTGCCCGATGCGGCCGATTCGAACACCCTGGTCATCACGCAGGGCGACACCACCTATCAGAGTTCCGAGAATTACCGCGGCCCCTTCATCCGCCAGGAAAAGACCGAATACTATTTCGACCCGGAGCTGGGTTATCTGCGTATGAATCAGCCCCTGGACGATTCCGAGGTCCTGGCCGTGGCCTTCCGCGACACCTCCGGCTACACCCGCGGCGATATCGATTTCAATCCCGATACCGATACGGTCGTGCAGCTGCGCCTGCTCAAACCGATGAGCCCCCGGCCGAGCAACAAAACCTGGAACCTGGCCTGGCGCAATGTCTACATGATCGGCCCGAAGAACATGTCCGATGACGGTTTTGAGCTGCGCATCCTCTTCAAGCCGGCCTCCGGTGACCCTCAGGAGACGGCCTCGGTTGATGGCAAGACAGTGACCTATCTGCAGGTCTTCGGACTCGACCGCGTCAACAAGAACGGCGATCCCACGCCCGACAATATCATCGACCGCAACGACAACATCCTCCGGCTCGGCCAGGGCGAACTCTGGCTGCCCAGTCTGAGGCCCTTTGACCCGGATGAAGCAGAATTCCAGGCCAAGCTCCCCCCGGAGAAGCGATCCCCCGCCATATATGATACCACTGTGCAGCAGGTCATCAACGGTCAGAGCAAGTTTTATTTCGAGGTCAAATCAAAGACCCGCAGCGCCGAGTATTCGCTCGGTATGAACGTCATCGAGAATTCGGAGGAGGTCATCCTCAACGGCCGCCGCCTGACGCGCGGCACCGATTATATCATCGAGTACTTCACCGGCAGCCTCAAGATGCTCAACCAGGAGGCCCTGCAGCCGTCGGCCAATGTCGAGATCAGCTATGAGAGCAACCAGATCTTTCAGATCGATAAAAAAACCGTGATGGGTGCGCGCGCCGAGTACGGCCTCTGGGACGACAGCTTTATCGGCGCCACCATGCTCTATCTCAACGAGAGCACCCTCGACCAGAAGGTGCGCGTGGGCAAGGGGCCGATGCGCAATCTGGTCTGGGACGTCAATACGGCGATGACGCTCAAGCCCTTTTTCCTGACCCGCGCGGCCAATCTGCTTCCCTTTGTCGATTCGCGCGACCCGACCACCATCAAGTTCGAGGGTGAAGTGGCGCAGGTCATCCCCAACCCCAACACCCGCAACAACGACGAAACCGGCGACCATGACGGGGTTGCCTATATTGACGATTTTGAAGCGGCCAAGCGCATCACGCCCCTGGGCATCACGCGTAAAAGCTGGCGGCCCGCTTCTCCCCCCATCGGCAAGGTCGATACCCGCCTCACCTATCCCACGCTCGAAGCGCGCGGCACGATGAAGTGGTACGAACCCTACGGGCAGGTATCCATCAAGGAGATCTGGCCGAACCGTGACATCAACGCCAATGTCGCCCAGACGGTCAATGTGCTGATCATGGATTTCGAGCCCGCCGACAGCCTCGCCGACATCACCCAGTCATGGGGCGGCCTGCAGAAAGGACTTTCGAGCGGCTATTACGACCAGTCCGAATCCAAGTTTCTCGAGATCTGGGTCAAGGGCACCAGCGGCACCATGCACATCGATATCGGCCAGATCTCGGAAGACTATATCCCCAACAGCAAGTACGACAGCGAAGACAAGATGCG
>Ga0116148_1003960_pt1 | contig 13245 bp, 9 predicted proteins | sample AD_UKC055_MetaG_FD_89786 | JGI IMG/M metagenome (GOLD analysis project Ga0116148, IMG submission 89786) | Active sludge microbial communities of municipal wastewater-treating anaerobic digesters from USA - AD_UKC055_MetaG | ecosystem: Engineered > Bioreactor > Anaerobic > Digestate | place: USA... | reverse complement strand
GATTTCTAATAAAGAAATAAAAAAGGTTGAAAATAAGCTGAACAACCGACCGAGAAAAACTCTTGGTTTTCTAACACCGTTAGAAGTTTATATTAATTGCGCTTAGTCATTGAACACAGCGATAAATATTTCATGTATATGGAAATTATTTCAATATCTGCAATGATTTTGACAATATTTATTCCATATCATTTGGCAATGCAAACTGCAAATATGTGCATATTCTTCAGCTCACTTTTTGCGACACTAATCGGAGTTTATGCAGTTTTCAAAAAGGTCGCTACAGCAAAAATATTTGTAATGGCTTTCGGCACACTGCTCATCGGAGTTTCAGCGACCTTTCTGACCATACTGGGTATACCTTCATCCTTCTTTTTCGTCGAAAGAGGATTTCAGCTTGGCGGCGTTTTATCGTGTCTATTGTTTTCTAAAGGTCTTCACGATATAATAACAACCATGAGAAAAGATCTTCGAGTGAGAGAAGACCGTTTGTTGAGATTATTTGATTCAGCGTTTGACTGCTTAGTCACAACAAGATACGACGGAACGATTATTGAATCTGATAAAAATGCGTCCGATCTGTTTAAAGTTCCGATGGCTAAAATAATTAATTCAAACTTTTACCAACTTATTAGTGATAATAACAAAGAAAACTTTATCCTCGACTCAAAACTAAAAGCTCCCCAGGAAACTGTTATGATGAGAGGAGATGGAAAATATTTTTTTGCAGAAATTATAATATCGGATCATTCTCCTGAAGGAGAAGAGCCCTCTCTAATAATCGGAATACGGGATATCACATCAAGGAAAGAGGCAGAAGAAGCTTTAGTAAAGGCAGATAAATTAAAAGATGAATTTCTGACAAATACAACTCACGAATTAAAAACACCTTTAAACGGTATTATTGGAATTGCGGAATCTCTTAAAACCGGAATTGCCGGTAAAACTTCTCCAGAAATGAACAACAATTTGTCGCTAATTGCTTCAAGCGGACAGAGATTACTTTCTTTGATAAACGATATTCTGGATTTCTCAAGAATAAAGCATGATCAGTTAGAACTCAATTTCCGTCCAGTTAATCTCTATTCTATTGTAGAATCTGCAATAGCAATAATAGATCCCATCCAAAGAAATTCATTAATCTCAATAGACAATCTCATCCCAAATAATTTTCAAACGGTTTATGCTGACACTGACCGCTTATTGCAAATAATGATTAATCTTTTAGGAAACAGCAGAAAGTTTACTGTTCGCGGATCAATAACAATTTCAGCTGAAATAATTTACAATGATGAATTCCGCAAAAATATGGCACAGGTTTCTGTTACTGATACCGGAATAGGTATTTCATCAGAAAATTATGAAAAAATATTCGATTCATTCACGCAGGCTGACGGTACCCTATCCCGCCGTTTCGGCGGAGCTGGTTTGGGTTTAACAATAACAAAAAAACTTGTAGAGCTTCACGGCGGAAAAATCGGACTTACATCCGAAAAAGACAATGGATCATGTTTCACATTTACTCTTCCTTTAGCAGAAGATAGTTCCATATATGAAGAAAAGAATGCCTTGCTCAACGATAATAACGAAAACAACTACGTTATCAGCATTGAGAAAAATACCAATGTATCTTATCGAATTTTAGTTGTTGATGATGATGAAATCAACAATCAGGTAATTAAAAATTTTCTTTTTGCAGAAAATCTTAAAGTTGAAACAGTTCTTTCAGGTACTGAAGCTCTTGAAATAATTCAATCATCGGCTCCGTTTGACTGCATTTTATTAGACGTTATGATGCCGGATATGTCAGGATACGATCTCTGCCGGATTATAAGAAAAAGCAAATCTACAAGCGAACTTCCGATAATTTTAATAACAGCCAGAAACAGATCCGAAGATATTAATGAGGGCTATAAAGCAGGAGCCAATGATTATATAATGAAGCCCGTAAACGGGAACGAGCTTTTATCCCGACTATATCTTCTCTTAAAGAAAAAGGATACATCAAGAATTAAACATCCGGGAATAGTAATTGAAGAAAAGGGACTTAATCACTTTTTTAAGTTCAAAGACATAATTTATCTTTCTTCTTCCGGAAAAAGTACCGTAATACACACTATTACAAAGGATATCGAATTTTCTTCATTATTAGGTGATGTAATTCAAAAACTACCGAATGATATATTTACACGAATTCACCGCAGTTTCGTTATTAATACAGATTATTTAGAATCAATAGCGCATACAGGCTCAGGGAGATACATGGCAAGACTTAATGATTCTGAGGACACAGCCATTCCTGTTGGAAAATCATATACAGCAGAAGCTAAAAAAGCATTAAAAGATAAATTCTACCACATTAATTAAACGATAACATCTGCTCAAAGTGCGATTTATTAAACTGCGGGGAACAGTTTTTTTCTAAATTTTTTGACGATTTATTTAAATTTATTTTTTAATTACAAAAACCACAGAAAACAATGCACTTTATTAAACATAAAATTATATGATTTATTTTAGCAAATTATTTCCTGTATTTATGCTCTATTTCAATAACTTATCTTTTCCTGTAAAAATGTTCCCTTATCCAAATCATCAAAAGCCTTTGCAAGCTCATCTCTGGTATTCATAACAATCGGGCCGCCCCATGCAACAGGCTCTTCAAGTTTTTTTGAACTAATCCATAAAACCTGGCAAGGACTCCCAGCCGATTTGATAATAACATTATCGCCTTCAGATAATTTTACAGCAGTCTTTTCACTGATGTAATCTTTCCCGATAATAGCATCTCCAGTTAAAGTAAAAACAGTCACAGACATATCGGCTTCTGTATTTATAGAAATGGAACCTTCTGCTTCGAGATGGATATCGTAATAGTCCAGAGGCAGGTACTTGCTCATATAACCTTTATGTTCATTATAATTTCCTGCAAGCAGTCTCAATAGACCTTTCTCGATTGGAATTTCTTTAATATCAGAATTTCTGATTCTATGATATGCGGGAGGTACCATTTTATTCTTTGACGGTAAATTCAGCCACAACTGAACACCGAGAAGTCTTTCTGACGCAGGAAGATTCTCTTCATGTAAAATACCTGAACCTGCTGTCATCCATTGCACTTCTCCGTCGCCAATGGTATCCTCATTGCCCAGACTGTCCTTATGAGACATTTTACCTTTATAAACATAACTGATTGTTTCAATTCCGCGATGAGGATGCATCGGAAACCCTGCGATATAATCATTCGGATTCCTACTGTCAAATGAATCTAGAAGCAGAATTGGATCATATTCATTCACTGTGGTATTTCCAAGAACTCTTACCAGATTTACTCCGGCTCCGTCAATAGTTCTGAATCCTTTAACCTTTTGAATAATATCCCTTTCCATTCCGCCTCCATTATATCAGGCTGATAAACTTATTTTAAAGTATCTGCCTTACAAAAGCAATTTAATCACATTCCTGAAGAATTTCATTGTAATTTTCATTTAATATTAAAGGATGTTCTAATCATCTTGGTTATAACTTGCAGCAGTGTTAATATTTCATAATGTAAAATTTCAGCAATTCTGAGAATAAATAAGAATGAGCCAAATATAAATATTCTCATATTTTTTCCGGAAATAAAATATTATATTAGACTTCGAAAAACTGTAAAATCACCGCTTACTATTCATATGTATAACGGCATGCACCAGAATTATCACAGGAAAATACCAAGCGACTCTCATTATCATACTCATAAACAGACTGATATCTGTCAACCTGAGCCGTTCTATATGAATTTAAATTTTCCGACTCAATAAAAATACAGTTATTGTTATCATCATAGTGTCTGATTTCGTTATAGACCTGAATTGTTCCCTGATATTGTTTTTCTGAAATTAAATTATCAAACTCGTCATACTGATACTCAGTATTGATTTTATAAAAACCATCATCAACAATTTCCCGTATAAGCAAATTATTCAAGCCGTACTCCGAATAACGGGTCTCTTCAAGTTCCTTTTCTCTATAGATTTTTATTACTGACGAATTAGGGCCGTATTCATAATATTTTGTAACAAGTTCTTTGTTATCATTGCTGAGTTCACGGTATTCTAGAATTCTTCCGGTATCATCGTAATCGTACAATTCTGTTTTAATCAAAGCTCCATTCTCAAAACTTTCTCTTTTTTTTATCTGACCGTCCATATAATAGCTTATATTCTCATCATTTATATTATTCAGATATGATATTTTCTCGCGTTCAACTTTTTCATTACTGTCAGCATATGAGAAATATTCCGTTTTTTGAATAACGGAATTATTTTCGTCATAGATAGTAACCTTTTCAGGAAGGGAATCATCGGAGTATTCCGAAGTTATTCTATAAATACATTCGCCAGCCTCATTAAAATCCTGATGCTCAACAATCAAACCTTTATCATCAATAACATCCATAGACAAAAGTATTTCGATTTCACCGCTTTCAATACCATATTTCTTTTTAATCATAATTCCTCATAACTTTTTTATCCATAGAAAATACCGTGAAAGAAAGAAATAATTATATCATTAGATACTATTATTACGCTTCTTCATTTGAGTACGCATTATTTCTATCATTTACCGCATTCCAGTACAGCAAAAACATTGATATCGTAATAAGTGAATAAAAAATGTCGGCGATACAATCCCGTAATGATTCGATTAAAATTTTTGTAAAATCCTGAAATGGTACCGGAATACATAGAACAGCAATGTAAATTATGCCATAAACGGTTAAAAACAATAAACCGGTTCCAAATATTTTCCATCCATGAGTTTTTGATAAATGATAACTGATTTTCCTTGGATTATCTTCAATTGATTCATTTGTAACAACGATAGAATCGATGAAAGAATATTTAACAACAAAAAAAACACCAGGTACAATAAACAACAAAGAACTAAATCCGATAATTATACCTGCTATGAAATTTGCAAAAATAAGAGGAATCCATTTTTTAAGACCGACAATCATAGCGTCCTTATAAGTTACTATCTCGTTAAGCTTGCTCTTATAAACGAGAAATATTATCGATGCAGCCGATATCGGGCGGAAGAAAGCACAAATATATGAAATGTTTTTATAATTCTGAAAGGCCGAACTTTCTATAAAAATGTTTTCTAGCAAGTAATTTATCAAGATATTAACAGGAAGCCAAACTGTAATAGTAATTGCAGCAATCAACAGAATGTTTTTAAAAAAAAAGGAAAATGTTTCACGAATAATTGACATAGAACCTCTATTATTTTTTCATAAGAAATAATTTTGCTTATCGTCTTTTTAATTTCAATTATTATAAAATCTTCATGTTAAACAATGAAATCCTGCAACAAAAAATAAGTTTCATGTCGAATAAAAAGTTTCAAAAACTAACATACGATAAACCAATATTAAATTCATGACCGACTGCACTGCAGCACGATTTCTTTATCATTTTCGAATAACTGCCGTAGTAACTCAAAAATATCCCGAATCCCGAGTATTCTCCTATACGGTAATCATACCCCAATTTAATACCAAACCCGGCTCCATACTTTGTTGCACAATTAATGAAATCGCTGTCGTAAACAGCATTATTGAAATATATTGCTTCAGATACATAAACGTTTGTGTCAAAGAGATATGACATAATTCCTAATCCTATTGATGAAGAATCATAGATAAAACGGAGCTCCTCTTGATTATAAGATTTGCCGTTTAATCTTATATTATCAGCCGGACATATCGAAAACCTTAAATCAGTAAATGGAATTAGTGAACCTGAGAAAGCATATCCGCAGGCAACAGCAAGCAAATAAGATTTTCCTGAAATTATATATTTACCCTCATCAGACGAAACTGAACCCGTCATCAAACCGTAACCGGCAGAAATCCGCAGATTGAATCCTTCAGGTTCGATTATCGGGCTGATGTCAGCAGTATTATCATACTTCAATGCATCATTTTCTCCGGCGAAGAAAACACCCGGCAATAACAGCATTAATGTTAAGAAGATAATTTTCCTCCATAAAGGAAATGGACCCATTTGCCGCTCCTTTACAAAAGAAAAACTAATTTATATAAGAAATAATAAATCATCTTTACCGGAATCCGTTTATCCAGACATCTTTAATTGAATTTATGCACAATTTATTTATATTTTTATCTCCATGCAAGTCAATATAAAATCAATCCTGAATATTGGACAACTCAAATCATATTACAATAAACATTAGACATACTATTATCTCAAAAAGTAATAATACTCAAATCTATTATGACAGAGGAAACATTTTTTTTAATTCTTTAACATATTTAATTAGTTTATTTTTTGATACTTTGATACTAAAGATATTATAAAAATATTAAAAAAACATCTTCCCAGAATGGCTTATATAGCGGGAAAAGACATTATCCGGATAACGATATCGAAAGTGAGAGTTATCCGGATAATTTATAATTAAGAAGAAATATTATTCAAAACGTAAAGTACTATGCTTATCGTTACCGGTTTCCTTCTGATATCTTGCAAAATCAGAGGCTGTTGACAAGTAGCCTGTTCCTTTCGGATCATTCGTCCATAGAATTAAATCCTTATTTTCAGGCTGAATATATGTATTATAGTCAACAACGATCTTTTCAAGATCATTCCACAACTGCTCTCCTCCCCATGTGTCAATAATGAGAGATCTCGCATTCTTAAACGTATTGCCGGTAAAATACATATTTTTTACTTTTGCAGCACTTCTGAACATCAGAATATGACAACCCCAGAGCCACGGATAATGATTCTCTTCATTTCCGGACCAGCCGCCTCCTGAATTTTCAAGAAGATTGTTTTCGAAATAAATATTTTCCATAATGCAGTTTTCACCCTGACCCCAGACTTCATAAGAGGCTTCACAGTTATAAATACGATTGTTGCGGAAAAAAATATTACGCTGAACAACTCCGTCTGTTCTGCTTTGATTGCTCATTCCGGTATCAAAACATTCACCTACCGAACAACCTTCAACAAGACAATCACTTGCATTATTCCAGAATTCAATTCCATTACCGTATCTTCCGCAATGCGTCTGAAATGCACCGCCGATAAAACTGACATCGCAGTCTTTGATAATAATATTTTTTGTTTCACCGCCGCCGATACCGTGAGCACCGCCGTACATCAGTTTAAGATTCGAATATTGGACATAACTTACGTTTTCCTGATCAATAATATTTCTGCGCTGTGAAAGCTCGATATTTTTATATAGCTTTGCCGGATTTTCTGATGATACAACACGGACTGCTTGTTTTTCAGCATCATAAATAAAGTCATTCTGTTTATCAAGCTCATACTCATAGAAGCATTTTTCTTTTGATGATGTCTTATCAAACATAATATTTCCGATATCAAAGACCAATGGATCAGATTCAAGTTCTTTAAAGCTTATATCGTCAAAATATACAGTCGCACCGCTTGGGATGCTGTCTCCCATATAAATATCAAAGGATGCATCTGATGCCGTAGTTGTTGCTTTGAAGTTATAAGTAAAGCGTGTCCAAGTATCAGTAATTGTCTGCGAAAACTGAGTTGATTCAAAATACTTCATAGCATTGGAAGCATCTCTCTTATCGATAACACCGTAAGGACGGAAAGAACTAGTTGATTTTGCCATAAAACTCAGCTGATAGTTTTTTCCTGCTTCAATAGAAATATCACTGCTTGAAAAATAAATATCCCATGAACTTTGACCGGTATGATCTGCTGTGATACTTATACATGCCGGAGCACTGTAATATTCTTCAGTATTTCTTATGTACGATCCTTCTGCACTACCTGATTTTTTTATCTGAATAATCCAACCGTCAAGGCCTGAGTCAAAAGAACCGTTTGTAATGAGTTCAGCAGCACTCGATCTGGTTTTATTTACAGTACTCCAGATATTTCCGCCGATATTTACCCAGTCGCTTTCATTATTCTTGGAAACTGATCCGAGAATCAGCGGCTTATCTCCTTCTCCGTAAGATGTATAGTGAATCAACGCAGAAGAATTGCCGCTTTTCGGCAACAGCTGACCGCGCCATACATCCCCGCTTTTAAACTTGATAACATCACCAGGTTTGAATCCGAATGAATTTACTTTATCAAGTGTTTTCCATGGAGAGTTTATGCTCTTGCCGTTGTTATCATCATTACCGTCATTACTTACATAATAAGTTATTCCGGTTCCGGTTGTAAAAACAATTGTGTTAGTCGGATCATTATCATTCGAATCATTCGGATCATCATTCACATTAGAAATATTGTCCGAATCACTTCCGCCGCCGGAGCAGGAACACAGAAGAGAAGCCGTTAAACAAAAAAGCGCAAGTTTCCTAATCATCTTTTCCCCCTATTAAGATGTTTGAATATGTTACCAAATCAGTTTACAGGAATTACCATTTCGGGATTTTATATTTTTTATCCGAAACCCGGAACTTATCCGGCTATAAACAGATCGGCAAATCGATTAACTTCATTTTCACAAAGTCAATCCGACGGATGTTATGACTTCACATATTCTTTTGTCAATACATTTTATACAATATTGACATCTAAGTTATACGATACATATACTTTGATTTGTTAAAGAAATTTTATCACGGCAATTGCATAAAATCTATTATTCTGATTATCAAATAAAGAAAGACCTGATATTTCTAAAATATTGATTTATTATTACATTCACACAAAATAAACAAACCCGAAGTTAATTACTTCAGGTTTGTTTATTTTGCATTTCTATGGAAGTATAGTAACTTTTGCCTTGTTTTTCATCATCTCTGTTGCAGGATACTGGACTGTTGCAGAGGAAGGGTCAACAGTTGTAATATATTTCAGTTCTGACTGAAGAACACCCGCAGGACGGCTTATACCGTCAATGGTTACAGTTGAATAAGGAGTCCATCCTGCAAATTCAAATTCTATTTCATCACCGGCAGACATAGAATCAAGATCAACAACAGCTTTGTACAGAATTGCAGGCTGATCGCCAAAATATAAATTAGAATCATATGAATGCTCAATTTCAAAATAAACAGTAAACTTTTTAACTTGATACGGAACTTTTTTTGTTACAGTAAATCCGCCGCGACCACGATCAGAACTTGAACCAATAGGAACAGCTATCTGCTTTCCTGCTTCATTTCCGGAATTACCTGCCGGCAAGTTGGGAGTTGCGGATGTTACTGCGTCGATATCAGCAGCGGTTAATTTACTTTCCATTTCACTTTTCTTATTTAAACGCCAATACGCAAGCGATTGCCTAATCTGACCAATAGGATTAAGAGATCTCCACGTAATAAGAATCGGCAATATAGTATCATCGGTATCGCTTTCCAGCCAGATACAGTATATTTGACTACCCTTCCATACCAGACCTTCATTATATGTTATTTTAATTTCAGTATCATCACTCGAACCAGGATCCGGTGATCCGCCGGGTTTATCATCAGAGCCTCCGCCGGAACCGCCGCACATGGCTAAAAAAGATACAACAAAAACGATTATGAAGAAAATAATATATTTGTTTTTTTTCATCATACGCTCCCTTTCTATTTTTACAATATGATTAATATTCAAGATTATCTGTCAATGAGATTAATGGTTTATTTTGAATGCCTTAATTCATATTGAAACTAAATATAATAAATCATAATTGATTAAGCAGTCACGGAAAGCATTGTGAAATGATGAAAACTTAGTGATTATTACGCTAGCATTCGTATGATAGTCAATTTAAAACAAAGGCAATCACAGCTTCTCAGCGATTAAAATGATTTTCCCGCAAATAATTTATGGAGAGAAAACCATTGCTTATAAAAGCAAACGGGCGCATCAGAGCAGAATCATTAATAAAAGAACACCTTACCTGGATTTTATGGACGGAATTAAAATTGATGAAAAGGATATAAATTCTGCTACTTAATTTTTATTTCCAGAGAAATATGTCAGGGGGATATAATCATTGTACAAACAGTGGCAGAAATCTATAAAGAGTTATCATATTCTTTCAATGTTTTCTGCAGCAATTCGAATGCAACTTTAACATCTCTATAATTATCCGTATTTATCAACAATACCTCATGTGAATCAATATCAACATGAAAATATTGAACATAGTCACGCCAATCATCATTATAAATAGAAATTTTATTTTTTAATTTCAATATCTTCTTGAAAACGAAACTTTTTAAGTCATTTTGATCAATATTTTCATTATCATAAACCATCTTATATCCTGAATTAATTAGCTTTGGGATTAAAACTATTTCTATCAAATTCTTAAACTGAATATGATTTGGTATAACATTGTTATCTTTAATAAATTTACCTTATAAAAAATCTGTTACATGGAGCAGATTTTTCAATAATTATTAATTATTAGTTGTTCATTGTAAAAAACGGCATACGCCATTTTTTACAAATTCCTCGAAAAACGGAAACCGACGCCGCTGTACTCGTCATACGGATAGCTGCGGTTCACGAAGCCAAGCTGCATGTTGATCACAAAGAAGGAGAAGCCGCCGCCGCGCAACACCCGTTTCGAACCGCTAAAATCCGGATACCAGTCAAAACACCACTCCCACGCATTACCGCTCATATCGCAGAGACCGAGGGCATTGGCACCGGCTGCACCCTTGCTTTTTACCGCCGCAGTCGATGTCGCTCCATACACCGCTACCGCTGATGTTGCTGATGCATTGTTATAATCGGCTGTCGCCCCGCTGGCAGAGTTACCTTGCGTATAATATGGATTAGTGTAACCTGATACTGTATTGGCGCTGTCATTGCCGCGATAGCGCGCAGCATACTCCCATTCGATACTTGTCGGCAGTCGAAAACCTTTGGCTGTTGTGCTTTGAACTGCATTGTCACAGGCGGTTGCGTTAGAATCCCCCGAATCGCGAATTATTGCTCCGCTGCAAGTATAAACACATACAAGATCGGTTTCAGATCCGTTATTAGCATTGTAATACTCAGTCAACGCGTTGCACCAGACTATCGTGTCACACCAGTTTATATACGTTACCGGGTGCTGGTCAGTTAATATTGATGTTCCATCTGTATAACCACCCTTCTTTCCAGTATTTGCAAAGGCATACAATACTCCGCCGTCTGCACGCTTTCCGCCGCCCGCGTCAGTCGTTGCCCATTTATATACCTCGTTCCAAAGTTCATATGTCACTTCAGTCTCACACATGATGAAACGTGCTGGTACATTTGCGACATCAGTTTCTTCATCAAAATTATCGTCCGCGTCGATATTACATGGAAATTTGTTTGTCGCCGCGATGTCGGGTGTCAGCATAGCCTTATATTCCGTGCCGCCCGGCAGAGTGTAAGTGTAAGTATTACCATTGATATCCAAAGTCGCAGTCGTATCTTTCGGATCATCACTAGGATTATCCGGATCATCACTTCCCCCGCCGCCTCCACCGCAGGCAGAAAATACAAGCATTGCCGCAAATAACAGCATTGCCGATAATTTGAACTTTTTCATAAGTACCCCTTTTAATATGTTTCTGATTACTATTTAATTAAATTTAGATTAAGCATTAAACTTGAGTATAATTGTTTAGGCATTTGTTACTATTTTAATTCTTAATGTCAAGGTTTATATGCTGTTACAAGTTTACCGAACTAAGTGATACAACTTTTAGAGACCCTCACCCAGCCTCCGGCTCGCCCTCTCCCAGAAGAAAGCACATGATTGGCGAAGCCAATAAAGATCGTCCATCCTGGGAGAGGGTTTTCTATCATTATATTACTGCTTCAGAAAAGGATGAATGAGAGAAGAAAGCCTTTCAAACGTCCGACGCAGTCGGACACCAAATAAGCGCAGACTTTCGCAATCCGCTGAAAGCGGTGCGAAAGTTCTGTCGCGACAAGCCCCGCGCAGCGGTGCCCTTTTCTTTCGTCCATTTCTTTTGGGCACAGCAAAAGAAATGGACAAACGGATTTAAAAGGTGCGGAGCACCTTTTGTGTATTGCATGACACCATGCAGCTACCAGGTAAAGGGCGTGGAACGCCCTTTGAAATTATTGCATGATCCATGCAATAAAAAGATTCATAAGGCGAAGCCTTATGTTGTACTCCGACTCTCGGACATCTCATTAGAATAACATCATCATGATGCATAGTATGAGGACTGGCTGTATGCCCAAAAAAGATAAATACGAGAAAAAGACATAAAAAATGTCGCTCGTAGAGCGACACAATTCGGGCGACCGCAGCATCCGGCAAAGCCGGTGCGAGGAATTCGCCCGACAAAAGCCAGGAGTGGGATCTCAAAGGGATGAGGGGCGGCAACTGAGCCCCTCGTCCCTTTGAATTCACTTATTTATTATAAAGCTTACGGGCCTTATAATGAGTATGAAGAAGATGATGCGCTTTTTCCGAACCAGGTTTGCCGAGATACTTATCATAGATCGCGACAATCTCTGGGTTCTGATGAGAACATCTCTTAACACTCTTTTCGTCATCAGAATAAAGACCGGCAGCGCGTTTAGCTCTGACTTCGTCGGTAGCTCCGTAAGGCTGTCCGCCTCCGCCTACGCACCCGCCGCGGCATGCCATAACCTCGATAAAGTCATAAGGAAGTTTTTCACCCTTAGCCTTAGCAGCAGCAACCTTATCAAGCACATACTGCACATTGACAAGACCGTGAGCAACGGCTACATTGACTTTAGTTCCTTTGATATCAATAACCGCTTCCTTGACTCCGTCAAGACCGCGTACATCTTTGAAATCAACAGCCTTAAGATCTTCGCCTGTAACAAAGTTGTAAGCAGTTCTAAGAGCCGCTTCCATTACTCCGCCTGTAGCTCCGAAGATCGTACCTGCACCGGTATAGTTTCCGAGAACAGAATCAGCATTTTCTTCAGGAAGATTTCTGAAATCGATTCCGGCCTGTTTGAGCATTCTAGCAAGTTCTCTTGTTGTAAGAACAACATCAACATCCTGCGCGCCGCTCGAACTCATATCGTCATTTCTGATAGTCTCGAATTTCTTCGCTGTACAAGGCATAATCGATACCATGAAGATATCTTTCGCGCTTTTCTTAACCTGATCAGCATAATAAGTCTTAGCCATCGCTCCAAGCATCTGCTGAGGAGATTTGGCCGTTGAGAAATGAGCGATCATGTCGTGATCATATTTTTCAAGATAATCGATCCAAGCCGGACAGCATGAAGTGATAAGCGGAAG
>Ga0116148_1003959_pt1 | contig 13251 bp, 10 predicted proteins | sample AD_UKC055_MetaG_FD_89786 | JGI IMG/M metagenome (GOLD analysis project Ga0116148, IMG submission 89786) | Active sludge microbial communities of municipal wastewater-treating anaerobic digesters from USA - AD_UKC055_MetaG | ecosystem: Engineered > Bioreactor > Anaerobic > Digestate | place: USA... | reverse complement strand
GGCGGCTACCCGGGCGAGACGGTGGACCGTCTCTGGGACCTCGCCTGGATGGGCCTGGTCACCAACGACTCGTTCCGGGCGCTGCGAGCGCTCACGCAGCCGCCCGAGCGCCGCAGGCGGCGTCCCGATCCGGCACCGTTCCGGTCGCGGCGCCTGACGCCGCCGCGCGCCGAGGGGCGCTGGTCGCTCGTCCCGCGCCCGGCGGCGCCCGGCAAGCGGGCGGCCACCGCCTGGGCGAGCGACATGGCGACGCAGCTGCTCACGCGGCACGGGATCGTCACCCGCGAGATCGTGGCGGTCGAGAACCTGCCAGGCGGCTTCAGCGCAATCTACCAGGTGCTGAAGGCGATGGAGGACGCCGGGCGCGTGCGCCGTGGCTACTTCGTCGGCGGGCTGGGCGCCACGCAGTTCGCGCTGCCCGGCGCGGTGGACCTGCTGCGCTCGCTGCGTGACGAGCCCGATGAGCCCCAGGCGGTGCTGCTGGCCGCAACCGACCCGGCCAACCCATATGGGGCCGTGCTGCGGTGGCCCGCTTCGGCATCCGAATCGGGATCGCGCGGCCCCACCCGCTCGGTCGGCGCGCGGGTCGTGCTGGTGAACGGGACGCTGGCCGCCTACGTCGGCAAGGCCGACCGGCTCTTCCTCTCGTTCCTGCCCGAGGAGGAACCGGCGCGCGGCATTGCCGCCCGCGCGGCGGCCCGCCTGTGGTTCGAGATGGCGACCGCGGGCCCCGAGGGGATGCTGATCGGCGAGATCGACGGCCAGGTGGTCGAGCGCCACGCGCTCGCGCCGTTCCTGCTCGAGGCCGGCTTCACGCGACGGGCGACGGGGTTCCAGGCGGCGAAGGAAAGGACATCGTAGGGGCGACCCTTGGGTCGCCCCCGACGCTGAGAGATGCCCGAGGGCGACACGATCTTCAGGTCGGCGCGCACGCTCAAGGCCGCGCTCGCGGGGCGTTCGGTCACGGCGTTCGAGTCGCGTTTCGCCTCGCTCGATCGGCACGTCGTCGACCGGCCGCTGACGGGGCAGACCGTGCTCGACGTGCGGGCCGCCGGCAAGCACCTGCTGATGGAGTTCTCGGGCGGGCTCGTCCTGCGCACGCACATGCGCATGAACGGGAGCTGGCACCTCTATCGCCCAGGCGAACGGTGGCGGCGTGCGCGATCGGCGATGTCGGTGCTCGTCGCCACCGGTGAGTTCGTCGCCGTCGCGTTCGACGTGCCGGTTGCGGAGTTCGTCCCCGCGGCGGGTCTCGCCTCCCACCGGCCGCTCTCTCGCCTCGGCCCCGACCTGCTGTCCGAATCGTTCGACATCGACGAGGCGGCCGCGCGCCTCTCGGCGCGGCCGGGCGAGACGATCGCCCGCGCGCTCATCGACCAGGCGGTAATGGCGGGTGCGGGCAACGTCTACAAGTCGGAGGCGCTGTTCCTCTCGGCCATCCACCCCGGCCGCCGCGTCTCGACGCTCTCGCCGGAGGAGGTCCGGCGTCTCATCGGCACGCTTCGTTCGCTCATGCTGGCAAACGTCGTGGAGCCCTCGGAGCGCAGCTTCGGTCCGGTATTCCCCGGATACAGGCGGACGACGCGGCTGGCAAACCCGGCCGCGAGGCTGTGGGTCTACGGCCGCACGGGCCGTCCGTGCCGCCGCTGCGGCACGCCCATCCGCTACGCGAAGCAGGGCGAGGAGGCGCGGGGGACGTACTGGTGCGAGAAGTGCCAGCGCTAGGGACAGCGGCCTGCGTGTTTTTACATTCGCCGCGTTGCTCAGCGGCCTGCCGGCCCCTACACCCTGATGGTCACCAGGTCGATCCGGCCGGGATCCCCCACCCCCAGCCCCATCGACGCGGCGGTTTCGATGTGGCGGCACTGCGACATCCGGTTGCCGAGGCCCGAGGCTCGCTGCCTGGCGAGGATCACCTCCCGGCAGACTACGTCGAGGGCGACGGGATCGGTAGCGACGTAGATGGCGTTCTCGCGCCAGATGGGTTCGGTGCTGCCCGGCTGGGGCCCCTGGTCGTAGCAGGCCTCGGTGGCGTCGAGGACATGGAGGGGCACCTTCGTCTGGGACAGGTAGTGGCGGCACGCCTCGGCGACAAACGGGTCGCAGTTGCCCGAGTGCGCGGCACGGTGGTGCTGGTAGCACCCGAACGCGATGTTCTTCAAGGCCAGCGTGACGCCCGCCATCCCGTGGTTCTTCAGCAGCGGGAGGTTCACGGTCACGTCGGTCAACTCGGTGGCGATCCGGTCGATCGGCGCGAGGCCGCCCGACGCCTCGCAGGCGCGCGAACGGTCGTACCGCCCGCCGGTCATGATCCGCTCGCCCCGTGCGCCGGTCGTGTCAGCCTTGTAGCGCGTCGGGCCGAAGTGATCGGCGTGACGGTCCCAGACGATGACGTCGGCCGGCTTCACGCCGGCGGAGAGCACGCCGGCCACGACCGCGTCGGTCACCTCGGGTGCCGTGTAGAGCAGCGGCCGGCCGAGCAGGTTGATCTTGAGCCCGACGCGCATGCCTGGCTTGAAGAACTGGGCCCACGCCTCGGCGGGCTTCGCCTTCCCCGTGAACGCCGTCAGGCCCCGGTCCACCATCGCGGCCACCGCCGCCGGGTCTCGCCGGTCGGCGGCCCACACCTTCGGCGACTCGACGCGGATCACGCGCGCCCGTCCTTGCGCGGCCGCGCGGCGCGCGGTCATCGACGCCGCCGCGGCCCCCAGCACCCCGGTCAGCAGGCCACGACGCGATATCGCAGGACGGTCACTCGACATGGGAAACTCCGTTTGGGAATCAGGATTCGGGATTCAGGAATCGGGATTTGGGAGCCGGACGCCGGCCGCGGCTGTCGTGTCACTCTATCCGCGCAGCAGGTTCCTGGCAACGAAGAAGGCGTTGGCGGGCCGCTCGGCGAGCCGGCGCATGAACCAGGGAAACCAGTACTCGCCGTAGCTGATGAGGATGCGGAGACGCTCGCCCTCATGTGTCAGCTTCGCCTGGAGCGGGCGCTGGATGCCGTACAGCATCTCGTGCTCGTACCGTGCCGGGTCGGCCCCCCCCGCTGCCGCGGTCGTGCGCAGCCGCTCGATGAGCCGCTCGTCGTGCGTGGCGATGCCAAGGAACGTGCCCTGAGGGAGCGATGGGTCGAGGAGCCGTCGCGCCAGCCGAAAGTACTGCTCGTCCACGTCGGCCTTCTTTGGGAAGGCCACCGCCGGCGGCTCGCGGTAGGCACCCTTGACCAGGCGGATGGCGGCGCCGACCGGGAGCAGCGTGTCGAGGTCGGACGGGGTGCGCCGCAGGTAGGCCTGCAGGCAGACGCCGACGCGCGGTGTGCGCTCCCTGAGGCGCCGGAAGATGTCGAGCGTCGGATCGACGTACGGCGAGCTTTCCATGTCGATCCAGACCATGCTGCCGGCCCGCTCGGCGTGCTCGACGAGGCGGCGAACGTTCTCGAGGCACTCGGCCGCGCCGAGGTCGAGGCCGAGCTGGGTGAGCTTCACCGACACCTGGGAATCGAGCCGGCCCTCGCGCACGCGGTCGATCAACCGGAGGTAGTGCCCGGTGACCGCCTCGGCCTCGGCGAGCGACGACAGGTTCTCGCCAAGGTGCGTGAGTAACGCGCCGGTTCCCTGCTGCGCCTCGATCTGCCGCGCCGCCTCGAGGGCGTCGTCCATCGTCTCGCCCGGCATGAAGCGCGAGACCGAGCGCCGGACGAAGGGTGCCCGCATGGCGCGCCCACGCAGCCACGCGCTCTCGGCCCCGGCGAGGAACACGCGTCTCATGAGTGACATGGAGTTCCCCTGCGCCGCGTTGTGTGCGAAGCCGGTATTGTACCTCAGGCGCGGCAGCCGACGCGGTTGCGGCGGCCCGAAAACCGGGCCGGATCTCGAACCGGGGACGTCCTCGCATCGCCCCGGGATGGGCCGCCGCGGCCATGTGTGAGAAAGTGGTGAAGTCCAGGATGATCCGGGGGCGACCACATGAGCGACAGAGGTGACGGCAGGCGCGTGCGCCTGGGCATCGCCGGCGCGGCGAAACCCGCGAAGCGCCTGGCGGAGATCATCGATGCGTTCTGCGCCGACGACGGGCTGACAAGGCCCAGCATGCAGGGCATGCACCCGAGCCTGCCGTCGGCCGAGAGCGTGGCGCGGCTCGTCGAGACCTTCCGGGCGGTGCTTTTCCCGGGCTACTTCGGGGCGACTCGCTCGCTGAGCAAGGAGGCGCTGCGGTTCCACGTCGGAGCCAGCCTCGATCGCCTCGAGACACGCCTCTCCGAGCAGGTCCGGCGCGGCTTCTGCTTCACCTGCCGCGAGCGCCAGCCGGGCGACTGCGTCGAGTGCGACCGGCGGGCGCGCGAGGTGACCGACGCCTTCATCGACGGGCTCGTTTCGATCCGGCGGTTGCTGGTGACCGACGTGCAGGCGGCGTACGTCGGCGATCCGGCGGCCACGAGCCCGGCCGAGACGATTCTCTGCTACCCCGGCGTGTTCGCGGTGATGTGCCAGAGGGTCGCCCACCACCTGACGCGCCTCGGCGTGCCGCTGCTGCCCCGAATGATCACCGAGCACGCGCACGCCCTGACGGGAATCGACATCCATCCCGGCGCCGAGATCGGCGAGGCGTTCTTCATCGACCACGGCACCGGGGTCGTCATCGGCGAAACGAGCGTGATCGGCCGCCGCGTCCGCCTGTACCAGGGCGTGACGCTCGGCGCCCGCAGCTTCCCGCTCGACGCAGAAGGAAAGCCCGTCAAGGGCCTTCCCCGCCACCCGATCGTCGAAGACGACGTCGTCATCTACAGCGGGGCGACGGTGCTCGGCCGGGTGACAATCGGCGCCGGCTCGGTGATCGGCGGCAACGTGTGGCTGACGCACGACGTGCCGCCGGGAAGCCGCGTCGGCCAACGCCCCGCGCGGCCGAGGGTGGAGGACGGGATCTGATCCATGCCCCGGTACAAGTTGACGATCGAGTACGCGGGCACGCGGTACAGCGGCTGGCAGATCCAGGCGAACGCCCGGACGGTGCAAGGCGAGCTGCTGCGCGCGATACGCGACGCCGCGGGCGAGGAGCCGCTCGACTTCCAGGGATCGGGGCGCACCGATGCCGGCGTCCACGCGCTCGCGCAGGTCGCCCACGTCGACCTGCGGCACGGCGTCTCGCCCGCCCCCTGGCGCCGCCGCGTGAACGACGGCCTGCCCGCCGACATCCACGTGCTCTCCGCCGAACCGGTCTCGCACCGGTTCCACGCGCGCCGCAGCGCCGAATCGCGCAGCTACCTCTACCAGGTCTGCCGGAGGCGCACCGCCTTCGCCAAGCCCTACGTGTGGTGGGTGAAGGAACCAGTCGACCTCCGACCGGTACGGGAGACCGCCGCACGATTCGCCGGGTTGCACGACTTCCGGTCGTTCACCGACGCCGATCCCGGTGAGGGATCGACGAAGGTCGCGCTCGACGCGATCCTGATCGAGGAACACGGCGACCTGCTGCTGATTCGCGTCAGCGGCTCGCACTTCATCTGGAAGATGGTGCGCCGCCTGGTCGGCGTGCTCGTCGAGGTGGGACGCGGAGGCCTGACGCCCGAGCAGGCGGCAGGGTTCCTCGAGGAGCGGTCGCCCTGGCCGGCGCGGCTCACCGCGCCGGCCTCCGGGCTGTTCCTGGAGCGGGTGGCCTACCCGGGCGACCCGCCGGCGCCGCCGCTGAGGCCGGCAATCGAGGTGAGGAGCGGAGAGCAGGGCTGAAGCCCGCGCTCCTCAGCTGTCGGCTGTCAGCTGTCCGCTGTCAGCTACTTCTTGTACAGCACCTTTCCGCCGACGATGGTGTAGAGGACCTCGGCCTTCTCGATGTCGCCCTCGGGCACCTGCGTGATGTCGGCCGAGAGGACCGTGATGTCGGCGTACTTGCCCGGAGTCAGCGAGCCCTTCGACTTCTCCTCGAAGGCGGCGAAGGCGCCGTTCAGCGTGTAGGCGGCAAGGGCCTCGTCGCGGCTGAGCGCCTGGCCGGCGTAGAACACCTCGCCGTTCTTCTGCCGGCGCGCGACCAGCGCGTGGTAGCCCGGCAGCGGATCGACCGCCTCGACCGGCGCGTCGGTGCCGTTGGCGATCGTCGCCCCCCCAGCCATCAGCTTGCGCCAGACGTACGCACCCTCGGCCGCGCGCTCCTCGCCCAGGCGCGCCAGCACGTAGGGGGCGTCGGAGGTGCAGTGGATGCCCTGCATCGAGGGGATGACACCGAGCGCGCCGAAGCGCGGGATGTCGGCGGCGGCGATGTGCTGCGCATGCTCCACCCGCCAGCGCATGTCCTTCCGCCCCGCTTCCTTGTACGCAGACTCGTAGACGTTCAGGGTCTCGCGGTTGGCCCGGTCGCCGATTGCGTGGACGCAGAGCTGCAGGTCGTTGCCGGCGGCAATCCGCGCGGTCTCGGCCAGCTGATCGATCGGGTAGGTGTTGAGGCCGGTGGACGGTGCGTCGGCGTAGGGCTCGAGCAGCCACGCCCCGCGCGAGCCGAGCGCGCCGTCGGCGAGCCGCTTGACCGCGCGCACGGTCAGGTGCCCGCCGGCCGCGTCCACCATGCGGTACTTCGACGCGTTGGCCGCGAGGCTCTCGTTCGACTCGTTGAGCATCACGTAGAGGCGCACGCCGAGCCTGCCGGCCTCCGCGAACCGCTTGTAGCGCTCCACCGTCTCGAACGACGCGCCGGCGTCGTGGACAGTCGTGATCCCCTTGGAGAGGAACTCTCGGTCGGCCAGCTCGACCTGGCGGGCCAGCTCGGCCTCGACCTCCTCGGCGCTGCGCGCCTCCCGGGCCTGCCGGAGGGCACTCTCGAGCAGCGCGTCGCCGGTCTCGCGGAAGACGCCAATCGGAGCGCCCTTCGCGTCCTTGAGGATCTCGCCGCCGCGAGGGCTGGGCGTTGCGCGCGTGATGCCGGCCAGCTGCATCGCCTTGGCGTTCGCGATCGACGCGTGGCCGCTCGCATGGGTCAGGAACACCGGGTTGTCGGGCGCCGCACGGCTCAGCAGCTCGTGCGTCGGGAAGCCTTCCACGGCCGGCTCGGGAGGCCGCGTCCACTTCTCCTGGTGCCAGCCGCGGCCGGTAATCCACTCGCCCGGCTTTGCCTTCGAGGCCGCCTCGGCCACCATCGCCACGATCTCGTCCCAGCTGGTGGTCTTCATCAGGTCGAGCTGCATCCGGGCCGCGCCGACGCCCGTGAAGTGGGCGTGCGACTCGATGAAGCCGGGCATCGCGAACCGGCCTTCCAGGTCGATCACCTCGGTGCCGGGGCCGATGTAGGCCTGGATCTCGCGCGTGGTTCCGACGGCGACGATCCTCCCGCCGCGCACGGCCGCGCCCTCGGCACGCGGGTTCTGCGCGACCATGGTCGCGACGACGCCGTTGCGGATGACGAGGTCGGCCGGATCGACTCGGGGACCGCAGCCGGCGGCCACCGCCACGATGCCGGCCAGGCAGGCGGCTGAGCGAAAGGCGGAAGGCGACATGTGCTGGTTCTCCAGGGGCGGGAGGGTCGATTCTACCCCAGGGGCGTCAGCAGGTACAATCGACGCGATGCGCTGGCTCACCTCGCTGCAACTCCGCTCGCGCGACCCCCAGAGGCGGGCCCGCGCGGCCCGGCGGCTGGGCGCCGCGCGCCGCCCCTCGAACGTCACGGACCTCGAGCCGCTGCTCGGCGACCCGGAGGTCCCCGTGCGGCTCGCGGCGATCGAGGCGCTCGGCGAGATAGGGGGAGAGGCGGCCGCGGGGCCGCTGATAGCGGCGGCGCGAGGCGCTGACGCCGTGCGCCCCGAATCGGAGGCGGCGGGGATGCGCGCCGCGGTTGTTGCAGCGCTGACCTCGGCCGGAGAGGCCGCGGTGCCCGCGCTGCTCGACGCCGCGGGCGACCGTCACGCCCGGGTGCGCGAGTGCGCGGTCGCGGCGCTCGCAGCCATCGGCGGCGAGCAGGCGGCGGGCGGGCTGGCGCGTGCCCTCCGTGACGACCGCTCGGCCCTCCGGCAGCTCGCGGCGCATGCGCTCGCCCGCGTGTCGGGCGGTCGTGCGATCGCCGATCTCGCGAACGCCCTCCTCCACAAGGACGCGGCGACCAGGCGGGCGGCCGCCGAGGCGCTTGGGGAGACCACCGCCGAGGAGGCGGTTCCGGCGCTCCAGCGAGCGCTCGCCGACACGGACCGCGGCGTGCAGGCGGCCGCCGTCGGAGCGCTGGCCCGCATCGGCCGGGGGCCTGCCATCGAAGCGCTGGTCGGCGCGCTCGTCCGGCCCGACCGCGAGCTGCGGCTCTCGGCCGCGCAGGCCCTGCGCTCTGCCGGCTGGGTGCCCGAGGGGCCAGGACCGCGCACGCTCCACGCGGCCCTGCACGGACGCTTCGACGAAATCGGCACGGCCGCGCCCGGCGACGCGGTCTTCGGCGGGGCCACCATCGAGATGCTGAAGGCGGCGCTGTCGGACAAGAACCCGGCCACGCGCGCGGGCGCGGCGGCCGCGCTCGGGCGGATGGGAGACCAGGCCGCGGCGGCGGCCCTCGGCAGCGTGCTGGGCGACCCCGACCCCGCCGTCCGCGAGGCGGCCGCGGCGTCGCTGGCGCAGCTCGGGCCTCCCGCGTTCGACGCCATCCTCCCCGGCCTCGAGGATCGCAGCCAAACGACCCGCGCGGCGGCGGGCCGCGTGCTCCAGGCGCTCGATGCCGGCCGGGTGGCCGATTTCCTCGTGGATCGCCTGTCGCCGGGAGAGGCGGTGACCCACGGCGGCCTGCCGCTGAGGATCGTGGACCGGCTCGAGGCGCTCGACGCCGCACGCCACGCCGCAGACTCGCTGGAGCGGTTGCTGCGCGTGGCCGGCAGCGGGGTGCCGCCCGCCAGCGTGCAACGCGCCGCCGCGCTCGCCGACCTCGTGCTGATCGAGCCGGGCCAGGTGCCCGATGCCGGCGAGCGGCTCGACCTCGAAGACCTGCGTGAGCTGGCCGCGCGCACGCTGAGCGGCACCGTCCCGAATCCCGCGCGGGGGGCGAGGCGGTGAGCGCCGCCCCCACGACGGCCTGGAGCCTCAGCGAGCTGGGCTGGTCAGAGCGCTTCGCGCAGGCCTTCGAGCCGCTCGCCCGGCCCAACGTGATTCCTGGTCGTGTCACGCTCGAGCACAAGCACATCTACCGCGTCCTCACCGAGCACGGCGAACGGCTGGCGCGCGCGGCCGGGCGCCTGCGGCATCGCGCCTCGGCCCCCGTCGAGTACCCGGCCGTCGGCGACTGGGTGGCCCTGCGCCTGAACCCGGGCGAGCTGCGGGGCTCGATCCTCCAGATCCTCCCGAGGTTCAGCCGCTTCTCGCGGAAAGTGCCGGGGGAGCTCACGCAGGAACAGGTCGTGGCGGCCAACATCGACACGGTCTTCCTGGCGATGGGGCTGGACGCCGACTACAACCTGCGCCGGATCGAGCGATACCTGGTGACCGGGTGGAGGAGCGGCGCGCAGCCGGTGGTGCTGCTGACCAAGGCCGATCTCTGCGACGACGTGGAGGCGCGGGTGCGCGAGGTGGAAGCCCTTTCGGCCGGAGCACCGGTGCACGCCACTACCGCGATGTCCGAAGGGGGCGTCGACATCGTCCGGCGGTACCTCGAGCCGGGGCGCACGGTGGCCATCCTCGGGTCGTCCGGTGTGGGCAAGTCGACCCTCATCAACCGCCTGGCCGGCAAGGAGCTGCTGCGGACGGGCGACCTCACCGCCGACGCGCGGCGCGGCCGCCACACCACCACGCATCGGGAGATGATCGTCCTGCCGGGCGGCGGCCTCATCATCGACACGCCGGGCCTGCGCGAGCTTCAGCTGTGGGAGGCCGGCGACTCGCTCGGAAGCGCCTTCCCCGACATCGCCGCCCTGGCCGAGGGGTGCCACTTCGCCGACTGCGCGCACGACACCGAGCCGCGGTGCGCCGTGCGGCGGGCCGTCGAGGAGGGCCGCCTGGCACCCGATCGGCTCGATGGCTACCTGAAGCTGCAGGCCGAGGCCCGCCGCTTCGACGAGAAGCAGGACGAGCTGGCGATCCTCGAGAGGAAGCGCAAGGCGAAGATCCTGGGCCGCATCATCAAGCGAATGCCCAAAAAAGGCTGACAGCTCACAGCTGACAGCCGACAGCCGACGGCGGCCTGCTGTCGCTTGCAGGACCATCCTTCGGCAGGGCTCAGGGTGGCCCTGAGCCAAGTCGCAGGGCCACAGGGGTCGCGCCCACGCTGCCTGCTGTCTGCTGTCCGCTGTCTGCTGTCTTTCTCTCTCACACCTCGGCTGGTTCGTCGTCGTCGAGGAGGTCGAGCGGGGCGGCGAGCAGCAGGTCCTCGGCGGAGCGATTGGCGGGCAGCTCCTGCACGTCGCGCAGCTTCCGCTCGATCGTGCGGCTCTGCCGCGAGACGGCGTCCATCTTGTTGGTCGCCTCCTGCAGCTTCTTCTGCACCGACCCCAGCAGCTCGCCGAAGCGGCCGAAATGAGTCTTGACGGCCGCCAGCACGGTCCACACCTCGCTCGACCGGCGTTCGATGGCCAGCGTGCGGAACCCCATCTGCAGGCTGTTGAGGATCGCCCAGAGCGTGGTCGGGCCGGCCACCAGCACGCGGTGGTCGCGCTGCAAGATCTCGGCGAGGCCGGGCCGGCGCAGCACCTCGGCGTACAGCCCCTCGGTCGGGAGGAACAGGATCCCGAAGTCGGTCGTGTTCGGCGGGTCGAGGTACTTGTCGTGGATCTCGCGGGCGCAGACCTTGACGCGGTTCTCGAGCTGCCGGGCGGCCCCCTCCACCGCCTCGGCATCGCCACGCTCGGCGGCGTCGATCAGGCGCTGGTAGTCCTCCTGCGGGAACTTCGCGTCGATCGGGAGCCAGACGGGCGCCCGGTCGGGATCCTTCCCGGGCAGCCGGACGGCGAACTCGACCCGCTCGCCGCTGTGCTCGCGCGTCTCGACATTGGTGGCGAACTGTGACGGCGAGAGCGCCTGCTCGAGCAGCGTGCCCAGCTGCACCTCCCCCCAGGTGCCGCGCGTCTTCACGTTGGTGAGCACCCGCTTCAAGTCGCCGACGCCGGAGGCCAGCGCCTGCATCTCGCCGAGACCGCGCTGCACCTGCTCGAGGCGCTCGCTCACGGCCCTGAACGACTCGCCGAGGCGGGCCTCGAGCGTCCCCTGCAGGCGCTCGTCCACCGTCTCGCGCATCTTCTCGAGCTGTGCGGCGTTGTCGTCCTGGATCGCGCGCAGCTGATCGGCGACTGTGCCCCGCAGCGCCTCGAGCCGCCGCTCGGTGCCCTCGCCGAGGGCGGTCAGCTGCTGCGCGAACGCCGCCAGCTGCTCCCCCTGCCCCCGCGCCATCATCGACTGCCCCTGGCGCAGCGACTCGCCCAGCCGGTCGAGTGCCCCCGCGACCTCCTCGCGCAACGCCCGCGCCTGCGCGGCCGCGTCGGATCGCCCACGCGTCATCTCCTCGCGAACCGATCGCTCCATCCGCTCGTGGTCCGCCGCCAGCCCTTCGACGCGGGAAGCAATCGCGGCCAGCTCGGCCGGGCCCCGGCGCAGCAGCAACACCACGGTGAGGGCCAGGAGGATGAACAGCAGGACGACGGCAACGACGAGAAGGGTTTCAATCATGTGGCGGCGACATGGTGACAGACCCGCCTTCGCGCGGCAAGCTGCGGCTGTAGTACGATTTTCCAATGCCCACCAGAGCCTGCCTTGCCGTGCTCGTCCTGCTCCTGGCTGCGCCGCGCGCCGGCGCCGACAACAAGATCCTGCACCTGGCGATTGGCGATCCGGCCAGGCGCGACCGCGAAGCGCCGCTGGTGCTCGACGCGGTCACCGACACCGCGACCGGCGAGGTCGTGACGCCCGAGGACCTTCCCCCGCGGCTCGCGAAGACCGGCCTGCTGCTCCTCGGCGAAGAGCACACCACCATGGAGACCCACCAGGTGCAGCTGCGCATCCTTCGGGCGCTCGCCGACTCTGGCCGGCGCGTACTGATCGGCCTGGAGATGTTCCCCTACACCGCCCAGGCCGCCCTCGACGAGTGGCACGCCGGAAGCCTTCCGGAGGAGGAGTTCGTCCGCAAGTCTCGCTGGTACGAGCACTGGGGCTACAACTGGCGCTACTACCGTGACATCTTTCTCTTCGCCCGCGACCGGAAGATCCCGATGTTCGCCGTGAACACGCCCCGCGAGGTCGTCGCTTCGGTGAGGAAGAAGGGGCTCGCCAACCTCAGCCCCGAGGAGGCTGCCCACATCCCGGACCGGATCGATGCCGACAACGCGGACCACCTGCTCTACTTCAAGACCACCTTCGAGGGCGAGGAAGGCCCCGTACACGGCGCGGGGATGAGCGACGAGATGTGGAAGAACATGCTGAGTGCCCAGGCCACCTGGGACGCGACCATGGGATACAACGCCGTCCAGGCATGGAAGCGGGCCAACGACCTGGGCGCGATCATGGTGGTGCTCGTCGGCCTCGGGCACGTCGCCTACGGCCTGGGAATCGAGCGGCAGGCCCGGAACTGGTTCGACGGGCAGATCGCGTCGGTCATTCCCGTCACCGTGAACGGGCCCGACGGCGCGGTCGCCTCGGTACGCGCCTCCTACGCCAACTTCCTCTGGGGGCTGCCGCACGCGATCGACTCGCTGTACCCGTCGCTCGGCCTCTCCACCGCCGTCGGCCAGGGCGAAACCGCCCGGCGCGTGATCCTCGTGCAGAAGGACTCGGTGGCCGAGCGGGCCGGCGTCAAACCGGGGGATGTCATCGTGTCGGTGGACGGGACGCCGCTCTCCGACAAGGAGGCCTACAACCGGCTGATGGCCGAGAAGCGGTGGGGCGACCGCGCCCGCATCGTCGTGCGCCGGGGCGGCGAGGACGTCACGCTCACGGCGCTCTTCCGGAGGACGGTGAAGTGACGTCGCCGCCAGCCGCTAGACGGCGTACCTCCTCTCCACCATCTCCCTGATCCGCGCGCGGCCCTCGGGAGCCGGCAGGCCGGCCCCCTCGGCCTCCTCGGCCTCCCGCGCCAGCTCCTCGTCCTTGATCACGAGGCGGAACCACCGCGAGAAGTCGCCCCGCCTGAAGTGGTGCAGCCAGGTCTCCTCGTCCACCCCCTCGGCAATCTTGACGAAGCTGCGCAGGTTCTCGGCGCGGAGATTCAGCTTGCCTTCCGGCCCGCGGAAGGCGAAGTGCTCGTCCTCGATGAGCTCCCCCTCGGCGTACTTCCGGCGGTGGCGCCGGTGCGTGTTGCGGGGCGGCTCAACCGTGAAGG
>Ga0116148_1003951_pt1 | contig 13268 bp, 16 predicted proteins | sample AD_UKC055_MetaG_FD_89786 | JGI IMG/M metagenome (GOLD analysis project Ga0116148, IMG submission 89786) | Active sludge microbial communities of municipal wastewater-treating anaerobic digesters from USA - AD_UKC055_MetaG | ecosystem: Engineered > Bioreactor > Anaerobic > Digestate | place: USA... | reverse complement strand
GCCACCCTTGAGCACTTTGGGCAGGACAAGAACACCCTTTGCTGCATTCAGAAACTCATTTGCCCCTTTCACTTCTTTGTGAAAGCGCTCCAGGGCTACATCAACGCTGACATCGATTTCCCTGGCTGTGGCGGCATATAGACTATAGGTCGGGTGAATACTCATAATCATCACCATGGCTCCAACAAACAAAATCTTCTCTGTGGTTAGTCTCTTCATTCTTCTGCCTCCTGATAAAAAAGAAAATGACATCAAAAAACATCTCTTGATCGCCGAGTACACCCTCAAGTTTTGATCAAATTGACGATAACCTTAACGCTGATTTTAGAATAAAATAGAGCAGGCATCATCCAGTGCTACGATTCAACCAGGACTTTGAATCCTCCGTATACCATCCGTTTGCTGTCGAAGGGCATCTCCATTTCGTCCATCTTTTCCATCGCCTTCATCACCCTTGCGTTGACGCGATCACGATGAGCCCGCGATTTGAACACGATATACGAGAAAACCACCGTCTCGCCAGGCTTCAACTTCATCATTCGCGAAAACGGCATCCCCCACTTGGTCTTCAAGTCATCACCGACGCATTCTTTGTAATCAAGCGCGCCGCACTTCATCCACATCTTCGTTCCCATCTTGGCCATACGGGCATAGATCTTCAGGTTCTTCTTCGGTACAGGCAAAACATATCCATCAACGTATTTCATATGAACCTCCTTCCTACCTTTTCATTATTGCCCTTTCTCTACAGGCAAACACCACACTTCTTTGATTTTGCAAAGTTTCCCAAGCATCTCTTCGTATCCCTTGTTAATGGCTGCTCTTTCCGTCAGGTCGAGAAACTGGACCATGTATCCATGAGGGCCGGGCATTATAACACAAGGATAGAAACCACTAACATCCATGCCATAACCGGCGAAACTTATATTGGGTGGTTTCCCGCCTATATCGTCGTTGGACACACCGGGGGCGTAGTACATGACATGTGGATTGTTGGAGGTGGCGACTCTGTCGCTTTCCTCCGGGTTTACGTACGTTCTCAGTATTGGAGACACCATGTATGAAACGCCGGCTCGGTCCGGCGCTTTATAGTATCCGGTTTTGAAGCGCTCTTTGATAATTTTCTTGAGTTCGCCGGGAGGAGTCCCCTTGGCCTGCATCTCTGCTGCGTAAAAGAAGACTCGCATCTGTGCCTTGGCGCCCGCACTATCAAAGGAAATCGGGTAGAGAATATCATCTCTGTATTCCTTTAAGGGCCAGGATCCTCTGAACGAATCATCGCCGGTTCGAGCAACAAAGGTATGGAATCCATTCGTACCTGTGCGGGCAACTTCAAAGCCCTTGTTAGGGTTTAAAATATATATGGTTGCATGATCTCTGAGATACGGTGGCAGAGCGCTGAGTGCAAGCTGAATTTCTAAATCTCTCGGTAACGGCTCAATTTTACTCATAGCTTTGGGAGTCCCTTTATTTTCCGCGCTTGCTGCAAACGAGAACAATAGAGCTACAATCACTGTAATTGTTTGAAACTTTCTCATCTTAACCTCCATTGCGGCGTCCTCGTAAATCTCTCCAAAATCCGTACTGACTCTCCAGGGCATCTGCGCATACTCTTGAACCCGCATGAATCACACTCGGGTCTGATTCTTTGATGACGCTTTTGAGAAACAATGTATTTTCCCTGTCGTCGGTCCTGATTAACCCAACCCCGATTGTCCTGTTGAACCACCTTACGGTGTCTTTTGGCACAACGAGAACCTCCGGTATGATAGAGAGAGGATGAAAAGAAATCACCTCATCCGCCAGGATAGGGGGAAGCAGATGAGGTGATCATAAAAGGAGGAGAAATTCCATGTTCAATTTATGCAAAACGGCATTAAATTTTCCATCGGGAATAGACGTATTTTACCCTTCTAAAAACCTTACTTGGAGATATTCCTTATACATACAAGAGAAAAAATTTCGCCGTCTGCTGATTATATACAATTGAAATGTTGCATAGGTAGGCTGAATCAGGAAAATAACCTTACAGGAAAGAAGGAGTGCCCTGGCCAGATTTTTTCGGTCAAAAATCAAATCTGAGGCACGTTACACCTGCTGCTCTTCGAACTAGCGGCATGAAGCAGTGAAGATTTATATTTGAAATGGATAAAATAATGCTGGGGCATCAGGCCGGACCGAACAGAAACCACAGCCCGAGAAGCCCGATCGCAAAGGAGATAACGACGCGAAAGCGGGTCGGTGACAGTCCGAAAAGCATTCTCTCCCCGGCTAACGTCCCAGCCAGAACACCTGCTGTAGCAAGGGCGACAAGCCCCCAGAATCCGACAAGATCCGGCCCGGCGCGGTACAGGTAGATGGGTGTTCGAGCGACATCGATGAGCACACCGATGACCGTCGACGTAGCCACGAAGGCGGTCGGTGTAAGACCGAAGGCGGACAACGCGGCTGCCCGCAATCCCCCTTGATTGCCAACGACGCCCCCAAAGAAGCCGGACAGGGCGCCAAGGATCCAGACGAGTGCGCCTCGGGGCTTCCAGCGCTGGGACCAACCGCTGATGCCCGCCGTTGCTGTCAGGACCAGCAACGCCCCCAGCGTGCGGGTGAGCGCAGCGGGCACAAGGTGGGCGAATGCGAAAGCCCCGATCAGACCACCGGCGGCGCTCAAGACGCCGAAGTAAAGGAGGACCGTCCAGTTAATGTACTGACGAAGCCGCCACCCCCGTAATAGACCACCGGCGAGGTGCGGCACTGCAACTGCAGCAATGGCAAGGTCAGTGCTGAAGTGAGCGGCGATGAGCGGTGTGAGCAGGCTGCCAATGCCAAAGCCGACTATGGAGGCGGTCGCGCCTGCAACAAATGAGACAAAAACTGCTAGACCGACAAACCATAGAGGCATGTCGTGGAGTATCCCCCATATTCGTGTATAACAAATAGGTCGATTTTTGACCTATATCAAAGTTGTTTTGATCTACATTATTGAGAGCCAGGAAAACGTTTTTACTTCTTCGGTTTTTTCCAGAATGGACCAGTTTTGCCGAGTTCTTTCATGGCTTGAAGCATCCCGCCTGGATATTCAGGCATACGGGACACATAGTCCTCATCCATACACCGCTGGAAAAAAGGCCCGGTGAAGAGCCTGACCAAGTCGGGCAGTGACAGTATGCCCCGTTTCCACAACGATCGCCTTCAGCCGCCGCGGAGCGAAGCGACGAGGGAACCGCAAGCACAGCTTGCGGCGGTCGGCTGCAAGGCGCGGTTATGCCGCTGATGTTGCGCCTCCCGGGCCGCGACGCGGAGTCAGAGCCGCCAATACCGCCGCCACGATAATCAAGGCCGCAACATCGCCCCACAGATGGCCAATGTGCTGAGTCTTGGCAATCGACTGAACCGCCATGATGCCCCCGTGCACGATACTCGACCAAACCGTGAACCAGATGAGGCTGAGGTGCTCCATTGGATTACGCGACGCAATAATTAGGAACACGCCGAGGGTGGCATAGATACCGAGGATCATTTCGAGATATTCAGAACGACCTTCCGCATGCCAGGACCAGCCGGATGGCCAGAGAATAGTAAGCGGCCATAGACCGAAGATGAAGATAAGCCCTACGATCACCAAGACGACGCGTAGATACTTGATGCGGTCTGCCTCAGTCATGATTTCCCCTCCTTCACATTCCAGCGTGCAGCTTGCGGATCCCCCCGTGCACTGGACAACGAGAGACTCCGGCGGCACAACCAGAGGCTCGGGCCGCCTGGAGAAATGACGGCCAAAACGCTCGGCCACAGCGGCAGTCAATAGCCGGCCGCAGGCACTTCGGGGTGTATCAAGAGACGCACCAATTGGGCTACAGACATAAGCCCGAATACGGTGCTCGCAACACGCAATCCCAGAATCTTTGAATCCATGCTTTCGCTGTAAGAGGCCACTTACTCTTCATTTCAAGAGTTTTCTTGCTTCAGCAAGGGCCTTGTCATAATTTGGCTGATTCGTAAGTTCGGGAACAATTTCAATGTAGCGGATAATATCTGACTGATCGATGATAAAAATGGATCGTGACAGGAGTCTCAACTCCTTGATCAGCACGCCGTACGCATTGCCGAAGGACGCATTCCTGTGATCCGATAGTGTCCTGATCTTCTCTATACCGGCACTCGTACAGAAACGATCGATAGCAAAGGGAAGGTCCATGCTGATATTGATGACAGACACCTTGCTGCCGAGAGCCCCGGCCTCTTCGTTGAACTTCCTTGCCTGAAGGTTACAGACAGGCGTATCGAGGGATGGAGTCACACTGATGATTTTAACATTCCCGGTAAAATCGGAAAGACGAACCTCACTGAGATCCTTGTCAATGACGGTAAAAGCCGGTGCCCTGTCGCCAACCTTTACCTCATTGCCTACCAATGTCAGTGGTTTTCCGCCAAAAGTCGCAACCCCTTTTCTTTCCATAGTCACCTCTTTTTTTCTACTCCATCCTGTCATTTCCAATGGCCCGCACAGTCGTTGCCGTGAGCCCGTCCAGACCCTCCAGGGCATCCACGCACACCCTTGCTCCCGCCCGAATTAAACTCGGGTCTGATTCTCTGACGACGCTTTTGAGAAACAATACATTTTTTCCGTCATCCGTCCTGATGAACCCGGCCCCGATTGTCCTGTTGAACCACCTTATGGTGCCTATTTCCATGGCTCGACCTCCCGAAAGGATAAAAAAGATCGGAGAAGGATCATCTCATTTGTACAAGGATGTTGTACAGATCAGGCAACAATGTTTTCGTGGCCTTCATCCCGGTCGGCTTTTTGGGGACTTCGGTTTTCTTCGGCTTCGGTTCATTTCGTTCTTTGACAATCTTTTCCGCCTCGAGCCAGTGGAATAAAGACCTTCCCTCCGGACAACCTTCCTTCTGGTACAGTTCAAAAGCAGCCTGCGTGATTTCATCATGTAAATTTTGATTCATGGAATGTACTCCTTCTTATAGTCCCCCCTCAGGACTGCCTTGAAATACTCGTGGAACATGATGGCCAGAAAGTATGCTTGTCTCCGGTCAAGGGGGACCCCTGCAAACATCTTCAATCCGTTCCCGGGTTCTTGCTCCAAGAGTTCAAGCACATCCTGAAGCCGCACCGTTCTGACGCTGTCACCCTTAAGCCGTATTTTCAAAAAGTTCCGTCCAGCGTCCATTATGAATCCGGGGAGTTCTCCACCAAACAACTCTGTCAGAACCTGTCTGTGTTGAATCGTCATATTCCTCAACCCGGTATTTTGTCTTTCTGTCTTATAAACCTACAGATTGACGGAATGGGTTGTTAAGAAATCACCTCATCCACGAAAAGGAGGAGGGAACGCAGATGAGGTGATAATGAAAGGAGGAGCACATTACCTACTTTACTTATACAGGACACCATTTAATTATCCATCCGGCATAGGCGGATTTTACCCTTCTAAAAACCTTAACTTAGTTGTGGTTTTCCTAAACCATTATGTGGAACGAAACCCGGAACGAAATCCGTCCGGATTTGCGTGCGATTTTAACGGCTTCTTGAAGCGTTTGGTGGGAGGGTCGAGGTGGTGTACTTGTGGACGGAGACTATAGAAAATGTTCGTAATATCGATATGTTGAGTAGAAACGATGGGGACAGAGGCACACCTTCGCCACCTTGATGGTCTCTGCGGGGGGAAACTTGGGGTGGGTCCAGAAGATGATGGGTCCCGAACCTGACCCATCAGGATGGCGCCCTTTTCGTTCAGGAGTACCAAAAAAAGCGGCCCGAAGTACCCCAAAAGTACCACAGGCCGAACAACACTTCTATAAACTATCGAATCAACTAAATCATTTTGGTGGAGGGAACGCCGACCTACCGCAAAACAGTCTCAAAGCCCGCGCTCCTCGTAACTCCTTGATAATAAACGCCGAAGTCATCTTACACAACCACTTCCCAACAACCCGACCAGAGAAACGATTTTCTCCCCTGATTTCCCGGCACCGGACGAGGGTGACGGGTTTGCAGTAAAACCGGATACCTGGCGTCGAGCAGCAACAACTTCGAATCCAGTTTTCGGACGCCGGTTCGGTTCCCAAAACGGAATCGAATTGACCTATGCCTGCCCGCCAAAAACCGTGCTGATCAGGTAGGCCGTATAGCCCACGTAACAGACCAACAGCACCGCGCCCTCGATGCGGTTGATACGTCCTGGTCCCCGGAATCCATAGCCGATCACGAATAGCGACAGGGTCAGTGCGGCCATCACCAGCATGTCCCGGTTGAAGACTTCCGGCCCAACGGCCAGCGGGTGAATCGTACCGGCGATCCCCACCACCGCCAGGGTGTTGAACAGGTTGGAGCCGAGAATATTACCGAGAGCGATATCGTGTTCGCCTTTCCTGGCTGCAATGATTGATGAAGCCAGTTCCGGCAACGAGGTGCCGACCGCGACCACGGTCAGGCCGATGATCAGATCGCTGACTCCGAATCCATGGGCGATCTCCACCGCGCCCCAGACCAGTACACGGGAGCTGACAATTAAAAGCGCCAGCCCCACCACCAACCAGAAGACCGCACGGCGGATGGGCATGGCGCGAACGTCCAGTTCCTGCTCCATCTCGTTTCCCAGCGCATCCTCTTTCTTCCGCAGCCCCTGCCAGATGGAGATGGCTACGATCTGTTGTGCAAGGTCATTTCGCCTACTTTGGTGTGCCCGTCAGTCGGGCTTCAAAAAGACCAGGCAGGATAGCGAAGTAACCAACTGATCCATTACTCGTAACGCGCACTATCAAAGTTGTAGTGAAAGGCTGAGCACCCCGAAATCATCGCGGCGGTCGCCCTGGCCTTTGAACTCCCGTGTCCTGAGCACATGGGTATAACCCAAACGCAGGTTCCGCCAGGTAATAGCGATACCGAACTGGAGGTCTCCCACCAGCGGTTCTTTGTCTACGTTGCGGCTGTCGCGAAAGGTGTTGCCGTCAAGAAAGATGTTGCGGGCGACGGCCCGGCCCTCAATGCCTGCAAACAGATACCAGCCGAAACCGTGCCGAGGAATAAAAAAGCCTGAGCCCGGCACGCTGGGCTGGATTCGGGGAGGGCCATAGTCGAGCGGCAGGTTTTTGCCGTAGCGCAGCATTAAGCCGGCATTGGCGTAGGTGAATATGTTGCCCAGGGCGCCACCCGCATGCGGAGTCAGGTCGAAGGGAATGCCCAGCAGTGATTCCGCAACCAAACTACGCCAACTGCGGCTATAGGCCAGGATGAACCCTGGCTCGTTCTTGAGTTGGGTGTCCCAGCCTCGCGGTTCATCCGCGTTCACGAATGAATGAACGCGCTTCTGGGTCTGTTCAGCAAGCGAGGCGGGGCCTACCATGCCCACGGTCAATTCGAGTTGATCAAGACGTTGCCCGGTTTCGGCGATTAAGCCAACGGAACCATAGAGCCAGCCGCCATAAGGGCGGTCATCGAGCGGGGGGTCCCGCAAAGTGATGTCCTCCGGAGTATACATGTTCTGGCCGACCGCGTAGCTCGCCCGCACGGCTTTGCCGACAGGGAACAAAGGGAACTTGTCGGCCAGGCGCAACACCCACTCCGGAGTTTTGTCTTCGGCAGACAACCAGGATACACGCACCCCGTTGGTGTAATTCCGGTCGGTATTGTAGAACAGGTCGTTTTCCAGGACCAGGCTGAGGATGCCCTTCTCCGCCTTCTCGGCGGCGAAGGCCGCCGTGGGCGCGAGCAAAAGCATGCCGATCAGGATGGCGGCGATTCTCCTTCCCGGGTGGATCACTCCGGGATTTATGGTGAGCATCGGGGCTGCCGTCATTCTGCTCATCCCATGGTCTCGATGGTTTTCCGAAATCGCGCAAGCGCGAAACCAAACAATGCCGTTCCGATCAGGGCCAGGCTGACGAACTGCGGCCAGACCGCCGTGAGGCCAGCGCCCCGGTACAGGATCGACTGAGCCAACATCACAAAATGCGTGTTGGGCGCGGCGAGCATGATGTACTGGACGGCCTCCGGCATGCTCTCGCGCGGCGTCGAAGCGCCGGAGAGCATTTGTAGCGGAAGCAGCACCAGCAACAGCAACAAGGCGAACTGCGGCATGGAGCGGGCGACGGTGCCGAGGAAAATGCCCATCGAGGTGGTCGCGAACAGATGCAGCGCCGTGCCGGCCAGGAACAGCGCGAGCGAGCCCTGGATCGGTACGGAAAGCCAGCCCTGCACGACGACGGTGAGTGCCGTGGCAGTGGCGGCAAGGACGATCAGCCCCATCGCCCACACCTTGCTCGTCATGATCTCGAATGGCGTGACCGGCATGACCAGCAAATGCTCGACCGTGCCGTGCTCGCGCTCGCGGATCAGCGCCGCGCCGGTTAGCACGATGGAGAGCATGGTCACGTTGTTGATGACCTGCATGACGGCGCCAAACCATGACTTGTTGAGCTGGGGATTGAAGCGCGCGCGCAGCACCAAATCGACCGGCAGAGCTGGCACCTCGCGATAACGCTGCACGAAAGCGCGCACCTCGTCGCTCACGATGGTCTGGATATATCCACTGCCGGTGAACGCCTGGCTCATCCGTGTGGCGTCCACATTGAGCTGAATCGTGGGTTGGCGCCCGGCGAGCAGATCGCGCTGGAAGTTCAGCGGAATATCCAGGGCGAAGGTGGCCAGGCCGGCATCCATGCGGGCATCCATCTCCGCGTGGTCGATGATTTCGGGGGTCACGAAATAAGGCGGGTAAAAGGCGCTGACGATGCGCCACGACAGCGGTGAGCGATCCTCGTTGACGACCGCGATCGGCGCCTTGTTGAGGGTCTCCGGCATGGCCGTTGCCGCCGTGTAGACCGAAATGGTGAAGGCATAGACGATCAGCACCAGCATGATCGGGTCGCGCATCAGGCTGCGCAACTCCTTGATTCCGAGATGAAGGATGTTGGCCGGGCGCATGGACTATCGCTCCTGCTTCTTGAGCAGCGCGGCGGCGAGCGCGATCAGGATCGGCACGGCCAGCGCCAGCGGGACGAAGGCCGCCTGCAGATCGGAGAAGTCGAGCGCCTTCGAGAAGGTGCCGCGTGCAATGGTAAGGAAATGGGCGGTCGGGTAGATCTGGCCGATCAGCCGGCCCGCTCCTTCCAGCGATGAGACTGGATCGATCATGCCGGAGAAGTTGACCGCCGGCAGGATGGTGAGTACCGCCGTGCCGAAGATCGCCGCGATCTGGCTGCGCATGAAGGTGGAAATCAGCAGCCCCACGGCCGTGGCGGCGCCGACATAGAGCAACGCACCCGCCGCCAGGGTCAGGAAGCTGCCCTTCAGCGGCACGCCGAAGACGGTCACAGCGAGCAGGGTGAGCAACAGAAAGCTCAGGAAGGACAGCACTATATAGGGTAACTGCTTGCCGAGCAGGAACTCGAGCCGCGTGGTGGGCGTGACGTAGAAGTTGGTGATCGAGCCGAGCTCCTTCTCGCGCACCACGCTGAGCGCCGCGAGCATGGAGGGGATCAGCATGAGCAGCAGCGGGATCACCGCCGGCACCATCGCCACCAGGCTCTTGACATCCGGGTTGTAGCGGAACCGGGTCTCGATATTCACGAGCCCCGCCAAAGCCTCGCCGTGCCCAGCCTCGCGCGCCTTGGTCGCCAGCCAATGGGCATGAATCCCCTGCACATAGCCGCGGATGGTCTCTCCCCGTGTCGGCATGGCGCCGTCGATCCAGGCGCCGATCTCGACCCGCCGGCCCCGTGCGATGTCGCGCGCGAAGCCCGGCGGGATCTCGATCGCCAGACTGATGTCGCCTTCGCGCATTCGCCGGTCGAGATCAGCATAACCGGTAATCGGAGCCCGCTCGATGAAGTACCGGGAGCCGGCGAGGTTGAGCGTATAATCGCGGCTGACGGTGGTCTGGTCGCGATCCAGCACCGCGAAGGTGAGATTCTCCACATCGAGGCTGATCCCATAGCCCATCACGAACATCAGGATGACGCTGCCGAGCAGGGCCAACGTCAACCGGATGGGATCACGGCGCAGCTCCAGCCCTTCGCGCCGGGCATAGCTGATCATGCGCCGGGGGTCGAATCGGCGCCGCCAGCCCTGTGGTTCGACATGACTTGGCGAGGCCTCGACTGAATCGAGCGAAGTGCTTGCGTCCGGTTGGCGTGCCTCGCCAGCGCTCTGCGCTTCGGCATCCTTCAGATAGGTGATAAAAGCCTCTTCCAGGCTGTTCTCGCCATGTTTGCTTGCCAGGGTGGCAGGCGCGTCAGTCACCAGTACCCGACCTGCATGCATCAGCGAAATGCGGTCGCAGCGTTCGGCCTCGTTCATGAAGTGGGTGGAGATAAAGATGGTCACCCCGTCGCGGCGCGAGAGCTCGACCAGCATGCGCCAGAAGGTGTCGCGCGCCACCGGGTCGACACCTGAGGTGGGCTCGTCGAGAATCAGCATTTCGGGCTTATGGATCATGGCGACTGCCAGCGACAGGCGCTGGCGGTGGCCGAGGGGCAGCCGGCCCGGCAAGCTGTCAATCACTGTGGTCAGATCGAAGCGTTCAACCATTTCGTCCACGCGCCCTGAAATCTCGGCAGCGGGCACGTGGAACAGCCGGGCATGCAGCGTCAGGTTCTGTCGCACCGTCAGTTCGGTATAGAGTGAGAAGAACTGCGACATGTAGCCGACGCGGCGGCGGGTCGCGAGGTCGTGCGGGTCCACCTCGTGTCCGAACAGCCAGGCCCGGCCTTCGCTCGGCGGCAGGAGACCGGTCAGCATCTTCATCGTCGTGGTCTTGCCGCAGCCGTTGGAGCCGAGAAAACCGAAGATCTCACCCCGTGGGACACGCAGGTTCACATGATCGACCGCGGTGAACTCGCCGAAGCGCATGGTCAGATCCCGGGCCTCGATCGCGGTATCGCCATCGTCTTCCGGCCGCGGCGGAATCTCGACCGCCCGATAATCCCGGCGCTTGTCTTCCGGCAGCAGCCGGATGAAGGCCGCCTCCAGCGAAGCCGCCCCCGTGCTTTGCAGCAGGCCTTCGGGCGTGTCGCTGGCCAGCACCCGCCCACCGTCCATCGCCGCCAGCCAGTCGAAGCGGGCCGCCTCCTCCATATAGGCCGTGGCCACCAGCACGCTCATGCCGGGCCGGGAACGACGGATGCCGGCGATCAACTCCCAGAACTGGCGGCGCGAGAGGGGATCGACGCCGGTGGTCGGCTCGTCGAGGATGAGCAGATCCGGATCGTGGATCAGTGCACAGCAGAGGCCGAGTTTCTGTTTCATGCCGCCGGAGAGCTTGCCCGCCGGGCGAGCGAGAAACGGCCTGAGCCCGGTGGCCTTGGTCAGGGCCTCGATGCGGCGCGTCCGTTCGCTACGATCCTGCCCGAACAGCCGTCCGAAGAAGTCGAGGTTTTCGGCCACCGAGAGCGTCGGATAGAGGTTTCCTCCCAGACCCTGGGGCATATAGGCGATACGCGGGCCGAGTGCGCGCCGATGGCGCGCATCGGCCATATCGCCGCCGAGCACCTCAACCTGCCCCGTCTGGACCGCGCGGGCGCCCGCGATCAGCGCCAGCAGGCTCGACTTGCCGACCCCGTCCGGGCCGATCAGCCCGGCCATGCAGGCCGCAGGGAAATCGAAGCTGACCTCGTCGAGCGCACGCACCTTGCCGTAGCGCAGGGACACATCCCGCAGGCGGGCAACCGGTGCGGCAGCACTCACGCCATCCTCGATCTGTGCATGTATGTCCCGGCTCATTGCGGCAGCCTCGTCTGCAGTTCAGGCGGCCAATCCACCCGTGGGTCGAGCCGCACATAGGCCATGCCCGGCAGGCCGGTCTTGACCTGGAGGAGGTGCTCTCTGAGCAGATCCGGGGCGATCCGCGCCTTGACCCGGAACATCAGCTTCAGGCGTTCTTCCGTTGTTTCCACCGTTTTCGGGGTGAACTGGGCCTCGTCGGCGACGAACGAGATCTCGGCCGGGATGACGTATTGCGGGGCGGCATCGAGCACAAGACGCACTTCGGTACCCAGTGCGATCCGTCCGGCCGCCTTCGTCGGCAGGAAGAAGGTCATGTAGACATCGGTGAGGTCGATCATGTTCAGGACAGTGCCACCGGAGGCCAGCACCTCGCCGGGCTGGGCCACCCGGTATTGCACCCGTCCCTTCTGCGGCGCCTTCAGCACGCTGTCATCAAGGTCAGCCTGGATTCGCTCAAGCATCGCCCGGGTCGCCTCCACATCGGCTTGCGCGCCAAGCACCTGCGATCTGGCCGTGGCAATGGCCGCGGCCGCCCTTGCGACATCAGCCTCGGCAGCGCGCAACATAGCTTCGGCGCTGAGAAAAGCGGCTCGATCGTCGTCGAATTTCTGCTGGGAAACGGCTTTGTCGGCGACCAGCGATCGCGACCGCTCAAGCCGTATCCGTGCCACCTCGGCCTCGGCCACGCGTTGCGAGACCACTGCCTGCGCTGCCGTTTTCTCGCTTTGGCGCTGCACGACCTGGCTGTTGGCGATCCGCACCGAGTTCTCAGCCTGGCGCAAGCGGGCCAGCCCTTCTCTCAGCTGAGCTTCCAATACGGCGGTGTCCATCTTCGCCAGAACTTGTCCGGCCGTGATGAAATCGCCTTCGTCCACCAGGATATCCTTGAGCCGCCCCGCCGTCTTGGCGGCTATGTCAATCTCCACCGCTTCAATGCGGCCGTTGCCGCTGGTGAAGCCGTCGGGAAGACCCTTTTTCTGCAAGGATTGCCAAGCAAAGAGTGCGGCCCCGATAACAAGCACCCCTATGGCGATGGCCAGCAACCGTCCTTTATTAAGCTTCGACATTTTTTGACCTCCGCTTTGCCCCGTTCCCAGAGAACAGGCGGCCATTCCGGAACAGATTCCAGTGAGCCGAAATATCTCCTAAAAACGGCTGCCCGGAATCCTTGTATTCTGGATAAGGGGCCAGCTTCATCACTCAGCCTCCCCGACAATCTGTTCCAGAAAGCCTTCGGTCTCCTGCTCCAGGGCGTAGATATCGGCCTTGATCTTATTTAAAGTGCATCCATTACGGAAGATCAGATGGCTTTTGATTTTGCTTATCCGTTCAATGGCCATTCTGTTCCCCACCGTTCCTCTGTCAATCGTGCTCATTTCACATCCCCTCCCATAGCAAACTCCTCATCGATCTCGAACAGATCCGGCGTCGAACGATGGACGCCGATGCCGTGTTCCATCAGCAGCATTACAAGCTGTTCCCCGTTCATCAGGGCGATGGGAGTCTTGTCGGGCTGGGCCGCTTCCTT